>ERZ1643249.4498-NODE-4498-length-11618-cov-4.956845_pt1 | contig 11618 bp, 12 predicted proteins | sample MGYA00579263_ERZ1643249 | MGnify/ENA primary metagenome ERZ1643249 (study PRJEB29033, sample SAMEA4952264) | chicken gut metagenome | biome: Broiler Chicken; feature: Gastrointestinal Tract; material: Caecum | place: Ireland | collected 2018 | study: Broiler...
TTTTTCCTCTTGCTGCATCTGCTTTTCCTTTTTTGGCTTGTATGTTGTGCCATTTACTGTGTCCTGACATTTTAATTCCTCCTTCTTATTTTTGGTATTTAAGCCACTTTCGGCTGTTTCATTATTAAACTATTTAGTGAAATTTCTCTATTGTTCTTTGGCCATTTATATAGGATTTCGAGGTTCTCTACCCAACGAATTGTACCAGAAATTTCAAGTTGTTTTTTAATAAATTATTTCGTTATTATTTTTTCCTATTTTTTAACAATATCACAAGTATTTTATCACACTTTTTCTATTTTGTGTAGTGTTTTTTACAAATTATAGTTGTTTTGATAAAAAGTACAACATATATAAAAATCCGACACTTTCTAATTATTCATAAACTGTATTGACAAACTTCTTTATGATCGTTATTATTTAATTATAAGGAGGACGATATTATGGTAAGATTAAGAGTAACTTATACTATTGGTACCGATACTCAACCAATTACTGAAGTTGTTGAAGCTACAAATGAAGGTTCTGCAGGTGCACTAGCAGCACTTCAACGTATATATCCAAATAGACAAATACATATAATTAGTTGTCATCGTGCATAATATTTAAGAGAAATTAGAAATTATTAATTACTAATTTCTCCTTTTATATCTTATATTTAATTACTATATTTTATCTTATGTAGTATTTTTACAAATCCTATTCAAAATTTTTAATTCTTATTCCTTTGTAAAGTTATAAAAATAAAAAAGGAATTCGTTATGGAATATAGTACTAATTAAATTTAGTATAGAGAAAATTAAACATTATAATGCTGTACCTTTTGCTGGTATATAAAAATTACTCATATCTACATTTTCATGTTCTAATAGTTTGATTTTTTTGTCTATCCCTCCTGCATATCCTGTTAAATTCCCATTTGTCCCCACAACTCTATGACAAGGAATAATAATAGATATGGGATTATGTCCAACTGCTCCTCCTACCGCTTGTGCTGACATTTTGTCTTTATGCATTTTATTTGCTATTTTCTTTGCTATTTTACCATAAGTTGTAACTTCTCCATAAGGAATTTCACATAATATCTCCCATACATTTTTAGCAAATTCACTTCCACTAGGTGCTAAATCCAACTCTGTAATTTGTGGTTTTTCACCTCTAAAATATTTATCTAACCATTTTTTAGTTTTTGTAAAAATGATTTCGTCATCTTTTTCTTGTATGTCTTCTTTTAAATTTCCTAAATAATATTTTTGTCCTTCTATCCATAAACCAATTAATTGATTATCTTTACTTGCTAACAATATTTTTCCAACCGGAGAATCATAATTTGTTACATATAACATAACGCTCCTCCTTTAAAGATAATTTTTATCTATTTACTATATTTTTTACTTTAAATCTATAAAATTCAATTTGTCTATTGTATCTTTTCCTATAATTTCATTTGCCAATTCTACAAATTCTTTAAATAGTTCGATTTGTCCCCTATGGTGAACATCTATACCATATACTACATTTATATGATATCCTGATGCAATCTCCCAAAATTCTTTACATGGATATACTACTTTTCCCAAGTTTTTTCTTTGTTCTTCTATTGGTTCATGATTTAATCTTCTATTTTTATAGTATGTTTTGGCAAAGATATTATTTAAATTAATTTCTAATGGAACTTGGTATTTTTCAGCTGCTTTACAAATAAGATGTGCAACTTTTGTTTCTATCTTTCCAAACTCTTTTCTTTTAAACATATAGATATCTGGGTGTGCAATAATGTCTGGAATTTCACTTTTCATTGCTTGTTCAATATATTCGGCATATCTTAATAGTTCTTTATCTGAAAAATCATGTTCTCCATGTATTTTTAATTGTTGATCATCATCATAAATAAAGTGTTGTCCTAAAACTATCTTATCTGTTTCTGCTTTTAGTTCTTTTAAATTCTCTTCTTCTCCCGGTAAGTATTCCACCTCATATCCACTTTGAATTTCAATTTGTCCAGAATATTTTTCTTTTAAAACTTGTATACTTTCCAAGTATTCTTTTCTTTGTTCATATTTCATTCTCATGTCGTCTCTTTTATCTATTTCGTTTTTTTCTGGGCAATGGTCTGTAAAAGCCATTCTTTTAAATCCCATCTTTATATATTCCTTTATGTATTCTTCATCTTTCATGTCTAAATCTGCATGCCCACATCTATATGTATGTGAATGATAATTAAAAACTTGCATTATTATTCCTCCTTATTTTTAATTGTCAATATAATTGGTCTATGATCTGAACCTTCTTTATTTATATTTGCCTGTTTTATAATTTTATAATCATAACAGTCTACTTTTTCCCTTTCAATAAAAGCAAAATCAACATTTACTTGTTCTTTTGTTCCATATCCATGCCATGAATTATCTAATATATTAAAATTGTTATTTCTTGAAATTGTTACATAATTTTTATTTTGTTTTAATATTTGATAAACTTCTGCCATATGTGAAACCATATTCATATCTCCAATTACTATTTTATGATTTGCAACAATTTGGTCCATATAGGCTAATGTTTTAAGCATTCCTTTTATTTTACCTTCTATTGAAATATAATCTGTATGAATATTCCCAATTAAATAACTAATTTTATTATATACTATATATACAAATACAGTTGTTCTGTAATCACTCATCCCATAATCTATTATTTGTTCCTCTATATCTTTATATGCCATATCTTTTCCATGTGGTAAGCAAAATACAAAATCAATTTTTAAATCCGTTTCATCTTTTACAGCTATCATATTATATTGATTATATGTACTTGTTTTCATTGGAAACATTTCAACTATTTTAAAATGATATTTTTCTAATATATTTGATAAGAATGCTTTGTTATTTTCATTTACTTCTTGAAAACATGCCACCTTTATTTCCTCATCTTCAAATATACTATTTAGTATAGCTTCTATGTTTTCTTGTCGTGTCTCCCATTTTGGTATTGGTGCATCTGTTTCTTTTACTCCATATACATTATAACTTAAAATTTTCATATTTGTTTCCTCTATATTTCATACATTTTTATTCCACAATTTTGCAATTTTAAATCTTCTAATATTCCATTTTCATTTGCTCCGTCAAAATATCCACTAATAGCTCTTGTCACTCCACCATGTGTCACAAGCAAGATATTCTTATCTGTATAGTTTTCTTTTAATTCATCTATTAAATTCCATACTCTACTACATAATTCTTGTATGGTTTCTACACCTTTATATTGTTTATTTAAGTTATAATTATCTAGTATTTCTGAAGTCCATATTTCATCTTGAATTTCTTCTCTTGTTTTTCCTTCAAACTCACCAAATCCTCTTTCTTCTAATGCTTCTTTAAACAAAATAGGTACTTTTTTGGATTCATTGATAATTTCTGCTGTTTTTCTAGCTCTCTTTAAAGTAGAAGATACAATCATATCTATAGGATACTCTTCTAAAATTTTTCTTGCTTCTTTTGCTTGTTCAATTCCTTCTTCGTTTAATTCAATATCTGTCTTTCCTTGAATTCTGCCTTTTCTATTCCAATTGGTTTGTCCATGTCTTATAATATAAAGTTTCATATAGACTCCTTTCAATATTTATTAATATATTTCTATTTTAACACTAATCTACCCAATATTACAATATAACATTAAAAAGATACTTTATTCTTTAATTTATTTTCCTGTGTTTTGTGATAATTTTTTACACAATCTACAGCTAATTCCTATTTCTACAATTGCTAGTAAGCATAATATACATTCTATAATGATTAATTCAAATTTCATAAGTATTAGTGTAAATAATGCACTTAAAATTAATGTTCCTACTTTTCTATACACTTCAATATCTATCATCATTTCTTGTTGGTCTTCTTTATTGGCAATGGTTAATGCTATATCTTCTATATATACTTGAAAAGAATCTCTAATAGCCAATATTAAGAAAAATCCTAATGACATGATAATCACTTTATATATAAACCCTATACTTAGGAAATGTCCTAAAATTAATAAGAAAAATGCCATACTTAATAACACAGACAATACAATACTTAATTTATCCTTTATTTTTAAATATAGCTTTCCAAACACTACATTTCCTGCTAATCTAACTAACCTTGATAAAAATACAATTGTTGTAATATAGTAAGTTACCATTTCAATTGATAAAAATTCTTGGAAATCATATTGCATAAATAATTTACTATTGTTCTGTCCCATTTTTATAATAGAATAAAATACTGTATTTGATAAAATAATCAAAAAAATGGTAGATGTTATTTTTAACTTCTTCCTTTTTATGTCTTCCTGTTTATCATCATTATTTTCCAATTTTGCTTCATAAAATATAAAGGACATTCCTAACATAACCATATATACAAAGACAGATAAATACATTGGTAAATAATTGTTTATATTAAATAATGTACCTGCTAGTAATGCTGTTATAATGGTAATAATGGAATATAATATTTTGGCTCTATTCCTTATTTTATAATAGTCATCTTGTTTATTGATTGCTGTTAAATTATTTTTTAAGACAATTCTTGACATATTCAAAAACATAAAAGCAATTTCATATAAACATCTATATACTAGCATAGCTGTAAAAGAACTTCCAAATGTTAATATGACAGAAGCAATTAGTAGCATAAGCGCTCCTAATTTTAAAGATTTAATATTCCCTATTTTTTCTACCATTCTCAATATAACTTTTTGTAAGGCAATACATAGTGCTAAAGATACCATTGTCATAGCCGTTATTTGACTTGCAGTTAATCCTTTTACTAAAGTTAAAAATAAAGTATCAATTGGTACGAAAAAAATCAAGTCTGATGAAAATGCTGCAAATAATGGAAATACCTTTATACTTCTTTTTATTTTCTTCACATTTTGTTCCATTTCATTCTTCCTTTATTTTTTTATCTATCTAACATTATATTGTAAAATACATATCTGTTTCTTTATTTTCCACAATATCATCTGCAAAAAAAGCATATTTAAACCTAACTCTATCATCCCATATAATATTTTCAATCTCACATTTTCCTAAAACACTTAATGTATCAAAAGTAAATGTATTCGGAATTCTTAATACCAAATTATGTGTTATATGTTCTTTTACTTTATAAAACATATCCTTTATACTCGGTTGTGTCATTTCTAAATCTGCCACATGCTCTTTTTTGTTACTTCCTGCACTCCAATCTGGATCTAATATGGCAACTTCTGCTTGTATATTTTTTAAAAGTTTTTCATCTAAAACATTTCCTTGTATAAATTCTGTTTTATTCTGAACACCATATAATTGTGCATTTTTCTTTGCAGATATAATTCTTTCTGTATCCATATCAATTCCATAAACATAATCTAGTTTTTTGGCTAATTGAATAACCGTCATTCCTAATGCACAACATAATTCTACACCTGTTTTATACTTTGCTAATTTTTCAGCTAAATGTTCACTTATGGCTTCTGGACAGCTCATATAGATCCCATCAGCATCTCCATATATTTCTTTTGAAAATTTATTTCCGTTCATTTTATACTCCTTTATTCTAACTCTATATCTTTTTTATCATATTCTTTTGGTTTTAGTCCAACTCTTGTTCTCATATAATCTAATCCTAGTACAAATAACATCAAAAAAGCTAATCCAATAAATATGGTTGCAAATCTAATATTAGTTGCATCTAATAACATACCTGCTAAAAATACTGCAATCGCTTCTATGATATTTGTTGTAAATTCTGTAGCAAAGGAAATTCTTGATCTTGTTTTTGCTGTTGAAAAATTTTTAGAATATCTTTCTGATAATACATAATAATTTGACATGGTTATATTTCGTACAGCAAATAAGATTAATATAATTGGTAATATCTTAGTACTTCCTGTAAATAACAAGATTCCTATTATAATAATACTGATTACAAAAGTTAAAGATAAAAAAGCAAAACTCTTATTTCTAAATTTCTTATGTATTTTATCTTGAAATATTGTAGCAATACCAGCTATAAAAGTTAATATTGCATTTATCATAGAAAAAACTTCTGGTTTTACTTCTAGTTCTGTCAATATATTTCCTCTATATGTTCCTGTTATGGTGATAAAAGCATTAAATATTCCCATAAAAATCAGTAAAGCCCTTAATCTTTTAGAAGTCATGATATTTTTTATAGATATTTTAAAATCCTCTTTATATTCTTTTATTTTATTTGAAACCTCATTTTCTTCTAATTGATTAATATAAATATCTTGAAATCTTGTTGAAATGATAGTTGCTATAATCGTAAATATCAAACAAATTATCATTGGTAAATATCCATTAATAACAAATAAATATCCTGCTGTTAGTGATGCAATTCCATCTAATATATAATATCCTGTTGCTCCTTTTCCATTGATTTTAGGATATAGACCTTCTCCTCCTTTTGTGGCTGTTGAATCATATAATATATTTGTTGCCTGTATACCTCTCAAACTATACCCAAAAGCATATATAATATTAGCTATAAAAATGCCTATCATTCCCGGTAGTAAAATTAGTAAGAAGATATATATAACCATTATAATATTGCCTATAACCAAACTTTTTTTCCTTCCTAAAAAATCTGCACATATTGCTGCCGGTAATTGCATAACAATGATAAACAGTGGAAAAAATGCATCTAATTTTAATATCTCTCCTGCTGTAATTCCTTTTACCATTGTATAAAACAAATATTGTGTGGAATAGAAAAATAGCAAATCCCAAGAAAACATCTTATATATAGGAAATAGTTTTGCATTTTTTCTTTTCGCTTTTGTTTCTTCCTTCTTTGTTTTATATTTCGCAATTGCTTTCATTTGTTACTCCTTCTTCATATTTTTCTTTCTTTTGTAACTGATTTTTAGACATATATTTTTGAACAAGATTATATACTAAATATGATAACCATACACCTATAATTCCTAATGGCGTATATGCCAAAATAATAGCAATTATTATTTTAATAAGTGAGCTGACAAAATTTCTTTGTGCTAAAAACTTAAAGTCTCGTATTCCTCTAATAATAGAAAAATAATAGGTAGCCGTTATATTCACATAAGCTGCTATTAATAAAATTGGCAATACTGTATAATATATTCTTTGCAATTCTGATGTTCTTAAAGATATGTACATAACCACTAAGGCTATTCCCAAAACAATGATTGGTATAATAATCGATACCTTGGTAATGATTTTTTTAGCAGTCTGTTTTACTTTCTGCATATAATCTTTTTGTTTCTTTCCTGATGCTACTCCAACACTAATCGTAATTCCATCTCCAAATCCTTGTATAAAGGCTTCTTCAATATCTTTTATTTGAATCAGTATAACATGAACCGCATATTCTAGTTCTCCCATTCTAGAAACCAAAATATTAAATACAAAATTATCTACTCTGGTAACAATTCTTTCTACAAAATTCCATTTAAACAAGTTAAAGATATTTTTGATAATTGGTATATTCAATTTATATTGTATACTTTTATTTGATTTTATTAATAAATAAATTGCTAATACTGTATCTATTGCAATTGTTACAAAGGCAACTCCTTCTATTCCATATCCTAGTTTTACAACAAGAATATCTAAAATAAGATTGCATATCACTGCCAAAATTCTTAACACTAATATATTCCCTTGTTTTCCTAAAGTTCTTTGTTGTCCAGATAAGACAGTTACAATAGAGCTTTGTATAAATCCCATTAGTCTAATAAATAAATATGTATTGCATATAGCATCTACATTGAATAGTGCAGGAAATATTGGTTTTATAAGTACAATAATTAGAATGGTAATGATAGATATCATTATGGTTAAAATTAGTGAATTTCCGGAAATTAATTTTATCTTATCTTCATTCTTTTCTCCTAATTCTTTTGCTATTAATGCTGTATTGGTAACATTTATTGTTTGTATACTCATTTGCATGATGTTAATAATTACTGACATAGCACCAATCGCACCTAATTCTTTTGTTCCAATAAGTGATACAGCGATTGTATCTACTAATGTCATGAATATATTAACTAGATATTCAAATGCAATGGGTAATGATATTTTTAATTGCTTTTTCTGGTCCATTTCTTTCTCCCTCTAAATACTTTCTACTATTCTAAATCTATATCTTCCTTTTTATATTCCTCTGGCTTCAATCCAAATCTTGTTCTCATATAGTCTAAAACAAGTATCATACAAGCAAGTGCTAATAGCCCTACAATTAAAAATGCTTGTTTTACATCAATGATATCTATTAATAATCCTCCTAGCATAGAAAATATACTAGCAGCAATACCCCCTATAAATTCATAAGTAAATGTAATTTTGTTTCTAACCTCTTCTTTTGTAAAGTTTCTTACATATTTTGCTTCTAAGATATACCAGATAGATGTACAAATTTTATGAATTGCCAACATAATCAAAATAATTGGTATAATTGATTTTCCTCCATATCCATTTGTAACAATTCCTATCACAATACAAGCCCCTATATACATAAGAGAAAGAAAAGCCAATGTTCTATTTTTAAATTTCTTTTCTATTCTTCTCTTTAGTGTAATAGAAACTCCTCCAATAAATGTTAGCACTGCAAATATCATTGAAAATTGTTCTTCTGCAATTCCTATTTCTACTAATAAACTGCTATTATATATATCCATAATTTCTATCAAACTATAGAATACAATTTGAAATAATATAAAGGCCTTCATTCTTTTTGATTTTAATATAAATTGAAAAACAGATTTTAAATCTTTTCCATAAGTTTTGAATGTTTTTCCTATTTCTATTTTTTTTGTCTTCTTTCTTTTTACTTCATAGATATCTTTAAATTTGAAGGATAATATTGTTGATATGATGATAAATCCTAAACAAATAAATATAGGAATGTAATTATTAATGACAAACAAATATCCGGCTGTTAATGATGCAATTCCATCTAATATATAATACCAACTACCACCTTTAGCATCTAATTTTGAATATAATCCATCTCCACCTTTTGTAGAAACAGAATCATATAATAAATTAGATTCTGCAATTGTTTTGATATCATAACCTAATGAAAAAATCAAATCCGCAATAATAATACTAATTGCTCCCGGTCCAAATATTAATATGACTATATAAAATATTAACAGGATATTTCCTAGTATAATGCTTTTTCTTTTTCCTAGGAAATCGGTAATCACTACTGCTGGTATTTGCATTACTATTCTAAATAACAAATAAAATCCATTGATGATCAGAACTTCTGATGGCGTTACCTTTTTGGTTATTGTATAAAATAAAAACTCGATAGAATAAAAAAACAACAAATCCCAAGAAAACATCTTATATATTGGAAATAATTTTGCATTTTGTCTTCTTGCCTTTGCCAATTCTTTTTTATCTGTGTACTTTAATTCTGTTTTCATTTGTTCCTCCATTTATCATTTTATATACTCTCTTTTTAATAAAGACCATACATGACTATTGATATTTTCTCCATAATTATCTCTTAGTTTTCCTTCATATTGAAATCCTATTTGTTCTAAATGTTTTGCTAGTTTTAAGCTCTTTACATTTGTATCTTCTATTTCCAATCCCAATCGATTAAATCCCATAGAAAATAGGTTTTCTAGTAAACTTTTTACCATATCTAACGATAAAATATGACCTCTCATATCTTTTTGTATTCCTAATGATAAATTTGCTCGTCTATATCTTTCTTTTATATCATATAAATAAAACCAGCCTATAAATTCATCTTGTTTATATATGGCATAATATATATTGGTTTTCCTTTCTATTTTTCCTTTTATATCTTCTATTTCCTCTTCTATATTTTCTGAAAAACCCAAATAATCTTCAATTTCTTTATCTTTTAATTTTTTTAAATGCTCTTTCAATTTTTCTTCATCAAAATCCTGCTTTATTCTTATTAACTTTATGTTATCTGTTATTACAATTTGATTTAATATCTCCATTTTCCCACCATTTTTCTTATTTTTTTCATCATATCATAAAGTTTTTAAAAAATAAAGTTTCGACATAAATCTTTTATTTTTTCATACCTTATGATACAATTTTTTCAGTCTGTCATTAAAAATTTATGTTAAGAAGAGAGGTATACAATGGAAAAAGAAAAAAAGTATTGTTGGTTTAATGGGGGCTTTATTAATTAATAACATTTTATATATGTTTATTAATACCTTTATGGTTGCTTATTTTTATACTTTAACAAATTATGATTATACAATTATATCTGTATTTTATATTATGTCATTTATATGTATTGCTCTTTCTACTTTAGTGTTAGGAAAAACGTTAAAAAATAGAATGCAAGTTCCTATCTTTAGACTTGGCATTTTTCTTTATTGTATTTATATTTTATTAATTGCTCTATTAAAGGAACAAATTGTTTATCATTATATTTGGCTTGGTGGCTTCTATGGTATTGTACAAGGTGTTTTATGGGCAGCTGGTCATTTACTTGTAAATGAATATGCAGATGATGTTTCCAATAAATTCGTTTCTTATAAATCTATGATAGGAAATTTTTTACAAATTATTTTCCCTTTTATTTTTGGAACATCTATTGAACTTACCTCTTTTTCTAATGTAGCAACAATGGTTCTTATCTTATCAGCTATTCAATTTTCTTTTTCTTTATTAATAAAAGAAAAAGATATTCATAAAAATAAGCCATATAATTTAAAAGAATTTACTAACTATTTAAAAGAATCTAAAAATGAGAAACTAAACATTTTCTATAAAATTATGTTTTATGAAGGAATTGTTAATTATCTTTTAGATACCCTTATTATTATCATGATTGTCATGACTTTTAAAACTAACATTAGCTTAGGAATATTAACCACTATATTTTCTTGTTGTTCTATTTTATCAGTTTATATCTTTCAAAGAAGATTAAAAAACAACAATAAGATTTTGATTGTAAGTACTGTTATGACTGTTTTAAGTGTTGTACTTTTATTATTTGATATTTCTAAAACAAGTGTGATTATCTATAATTTAATTACAAGTGTTTTCTTAATTTTATTGATTAATAATGCTGAAGAAAAACGATATAATGTTATTGAAAATGAAAAAAAGATTAAACAGGATTATCTTGTTGAACACCAAGTTATTGCTGAATTATATTTAAATGCTTCCAGAATTATTGGATTTTTCATACTTTTTGGTATTAGCTTTTTAAATACTATTTTGTATTTTAAAATCCTTTTAGTTTTTGTCACATTAGCTATCATTCGTTATGCTGGACTGATGGTAAAATTAAATAAAACTAATTAATTTATATAACAGAAAAAAGATGTCTTTGGCAAAATGCCTCTGACATCCTTTTTCTTAGGAAAGCTTACGTTCTCCAACCATTGAATGATTTAATCCATATTTACCCTATGTTTTCATGAAAAATAGTTTCGATCTCTTCTTTCTTTCGTAATGAATAGCTTTCTCTTACTTTTTCAAAAGCAGCATTAATTTCATCATCTGTCAGTTCTATTCTCGCAGCTTCTAAAAAACTTTTTCCTTCAAAAATACTTTTTAATACAGCATTTTCAACCAT
>ERZ1643249.4501-NODE-4501-length-11614-cov-5.355567_pt1 | contig 11614 bp, 12 predicted proteins | sample MGYA00579263_ERZ1643249 | MGnify/ENA primary metagenome ERZ1643249 (study PRJEB29033, sample SAMEA4952264) | chicken gut metagenome | biome: Broiler Chicken; feature: Gastrointestinal Tract; material: Caecum | place: Ireland | collected 2018 | study: Broiler...
CTATTCCATAAGCCCCATTTACAAGAAGATTTGGAAGTTTAGCAGGAAGTACTGAAGGTTCTTTTAACCTATCATCATAATTTGGTACAAAATCCACTGTATCTTTATCAATATCTGTAAGCATTTCTAAAGATATCTTTTGAAGTTTTGCTTCTGTATATCTCATCGCAGCAGGTGGATCATTATCTATAGAGCCAAAATTACCATGACCATTAACAAGAGGATATCTCATAGAAAAATCTTGAGATAAACGAACTAAAGCATCATATATTGCAGCATCACCATGTGGGTGATAATTTCCCATTACATCACCAACAATACTTGCTGATTTTCTAAAAGGTTTTTCAGGCCAAAGTGCAAGCTCATTCATAACATATAATATTCTTCTATGAACAGGTTTCATACCATCTCTTACATCTGGAAGAGCACGTGAAACGATAACACTCATAGCATAATCTATATATGATTTTTTCATTTCTTCTTCTATTTTTACTGGTACAATTTTTTGTGCCGCTAAAAAGTTTTCATCATTTATATCCATATTTAAACCTCCACTTTTACTACCTAATTATTATACAAGAAAAAAAATAAAAAAGCAAGTAAAAGTTCTTGAAAATAAAAGAATTTATGATATAATGTAAAAAAGTTGAAATGTAACTTTAGTTTTTAAAAGGGGTAAAATATGAAATACAAAAACTATTATGAAATATTAAATGTAACAAGAAAAAGTTCTATACAAGATATTAAATTATCCTATAGAAAACTAGCTAAAAAATATCATCCTGATACCAACAAATCTTTAGAAGCAGAAGCAATGTTTAAAGATATAAATGAAGCTTATGCTACTTTAACAAATGAAGAAAAAAGGAAAAAATATGATAGACAAGTAGCAAGACTCGGATATGGTTTTACACAAAATGATTCAAGTTTGTCTAACGTTAAATATGAGTTTAGATCTGGTGTCAATGTTATAAATGATTTATTTACCACTATACTTGGATTTAAAAAAGAAGAAAATACATCTGAAAATCAAAGTTCTGATACAAAAGATGATAGAAAACAAAAGCAAAAACCTATTAAGGGTACAGATATAATTACTCATTTAGATGTAACATTAGAAGAAGGTTATTTTGGCGCCGAAAAAAAAATCGCTATAAAATCTTTCAAATCTGGTATGCAAACTGTTTTAGTAAATGTTCCTATTGGAATACAAAGCGGAGATAAAATACGTTTAGCTGCTCTTGGGAATCCCGGAAAAAATGGTGGAAAAAATGGTGATTTAATTATACACGTAAAACTAGTAGAAGATGACGAATTTAAATTAGATGGAATTGATCTTATAAAAAGTGTTACTGTCTCACCTGCAGTTGCTGCTATAGGTGGCAAAATAAAACTTGATGTAATAGATGAAAAAATAATTGTAACTTTACCAAAACATGTAAGAGACGGCGAACTTGTAAATGTACCAGAAAAAGGTTATATTTCAGAAGATGGAAATCGTGGTGATTTAATACTAAAAGTACACATAGATTTACCTAGTGGTATTTCTGAACGTGAAGAAAAACTATATGAACAAATTTTAAAGATAGAGAAAAAACGTGAAGAAAAAAAAGAAAACTAATAAAATCTCACTTAGCTAAGTGAGATTTTATTTTTCTGTTAATAATCAATAAACTCTATTTTTTTCTTCTAACTTTTCCCCATATAACAATTGATCTAAAACATCCTTATTTTTCGCTAAACATATTTTTATCGCTTTTACAGTTTGTTCCTTAGTACCAGAAGGTTCAGCAATGTATGCATGTCTTTTAAATTTTTGCTCAAATAATTTACAATATTTTTCAAATTCTCTATCTTCCTTACTTAGTACAGTTTTAGATGAACTTATAATTTTTTCTACTTCGTTTGATAAGTTTTTTTCAGCCATTAACATATCCCCCCTAAACAAAATATATTTTTCATTAAATGTTAATATAATTGATTAATATTACATTTAATATTCTACATTTCTTTATGAATTCTTTTTTTCTTTAAACGTATATCATCTCCAATAAATTTGAAAATTCTAAATTCTCCAATTAATCTAGAAACTATTCTTTCATCATATCTTTCAAATAGTTCATTTAAAGTTAAATTAGTAGAAATAATTATTTTTTTATTTTTTAGTAATCTTGAATTTATAATATTAAATAATTCTGTATACTTATTATTAGTCATTGTTTCTGTACCTAAATCATCTATAATCAATAAGTCAACATCAAATATTCTATCATATAACTGTCTACTCTCATCCTCATATGAAAATTTATACTGCATTATCTTATCCATAAATATTGGAGCAGTTTGATATATAACAGATTTTCCATCATCTAATACTTTTTTTGCAATAGCATTACTAAGAAATGTTTTACCAAGTCCGGTATTTCCAATAAAAAGTAAACTTTTTTCTTTTTTATCTGTAATATTATTTGCAAACTTAAAGCATGCCTCTTTTATATTTTCTATATTTTCTTTTGGAGATTTTTTTATTCCATATTTTTGAACATCTACTTTATTAGAATAATATCCGCTATCAAAAGTTTCAAAATTTTCCTCATCAAATTTTAATATATTTATTTGCTTGTATGTTTCATTTATAACTGCTTGAATAAAACATGAACAATATGTATCTTTTCCATCTTTTTTTACAATACCTGTATCTTTACAAATTTTACAATCAAATTTTGGATAAAAATCTTCCTTACTAAAACCTAATTTTTTTAATTCACTTTCTATTTTTTCATCTATCTTTTTTAATTTTATCTCCATATTTTCTTGTTCTATTTGTTTTTCTAATCCTTCATAATTCATAATGTTTTTAGACATTTTTAAAGCAAGTAAGTTTCTTTTTTCTTCAAGTGCACTTAATTTTTCGTTTTCATTAAAAACTTTTTCTTTTTTTCTTCTTGCTTCTTCTATTTTTTTTTCTCTTTTTTCATCATATAAATCTCTTATTTTTTTATATGATTTACTATCCATGTTATCCCTCCGCTTTTATTTATACTTCATCATAAAATGATTCCAAATCTTCATATTCTCTTTGTTCATAGTTTTTATATTTACTATCATTTTTTGAGGTACTTTTAACATATTTTTTATCTTTAGTTTCTCCATTTTTCTCTTTTTGTAAATCTTCTTTTGTTTTATATCCTTTTTTATGCCAATTAGTCAAAATAGCGTTAATATAACTTATAGTTGGATTAGAGGCTGTCACTGTTCTTTTTAAAGCTTCTTCTATCATATTAAAATCGTAGTTATATTCTTTAACCCATGTATTTATATATTGTTCTTCATATTTCGTTATATTTCTATTTAATCTCAATGCTTTTACTATTTTTTGTTTTATATTTTGAATAATATCGTAGCTTTCTAAAAAGTCTTCCAATTGTTCAAAAGTTTTAACTCCACCCTTATACCAATTTTCAGCAACAGCATATACGTATTTTTTATTTAATGCTTTTCTTTCTTGACAATAATGAAAAAGTGCAATCATAACTTCTTCAGAAAAGTTATAATTTTTAAATAAAGTTCCAATATCTGTATACCATCCAAGTGACATTATTCCTTGGAAGAAAGATTCGTTTATAGCTTCTGCTGCTGCAATTCTTTTCCTTTCAAGTTCTGTTTGCACTCTATTTATCTTAGGTTCCATTTTAGGTATATATGATTTATTTACTTCTACTTCTTTTAAATCTACTATATTAAATCCTTGTGAAGTTTTTACTATAAGTTCTTCTGCTTGTAGTCTATCTAAACTAAAAGCTAATTCTTGCTGTGTAATACATAGTTTTTTTGCTAAACTTTCATTGTCAATTTCTGTCGAATTTTTATTTAAAAAAAGAATGTATAAATATACTTTAATATCTACTTCCTCTAAAGAACACATATAATTTAATATAAATAAATCTGGTACCAAAGTATCACTAAATTCCATTTTATTTTTCTTTACAAATTTCATAAAAGTCTCTCCTACTGATATTTATTAATTATATCATTAGTTAATAAATTTTACAACTATTTTTACTTCAAAAAAAAGCCCAAGCGCTTTCACGCTTAGGCTTAAAAAAGAAATTTTTTATCATTTACCCACATTTCTACTAAAATGTGGATATTATAATTTCTTTTCATCACATTAACTACTTCTATTTTTAATGTGATGTCTTCTTTTTTTATTGAGGCATTGTATTTGTTAAACAAATCAATCACCCGTCTTTGATAATCTCTTAATAGCTGAAGAATGTTTAAATTAGCAATGCCATAATCCTTTGCCGTTTTTCTCCACCTCTCAGTGTTTTCCATTATACATTCTTTTATAATGTAAAACTCATTTTCATTATAGACAAGTTTACACTCATCTATAAAGAGATTATCAAATAACTTTTCATACTCTTCCTTAGAAAAAATCTCTTCTAAGAATTTTTTGAAATTCATTTTTTCTTTTTTATCTTCTTTTAAGGGAATTAAATCACCCTTTACATAAAGAAGATTCAATTTTTCCATAGTCTTCTCCATATACTACACCTCCAATTGTTTATGTATTATTATAAGTCACGATTTATAATTATATCACAGTATTTGTTTATTTACAATAGTTTATGCATTAAATAGCAGTTTATGATACATAATTTCAAAATTTCGACATTATTTTTACACTTTTTTAACATATTTTTCCTTTTTTAAGTCTATATAATACTCTTTTTTGATATATATTTTTTTAGAAAGATTAAATTTTAATATAACAATTAACATATCTATAGCATTTTCATTACCAATATTTACACAAATTACTGCAACAATAGGGATTATTCCAAAAATTAATATATAAATCATATATTCCATATTTACATTTATAAATTTCAAAATAGAAATTAATAAAATTACATATATAACAATAAATATAAGAGATTTATAATCTATAATTCCAAGCCATTTATTTTTTCTTTTATAATTTAAATATATTTCTATTTTTTTATCATCTTCCATATTCTCTCCTACTTTTCTGATATTTTTATAAATAACTCTTTTGCAAAACTATTAACTTTAAATATAAGGTATAGACTACCAATTAATATTATTTTATACATGATATCTTTCGTATCCTTATACATAATAGGAATAATAATTATAATTTTTACAAATATTTGTATTATTAAATTAATAACTAATGTTTTTATCCAAGTTTTAAAAATTCCTATCGTTAAATCACTCGTTAAAGATATTACTGCAAAAGGTGAAATAATTACAAGAAAAATAACAGTAACATATCTTATAGAAAAATTGATAAGAATAGAAATCACCCCAAAACATATCATTGATTTTACTATTCCGTCCAAACTTAAAAAATCAATATTTAATATTTGTTCAATAGATGTAATCTCTTCTTTTAAAGTTTCAAAAGTTATTTCATAACCCGATATTTCCTCTCCAAAATTTCCTACCGCTTCAGTTAAAAGGTAAAAGAAGTTTAATATTTGTTCACATATAAAAAAACTAGAATTAACTAATATAGATACAATTATGATTTTTAAGATAAAATGATATATATTTTCAATATCTTTACCATTATACAAAGTTATTAATTGATTTAAAATATAATATATTATATAAAATAAAATTAAAGAATTTGCAATTATAATTATTCCATTAATTTCATTTTCAAAAAATATATTTTTTAATGGTTCTTTTTTTAGTATGTCTTCACTTATATATACTATATTATCAAGTATTTTATAGACTTCATTTTCTATAGATTTAAATAGTTTTTCTGATATACTATTTAAATTATTTAAAGCGTCTTGCATTATAATATAGCATCTACAAATTTAATAATTAAATCTATAGAAATGATTATACCATACCCTACTATTGCATTTATAATTACCTTTTTTCCTTTTAACATTTTTTCTTCATCACCAAAACTTAATTTCCTCATTATTACACCAGAGGCTATTGCAACTCCTGCAATAGGAACTGCCAATTTTTCTAGATATTTTAGTATTTTTTTCATAGCTGAATTTAATCTTGTTACTAAAGTTGGATCTGATGCACCAAATACACATGATATATTTAAAACAATTATTAAAAAAATTATTATTGTTTTTATACTAAATTTTATATATTTTCTATTTAGTATTTTTTTCAAACTTTATTCCTCCTTTTAAAAATACTTTCTCATAAAAATATATTTTATTTTTATATGATACTAAACAACATGCCTCGAAAGTTTTTAAATTAAGTACAAAAAAGTCTTCCGTATATTTATAATCTAATCTTTTATTATACGAAATATTTTTACTTAATCCAGTTTTATAATCCCTAAAAGAATTACTTAAAACACTATAGCGTGTATTAGTACCTGTTTCAGAAATAGTTAAATTTTCATATGATTTCATCTCCTTTCCAATTTGTTTTATAATTTCACTAATTGTATAGTTATCATCATTTCTAAGCCAAATCTTATTTACTAAATTTTGTATTATGACTTTTGCTGCACTTGTGCTTTTTAATGTATTTATAAGGGATGTATAACTTTGCATACTTACTACATTAATTGATTTATATTCTCTTGATATCGAGAAAAAATATGCATCTTCTACGTTAGCAATTTCTTGATATTCATCACATATAAAAAAAGAGGTTTTATATTTTTCTCTTATTAATACTTGTCTTTGATATTCTAATTTTAAATAAGTAGAAATTACTTTTGTTAATAAACGATTATTACCTATTCCAAGACTTAGTATTATAATTTTTCCACTAAAAAAATCATTTATATTAGATTTTCCACAAAATTTTTTATATATGTTATAATCGCTAACAAAAACACTAGTTAATCTTGTAATTTCTGCTTTTATTATATTAAAAGTCCTAATATCCAATTTAAGATATTCATTTTTTATATTTTTTATTGAATTTTTAAGTTTAAATAATGTATTATCATCAAAACAATTTTTAAGCACTTTTTCCTTTATATAATTTATCTTATTTATTAAATATTTTTTATCATTTACTAGTTTATGAATTTCTCCAAAATCTACATATGAATTATATGTTCTAATTAAAATTATAAAATCTCTTAAATAACTTTCTACTTTATCAAGCCAAAAAGAATCTTCTACATTATTTTCTGAAATTAATATTATTACTTTTTTTAACATATGAGCAAGTTCAATATCTGAAATATTAGTATCTAATGGATTATATACTAAATCGTTATTAAAAGAAATTTCTATAATATCTTTTTTCCTAAAGTAGGTGTTTGCTATTTTATTTATTGTTTTTACGTAATTTCCTTTAATATCTATAACAACTCCATTTAAATTATTTGAAATAAATTGTTCCAAAATAGCATCAATTGCACCCGTTGTTTTACCACTACCAATAGAGCCAGTTATTAAAATATTTTGGTATAATCCATTATTATCTATTATAACCTCATTATTTAGTTTATCTTTACCAATACTTATATCTCCTTTTTCTACATTATTTATTGTTTTATTAGTACTATTTTTTATTTTATAAATTATCTTTTTTACACTGAAAGTTATATCAAAAATAAATATTGCATATAATATTAAATATAATACCTTGACATATATTATATTGGAACTTAAAATAGAATTTAAATTTATATTTTTAGTAAATAGATTAATATATATAAAATTTGAAGATAAAAATTTATATGAAAAAGCCACTTTAATAGCTAAAATTGCCATAGATATAAGCAAGCATTTTTTTACTTGCTTATCTTTTAGTAGATGAATAAAAAAATTAAATTTATTGATAAAAAATATTTTATAATTTTGTCTATCAAAGTTGCTAGATATATTTTGTGAATTAATATTATTTATATATTTTTTTAATTTGGCACCACTATTTGAAAATATAATTTTACTATCCACAAGAAAATATATCCTAAAAGAAAAATAAATTATAAGAAAAAAAAGTTCAAGAATAAAAAAACTCAACGATTATTCATCTCCTAGCTTAATTTTAACATCCAAAATACAATAAGTCAAAATATATTACTTATTATGACATTAATACTTAAAACTAGATATATTTCGACATTAAAACAAGCTATTTAACTCCTTTTTTACAAATTTAATTTTATAATTTAATTTTTTTTATAAAAAGTATTGACAAATGCGAAAAAATATAGTATTATATATTCGCAGTACAGTGTATGGGCCATTAGCTCAGTTGGCAGAGCACTTGACTTTTAATCAAGTTGTCCGCAGTTCGAACCTGCGATGGCTCACCATACTATGGGCCCGTTGGTCAAGTGGTTAAGACATCGCCCTTTCACGGCGGAGTCACGAGTTCGACTCTCGTACGGGTCACCATATATTGTATTATTGCCGGAATAGCTCAGCTGGTAGAGCAACGGTCTTGTAAACCGTAGGTCCTCAGTTCAAATCTGAGTTTCGGCTCCATAATAAATAGTTAAAATAACGCACTTTAAAGTGCGTTATTTTTTTACCTCTTTAAAAAAATGGGATTTCTATTAAGATATCCCATTTTCTAATTATAATCTAGTTAATCCTCCACTCCACACATAATTTCCTTTCCATGATTTATACCAAATATTATTTCCTCCGATATTTTCACCTTCTACAGTTCCTATCGCTTCAAAAGTATTTCCTTTATATAATACCTTTGAACCTACTTGTGTAGCATTCTGATTTGGCTCACTTCTTACTGCAGCTTCCTTTTTATCTACACGTACCCAAAAGCTTTCTTCATTTCCTAAATCTATATTACCATTATATCTTAATATACAAATATATCCATTAAATGGTGTACTTCTTGTTCCAACTGCTAGTCCTTTTACACCATTTTGATCTAACCACCCCATATCTGCATCTATTATTCCCATATGGCCATATCCTCCACCATAATTTGAACCATAAACAAGTATATCACCTGCTTTTAACTTTTCGCTAGTAGATAACTTACTAAAACCATTTGGGACATTATTTGCCCAGTCTTTTGCATTTCCGTGGGGAGTAAATGGTATATTAAATACTCTATACAAATATTGCTGTATTAAACTTACACATTGTCCAGGATATTTATTATTTGGTGGTGGGTTTGATACTTGTCCTTGGTTTAATGCCCAAGTTTTAAATTCTCTTAAATTCATTTTTCATCTACCTCATCACTTGTTAAATCTATGAAATTTATTCCTTTGTAATCTTCATCTACTTTTTCATCCATAAAAACCCTCCTTTTCTCTTATATAATATGAAAAAAATAAAATAAATGTTACTATTATATATTAAAAATAAAAAAGAGATAATTTTTAATAAACTATCTCCTAAAAAATTATAACTTATATTCCACACCATTTAATTCTTGTTTAGAATATTCCTCGGGTTTTAAACCTAATCTTTTTTTCATATATACTATAACTAAAATCATTATCAAAAAAGCAATAGAACCATATATAATGCAAGTTTTAGAACTACTTGTAAAGTTTAGTAAAAAGCCAGATAAAAACATCATAATTGAAGATCCAATATTTTCAAACATATAATATATAGACGTTATTTTAGTTCTAATTTTACTCGTTGTAAAATTTAAAACATATTTTTTTATGGATACTCTATATGCTCCCTGAATAATGCCCATAAATGCAAGACAAATCATAACTACAGAAAATGTTTTATAATCTAATTTTCCATTTACGCCTTCGATGCCTAAAATAATCATAGAAATTATAAATATAATTCCAAATGTACTTAGCGTCTTATTTTTTGTTATTTTTTCAATTGAAAATTGCATTTTTGCACCAAGTCCAACAAGAATTGTATACACACTAACAACCATTGTAATATACTGTGTTTCAAGTCCAAGTTCCATTAAAATTGCTTTATATAATGTAGTATTTACCGATATTATTCCCATAAATATACATGCGAACAAAAAAATTGACCTTGCTCTTTTGCTTTTTATTATTTCTTTAAATGAACCTAATATTTTTATAACCGATTCTTTTTTATCATAATTATTTTCAATATTTTCAAATTTAAAAGAAAAATATAAAGCAATAAATCTATTAATAAGGCATAATATTATAGGTAAATAGTTATTAATTAAAAATAAAAAACCTGATAATAAAGCTGATATTGCATCATAATAATAATATTTTGAAGTTGCTTTTCCTTCTATCTTAGAAAAATTACCTCTATTATTAAGTTTTTTTAATGAACTATATAATATAGAGCCTTCTGTTAAACTTTTTAAAGTAAATCCAAGTGTTCCAAAAAAGTCTCCTAAAACAACAAATTTAAAATTTGGCGCAAATAAATATCCAAGAACTGAAAAAATAATTAATATATTTCCAAAAACTAATGTATTTTTTAATCCTAATCTTTCAGATATAAATGTCCCTGGAAGTTGCCAAAAGAACATAAAAAAAGTATAAAATCCAGTTATATACATAATTTCAGACATAGAAAATCCTTTTGTAATACTATAATACATAACAGATATTGCATAATAAAAAAGAAAATCATATGCAAACATTTTATATTTTTTATACACTTTTACATTTTTTTCACATTTTTCAACTAATATTCTATCATTCATATACTCTCCTTTAAAAGTAAATATATTATTTTATACTAACATATTTTTTATTTTTTGTAAAGAAAAAAACAAATAAAAGAAGATACTTTTACTTGTTTTTTTCGTTTATATTATTTACTATTTGTATATACTTTTCAATTGATAATTCTTCTGCTCTAGTATTAAAATCTATATTACATTCTTTAAAAATATTTTCTATAAAACTTTTATCAAGATTCATAAATCTAGTAGCTACAAGTGAATTAATCATTTTTTTTCGTCTCTGAGCAAAACTTGAATGTATCAAATCAAACAACATTTTTTCATTACTTACTGTATATTTCTTATCTTTTATTAATTTTATAACAGAAGATGTAACATTTGGAGCAGGAATAAAACAGGTATTTTTTACTTCTAATTTTATATCTGCATCTGCTAAATACTTAACCATTAATGTTAAAATACCATAATCTTTAGATTTTACATTAGCTACCATTCTATCTGCAACTTCTTTTTGTACCATAATAGTTATTTCATTTATTTTATTTTCATCTTGTAAAAGTTTAAATATTATTGGAGTTGTGACGTAATATGGTAAATTAGCTACTACTTTTATATTTTTATACTTAATTCCACTTTCTTTTTCTATTTTTTTAATTATTTCATCTATATTTACTTTTAAAATATCTTCATTTAATAACAAAAAATTTTTATATTTACTAAATCTATCATTTAGTATTTCTATCATCTTTTTATCAATTTCGACGGCGATAACATACCCTGCACTTTCTAATAAATATTTTGTTAAATTCCCGAGTCCTGGACCTATTTCTATTACTAAATCCTCTTTTTTTATATCTGCTACATTTACAATGCCTGTTAAAATATCATCATCTATTAAAAAATTTTGACCATATCTTTTATTTGCCCTTATATTGTATTTATTTAAAATTTTCTTAGTTATTTCTAAAGTATTCATTTAATTTCTCCTTTGAAAAAAAAT
>ERZ1643249.4502-NODE-4502-length-11613-cov-178.777470_pt1 | contig 11613 bp, 8 predicted proteins | sample MGYA00579263_ERZ1643249 | MGnify/ENA primary metagenome ERZ1643249 (study PRJEB29033, sample SAMEA4952264) | chicken gut metagenome | biome: Broiler Chicken; feature: Gastrointestinal Tract; material: Caecum | place: Ireland | collected 2018 | study: Broiler...
ACGTTTGGTTATTTCCGCTGAACCCCAAATGGTTTTTTCAGCTGAACGCTAACAAAAACAGCCGTAAACAAAGAAAACCTCGGGGTTATTCCCCGAGGCTTTCATGGTTATAGTATATATTTGATTTGGGATTCAGATCGGAAAGGTCAGTCCTGCATCTGTCCCAGCAGGATTTGAGGTTGATCAGGATGTCGGTTTTGTTTGTATTTTCGACGGATATGGTTTATACTTAAGAAGAATAACCGGATAGGAATATCTCTTGGAGGAAAACGCATGATTACAGGCGCAATCAAAAATAAAGTCGATAAAATCTGGACGGACATCTGGGCGGGCGGCATCACCAATCCCCTGACGGTCATCGAGCAACTGACTTATCTGATGTTTATCCGTTCCCTGGATGAAAAAGAGCAGGAGACTGAATCCCTTGAGAATATGACCGGCGAGAAAATGCCGAAAATTTTCCCACAGTCTGCTGTGGGTCAGTCCATGCGGTGGAGTAAATTCAAAAATAGCGACCCCCGTGAGATTTACGAGATTATTTCCAAGCGGGTCTTTCCGAGCCTGAAGGAGATGTGGAACGGCCAGCTCCCAGACTTTGACGAAAAAACCGGCGAGCTGATCCCTATTCTCGGAAGTCCTGCGGACCGCGCAGCCAAGGCTCGCAAGGCCGCTGAACAGGGCCAGCCCCAGACCGAGACAGAACCGGAAGGACAGACAACAGACAACGGCGAAACCACCGCCTTTGCCCGATACATGAGCGATGCTCTGTTCTTGATCCCCACGCCGCAGGTGCTGCAGAAGATCATCACCGGGTTGGACGACCTGTATGAGCACGATATCTCCGGCCTGGATATGCAGGGCGACCTGTACGAGTATATGCTGGGCAAGCTGTCCACCGCAGGCCAAAACGGCCAGTTCCGCACGCCCCGCCATATCATCAAGATGATGGTGGAACTTGTGCAGCCTACCCCGGACGACACCATCTGCGACCCGGCCTGCGGTACCGCCGGCTTTCTGGTGGCGGCGGCTGAGTACATTCGGGAGCACTACGAAAATACCATGACCACCGAGCAGTGGGAGCATTTTGCCGGGGATGCCTTTACCGGCTTTGACACCGACCGCACCATGCTGCGCATTTCGGCCATGAACCTGATGCTTCACTCCATCAGCCACCCGGAGATCGACTACCAGGACAGCGTATCCAAACAGAACCAGATCAGCGACCGGTTCACCATCTGCCTGGCGAACCCTCCCTTTAAGGGCACCGTGGATGCCGAGAGCATCCACGACAACCTGAAAGCTGTCACCAACACCAAAAAGACCGAGCTGCTCTTTCTGGCGCTGTTCCTCCGAATGCTGAAAAAGGGCGGTCAGTGCGCCTGTATCGTTCCTGACGGGGTGCTGTTCGGCTCCTCCAAGGCCCACAAAGCCATCCGCAAGGAGCTGGTGGAACATCACCAGCTGCGGGCTGTGATTTCCATGCCTTCCGGTGTGTTCAAGCCCTATGCAGGCGTGTCCACGGCAGTGCTGGTATTCACCAAGACCGGCGCAGGCGGCACCGAAAATGTCTGGTTCTACGATATGAAAGCCGACGGCTTTTCTCTGGACGACAAGCGCACTGAGGTCGCCGACAACGATATTCCCGACATCATTGCCCGGTTCCATAACCTGGAGCAGGAAGCCGGCCGCCAGCGGACAGAACAGAGCTTCTTTGTCCCCCGGCAGGAGATCGCCGACAACGACTATGACCTGTCCATCAACAAATACAAGAAGACCGAGTATGTGCCAGTAGAGTATCCCTCCACGACCGAAATCATGGCCGACCTGCACGAGCTGGAAATGGAGATCACCGCAGGGCTGGCAGAACTGGAGGGGATGCTGTGATTCCCTATGTAGATATCACCGAAATGTATTATACAGCGTGCAAATTCTCGGATTGTGCAGATTTTTGCATGCGAGAGCAAGAGGAGAGAGAAACCTTTCAATATTTCTATGACGATCCCGCGATTGTAAACGCCGCGTTTTCTTGTGAGGTTTTTCTTAAACTGCTGTTACGTTTAGAACAAATTGATTGCCAGAAGAGCCATAGATTAAAACAGTTATTTGAAATGCTCCCGCCAGAAATTATGGAAACCGTAAAACATCAAACCATTCAAAAATGTGGACACTGGAAAGACCTATGGGGCCAGGATATTTTATCCCAAGTTTCTGATGCTTTTGAAAAATGGCGTTATTTCTATGAAATTGATCGAACCAAAAGCGGATCGATTCATTTTGATATAAGCTTTCTACTTGCATTTCGAGATGCATTAAGAGTAGTATGTGAAAAGAGACTCGGGGTAAAGGAGGTGCTGTGATGCCAAGATTGGATGATGTTTGCGCGATCACTATGGGGCAATCTCCCGATTCATCTACCTATAATAAAGAACGTAATGGTCTTCCATTTTTCCAGGGAAATGCAGATTTTGGGGAAATCCACCCTTCAGTCCGCATGTGGTGTTCTGAACCATCAAAAATTGCACGAGAAAACGATATTTTAATATCTGTTCGCGCGCCTATTGGTGCTTTAAATATCGCAAATTGTGAATGCTGTATAGGCCGAGGCTTGGCTGCTTTAACAGTAAATAACGATATCTGCACCCGAGAATATTTGTGGTATGCTTTATCAAGCAAAATTGACGAATTGAATTCCAAGGGTACAGGAAGTACATTCAAAGCTGTCAATAAAAGCACCCTTTCAGAAACAGAAATTCCTCTTCCTTCCCTTGATGAACAGCGCCGCATTGCTGCCACGCTGGACAAAGTTTCTGACCTTATCTCCAAGCGCCGCCAGCAACTGGACAAGCTGGACGAGCTGGTCAAGGCAAGGTTTGTGGAGATGTTTGGAGACCCCGCTACTAATCCCAAGGGATGGGACAAAGGAACCATCCGGGATGTTGTAACGGAAGTGAAATACGGAACTTCAAAGCCTGCCGTCGAAGGAGGCACCTATAAATATTTGAGAATGGGCAATATAACTTATGATGGTCACTTAGACCTTACAGATCTAAAATATATTGACGTTCCCGAATCTGAGCTTGACAAATGCACAGTAAAAAAAGGAGATGTCCTATTTAATCGAACCAATAGCAAAGAACTTGTAGGAAAAACCTGTGTTTACAATTTGGATGAAACTATGGTTATAGCGGGCTATATCATTCGCGTCCGCGTAAACAACAGAGTTCTTCCAGAATACCTATCAGCGGTTTTAAATTCTTCGTATGGCAAGAAAACTCTTGCAGAAATGTGTAAAGCTATCGTGGGTCAAGCAAATATCAACGCTCAAGAGCTTCAAAACATTCAAATTGTTATTCCACCTATAGAACTACAATACGAATTTCTAAAAGTAATACAAAAGATAGAAAAAATCAACTTGCCTATCAGCCGCAGCCTTGAAAAGCTGCAAACGCTGAAAAAGGCGCTGATGCAGGAATATTTTAAATGAGGTGAAAACAATGTCTAGTTTTTCGCAGAAAGTAAAACCCAAATATGATATGAGTACATACGAGGGGGTGCGAAATAATTATAACTGGATTATAAATTCAGCCCGAGAACTAAGCAATGAAGAATTAAAAATTAATGCCAACTTTTTATTTTACATAGGCAAAATAAGATGTTCGTCATCTAGCATTGAAGAATTCACAGATCAATGTTATGGAATTAATGACTTTAAATTAATTTCGTTTCAAATATTTGTGTACAAACAGCAGGGCGGTCATATTTTTAGTGCAATATACTTATCAGACTTAGATATATATGCTGATTCAAGAAAAAGTCTTGAGCAAGTTATTACTATTTTGAATCGTACTTCATCTCAAGAGATCAGCCAGAACGACACCGGTTATGTTGTAAAAAATGAATACCATAATGTAGGAGTTGTGGTGAATGGAAATAATAACACAGTTGCCAATAACAATAGTGCTGTTGCGAATAACAATAGCTCTATTGCCGACAATGGAAGTTCTGTTAACGATAGTTCTCAAAAAGAATCTGCCATAAAACGATGGATAGAATCCATCGCACAGAACTTGACGGCAAGCCTTATATGGAAACTTATTCCACTTATCGGAATAGCTATTATCACCTATATTGTTTCAAAGATTCCTTCCTGAGTTTTTGTTCATTTTCAGACCAGAATATAGACCAGATTAACAGGTGATATTTATGTCCAACTTCTCCTTCCTCTCCTTAAAAACTGAATATGCCCTTTTTGCCCCGGCCTGTGTGGAGGCGGAGAAGATCTATGCCTCGGCCCCGGCACTGTGCGCGGTGGGCTGCCGCAAGGCCATGGAGCTGGCCATCAAATGGGTGTATGCCGCCGACCAGACCATGAAGATGCCCTATAAGGACAATCTGAAATCCCTGGTCTTTGAGCCGAGTTTCCGTTTTGCCATGGATCAAAACACATGGGAGAAACTGCGCTACATCGCAAAGTTGGGCAATATGGCCGTACATACCGGGCGGAATGTCCAGCCGGGGGACGCCCTGGCGGCGCTGCGGGGGTTGTTTGAGTTTGTCCAGTGGATCGACTACTGCTATGGCTCCGATTACCAGGAGCGCACTTTTGACCAGGCGCTGATTCCCACCCAAAAGGTAGCAGTGGATGCCCAGAAAGTCAAGGCACAGGAAAGCCTGCTGGAGGAGCAGAAAGCAGAAATCGAGGCGCTGCGGCGTCAGGTGGAGCAGATGGCGGCCCGGTACACCGCCGAAAAGGAGAAGCACCAGCAGGAGCGCCGTTTCCATCCGGAGGACCTGTCTGAATTCGAGACCCGCAAGCGGTTCATTGATGTGGACCTGAAAGAGATGGGCTGGAAATTCACCGGCGCCGATGCAGACGTGCGGGAGGAATACCCGGTGGAAGATATGGCCGGCGTTTCGGGGCAAAAGGGCTTTTGCGACTATGTGCTGTTCGGGAAGGACGGCCTGCCCCTGGCGGTAGTGGAGGCCAAGCGTACCAGCAAGGACCCCAACATCGGGCGGAAACAGGCGTCCCTATACGCCGACTGCCTGGAACGGAAGTTCGGGCGGCGACCCATGATCTTCACCACCAACGGGTTTGAAACCTACTTTTGGGACGACCAGAGCGGTCCCCAGCGGAAGGTCAGCGGCATTTTCAGCAAGGACGACCTGGACAAGCTGATGACCCGCCGCACCGAGCGGAAAGACCTGCTAAGCATCGCCATCGACGACAAGATCACCGACCGGTATTACCAGAAAGCGGCCATCCGGGCGGTCTGTGAACACACCCAGAAGGGCATCCGCAAGCACCTGCTGGTGATGGCCACCGGCACCGGCAAAACCCGGACAGCTTCCAGCCTGACCGACGTGCTCAGCCGGGGCAAGTGGGTCACCAACATTCTGTTTCTGGCCGACCGCACTGCACTGGTGAAGCAGGCAAAGGATGATTTCAAAAAGTACCTGCCGGATATGACCCTGTGCAACCTCTGCACCAATAAGGACGACCGGAACGCCCGGATCGTCTTTTCAACCTATCCCACGATCCTGAATGCCATTGACGACACCAAATCCTCGGACGGGCGGCAGCTGTTCACCCCCGCCCATTTTGACCTGATTATCATCGACGAGAGCCATCGGAGCATCTTCAAGAAATACCGGGCTATCTTTGAGTATTTCGATGCCATTCTGGTTGGGCTGACCGCCACTCCCAAGACCGACATCGACCGGAACACCTACGACTTTTTTGAGATGGAGAGCGGTGTCCCCACCTACCCCTACGATTACGAAACGGCAGTGTATCAGGACCATGTCCTGGTGCCCTACTACAACTACCAGGTCAAGACCCAGTTTCTGGAGGAAGGCATCACTTATAATGACCTGTCCGATGAGGATAAGGAACGCTATGAGTCGGATTTCGCCGAGGATGGCCCCATGCCGGAGTATATCCCCCCGGAAAAGCTCAATAAGTTCGTCTTCAATGAGGGAACGGTGGACCTGGTACTTCAAGACCTGATGGAGCGGGGCATCAAAGTGGCAGGCGGCGACCGGCTGGGCAAGACCATCATCTTCGCCCAGAACAAGCGCCATGCCCAGTTTATCCTGGATCGGTTCAATAAGCTCTATCCCCAGTACCATGGAACCTTTGCCGAGCGGGTGGTCTGTGAGGACAGCTATGCCCAGCAGGTCATTGACGATTTCAAGCAGCCTGAAAAGGAACCACATATTGCAGTTTCGGTGGATATGATGGACACTGGTATCGACGTGCCCGAGTGTGTGAACCTGGTGTTCTTCAAGAAGGTGCGTTCCAAAACAAAGTTCTGGCAGATGATCGGCCGGGGAACCCGTCTGTGCAAGGGGCTGGCCTGTGTGGATCAGATCGACGGTGAATATACCGACAAACGACGATTTCTGATCTTTGACTACTGTGGGAACTTTGACTTCTTCAATGAACACAAAGAGGGCTATGAGGCCCGGGAGACCAAAACCCTGTCCGAGAATATTTTCGGCAAGCAGGTTCGGCTCATTGCGGCACTGCAGGGAAGCTGTTTTGCAGGAGAGGATTATCAAGCTTTGCGGGCAGAGCTGGTACACACCTGCTTCCAGCAGATTCAAAACCTCAATCCAGAACTGATCGAGCTCAAACTGCGCCGGCAGTATATAGAGAAATACAAAAAAGAAGATGCGTTTCGTTCTCTCTCGGAGGAAGACAAAACCGATCTAATAAAGGAAATCGCGCCCCTGGTCCAGTCTCCGGAATCGGACGAATTTGCCAAGCGATTTGATAACTTCATCTATGGTATGATGCTGGCCCAGATCGAGCAGATGCCCTCTTTCAAGTATGCCAAAAAACAGCTGTGCGACACCGCTGCGCTGCTGGAGCGTAAAGCCAGTATCCCTCAAGTTCGGGAAAAGCTGCCGGTGCTCAAAGAGATCCAGACAGATGCGTTCTGGGAAGCAAACGATATCCTTCTGTTCGAGCGTGCGCGGCGGGAACTGCGTGGACTGATCCAGTTTCTGGTGGAAGGTGTGGACGGTCGGAAGCCTATCATCACAAAGCTCACCGACCCCATTCTGGAGCAGAAAGAAGGAACCCTGCTGGATGCCGCCTATGACTTTGAAGACTACCGCGCCAAGGTGAACCGCTATGTCAACGAACATGGAGACACCCTAGCCATCCACAAGCTGACCCACAACATCCCCCTGACCCAAACCGACTACCAGGAATTGGAACGGGTGCTGACCAATGAATTGGGAAGCCAGGAAGATTATAATCGGGAGTTTGGCAATACGCCCTTTGGCTTATTAATCCGCAAGATTGCAAAACTGGATCATGAGGCTGCCATGCAGGCTTTCTCCCAGTTTATCAACGACCAGTCCCTCAACCCACAACAGATTGCCTTTGTTCACAAGGTCATCCATTATGTAGAAACTAACGGCTATATGGAAAGCATGGTCGAGTTGACCCGTCCTCCCTTTGATAAGCCTGTCAGCTTCATCAAGCTGTTTGACCCCAAAACCCGAGCTGCCCTGATTGATGCAATCCAGCAGATTCGGGAGAACGCGGAAGTTACTGCGTCGTAAAAATTAAAACCAGGTATACAGAATGCCAGCGCTAAGCACAGCAATGGGAGACGCTGCCAGGACACTTAATTTGGCTTGAATCAGCCCAATCCCAAAGAGATATCTACACATTATGCTGTCCCATCTTCCTTCCATGGGCTTCCGCCAGCATCCAGAGCTGCTCAAGGATCTGATGCCCTGGAGCGACTACATGCGCAGTTGTTTTGAACAGGAATAACCTAGGGGACCGGCTTTGGCCGGTCCTTTTCTGTTGTCAAGTACGGGGTCTTGTGAGGCGCTTACGTCTTTCGTTTGTAATGGAACGTTTGAGGATCGGACTTCCGGCAATACGACAGAACACCGGCACCACATCCTCTGCCAGGGGCAGCGTTCCCAATGGCAGATCGGCCAGAGCCTCCTGGACAAGTACCCCCACTACGACGCTGGCACCTGTAGCCAGGATTTTAGCCGTAGACCGTACCCGCTCGCCAAAGGGATAGGTGTCCGGATTGATTAGAAGCACTTTACAGACTTCTACAATCAAGGTGGTGGTAAGGCTGGCTAGGACTCCGGCTGTTGCGCCACCAAGAAATTTGGAAAACAAGTCCGGAAACTTCTGCTTTGCATTTTCAAATCCACGCTGGATGCCACGGCCAATCCGTCCAAGGAAATCGCCCAGATCAAATGGCCGTCCTTGGCATCACATGCCTGGAATTCTTCCTCGACTGCGAACCACATCTCGGCAAAGGCAAAACCAAGCGCCTGCCGCACCCCCATCCGCAGCCCCACATTGGCCGCGGCCAGCGTCAAGTCCTTTGCAAAGCGCGGACTGGTATAATAGGCAGCTGCCAGCTTGGCGTTGTAATCTTTGCGTGCGGCAGCATCCACCTTCCACATAGTTTCTTTCTGTTTGTCGCTATACTCATCTCCGCGCCGCTCCAGCAGTTGGTCCATTGTCTTATCTTTCTTGGTACGATTGGTGTAAGATTTGTTCCCGCCAATCGAACACAAAAACTATACTCCAGTTAAAATATATCATAGCTCGTCTTATCATTCAAGATATTTACTGGACCAACGACAAATTGTCCGCCAGAGTATTTTCCCCTTGGCAAATCAGGCAGACCTCCATACGTTGCGTGAGAATATCATCCGCAAAAATCGGATAAGTGGAAAGAGGCACGGTCGCTTTATCCAGTCAGCAAGCTAACTTTGCTTGTTGAAGATAAAGTGCATCGCGGATAAAAATCCTTTTATAAGGACGAAAAATATGATAAAATCAATGAACACGGCATGAAAATGGAGGCAGATCGATGGGGGAATCATTTCAAACCGATATCAATGATTGCGAGAAAAAACTTTTGGAGCTCTACAAAAACACTTTGACCGAGCAAAATCCAATTTGTAGAAAGTGCAAGAATAACAACGACGCTTTGACAAGGCCGGTGGGTGCATGGGTTGTAGGAAACAAGTTTTACAGCCACAAAAAGCGTGTTTTGTTTGTTGGCAAAAATGCACGTGGAAATCCTGGTAAACCCTATTGTGATTTTCAGTTTGCTTTTTGGGAGTCCAGGAATCATTTGTGGAAAAAATCGTGGCCCTATTGGAGTTATACCAGAGCCATTACAAATGCCGTCTATGGAAATGATGATATCGAAAACATTGCCTTTACGAATATTGTAAAATGCAACGATTCCACCGGAAAGGACTGTACCTCTTGGCACACAAAAGAATGCTGTATTTGTGAGTTGAAGATGATCGGAAAAGAAATTGCTATCATTCACCCCACTCATATTGTTTTTTATACATCGTGGAAATATGACGATTATATTCCTTGTATTTTTGACACCTATATCGAAACGAAAAAAACAAAAATAAAGATCGGTGCAAAAGAAATGCCATGGATGGAAGCAAATGGACAACTGAACGGAAACTCGATCAAAATACTGATAGTTGGTCATCCGGAAAGAATGAAGAAGAACGATTATGTAGCCGCTGTAAGTAAATGGCTGCAGTTTTGCTCTCCATCCCCGTAAACCCACCTCTCACCCCCTTTCCCAGAGAGTTTATGCTGGAAACTGTGCTCCGTGCCAAAAGCCCGAATCCACACAGGCCGACCCACAGATCCGGCCGTCACTTGTACTTTACAACCGTATACGGCACCACAATGCCGCCCTCGTCTCCCACTGTGTTCAGCAGTTCCACCAGACCGGGCAGGCGTTCTGCACAGAAGTCCTTCCGCAGAGGCACCGGGCTGATCCCCAGTTTCTCGAAATTCTTCAAGATGCCGGAGGTATCGTATCGTTTGGCTTCCAGCTTCTCCAGGGCTTTGTCCACAGACTGGACCGTCTTCAGAAGCTCGACCAGTTTGTACATGGCCTCTTTGTTTTTCTTTTTATAGTGGGATGCCCGAATCTTTTCCTGCAGGACTTCGGCCTGATAATAGCTCACGTTCGGGAAGCATTTGCTGAACTTCTTGACGAGTTCCTCCCGGGTGTGCTGAACCAGTGCATGGAGCAGGCTGTCGGTGTCGGAACATCCCAGCTTCTTTTCCAGACGGCGCAGATACTCCCGCTGACAGTGCATCTCAAACCGGATGACTCCATTCGGCATCTTCTCATAGGAGAGCTCCAGCCCGTTTTCCTTCATCTGATAGCTCTTGTCGTAGATCACCAGCTCGTGGGTTCCACAGGCAAAGCGCAGGTAGTGCTTGTTGTAGCGGTTGGCCTTCTTTTTGTTTTGTTTTTTGTCCTGGTAGATCATTCGTGTGTACTTGGGCGGCGTAGGAAGTTTCCGCAGAACACGAACCAGTTCACGGAAGATCTTCTTGCTGTCGCAGCGGATATTGGTACAGAAATCCACCCGTGAGAGCTTGTACTGGTTTATGTCATTTTCAAAGGTTGTCTTCCAGAACAGCCTCCGGAAGGCATCTGCCACGCGATCCACGCTCTCCTGTGTGGGCTGCAGGATACCCAGGTAAGAGTATTCGTCCAGCGGTTCAATCAGCTTTCTGGGGTTGATGGTCATTTTTAAAAAGTATTCGGAAAAGAGATCGTTGCCGTCGTCGTCATAGTCAGAGGGATGCTCAGCCTTGGAACCATTGAAGCCGCACTGCATGAGACAGATCCGTACTCCGTAGCGGTTGAAGGCATTGCAATGATGGAAGATATAGGCAGCTCCCTCTTCCCCCTTTGAGACGGTTTCATATGTACCGGGGCAATTGAGGTACATGTTCTCTTTGATTGTATAATACTCGATCCGTGTCAAGTGCCTGGTCAACGAAAAGGTATGAATCGAAAATCCATCTGGTTCCAGATTGAACACTGCCGTTTTGTGTTTGGTAATCTTTCTGCTTTTACGGTTTCCTTGATTCAGGTTCTTGTTCTTACTCATAGTAAAAACACCTCCATTGGATTGATCTATGAGAGATTCATCATTATAGAGATGTTACAAAGCAATCAAAAAATAACGCCATTGTACTGAGAATGTTTAAATAAAAAATATACCCCCTTTTTATCCGTTGATTATATTAACTATACTATAAGTATGGTTCCTGTTAAAAATAGACCTATGTAAAGGGGTAGTTGTTGATATTCAATAGAGTCCCCGAACGGCGGGGATGTTGTTTTAACAAAAAAGACCTGCCGCAGACATCCATCTGCAACAGGCCTTAACTGTTCCTTATGTTTTATGTTGTATAACTGTCAAATCAGAACCAGGTTTGAAAAACACCTTGACAGGGTATCGGAATTTTCCCACGGTACTGAGCGAATTTGTTCGTCAATAAAATCGAATTCCTTCCCGGGCGATTGGATGGCCCAGGTGACGCCCAAACGGGCTTTCAGTTTCAGGCGGGCATGCCCGATGTATTTCTTTGCATACGGTTCCATCTCGTCCACGAAAGCCGCACTGCGCCTGACAATTTCACGATCATAGGGATCTTCCGAAATGGCGTTCAGCAGCAATGTCTCCAGCGCGCCCTGTTGGTCGGTCGGGATTACCAGCAGCAGAAAAGACAATGACTGCTGCTGCCCGTAACCGTCCTGGTACTGATTTTCA
>ERZ1643249.4503-NODE-4503-length-11609-cov-4.648174_pt1 | contig 11609 bp, 11 predicted proteins | sample MGYA00579263_ERZ1643249 | MGnify/ENA primary metagenome ERZ1643249 (study PRJEB29033, sample SAMEA4952264) | chicken gut metagenome | biome: Broiler Chicken; feature: Gastrointestinal Tract; material: Caecum | place: Ireland | collected 2018 | study: Broiler...
CTTTTTCTTCTCCTCCTGTCCAATATCTATTGTACTCCTACAAGAAATCGGAAGCTCCGGCATATTTAGCCTTGACTTTACTTCTGTCCTGTTATACAATGGATTTATCTATAGGATTCTGCCAAAAGGCCGGTGATAGGGGCGGACGCCCCGGACGGGCCCTTGGGCCAATATATGAACGGGGTGGGATGACCGATGCCGAGAGGATTTGTCAAAAAGGAAACTATCAGTACATTATGCGCGGAATTTAAAAAACATAACTACATTGACCCGGCGCTGAACGAACGCTACAACGTAAAACGCGGCCTGCGAAACAGCGACGGCACCGGCGTCATGGCCGGCCTGACCCAGATCTGCAACGTCCACGGCTATATTATGAACGAGGGCGAAAAGCAGCCGGTGGAAGGCGAGCTGACCTACCGGGGCTACAATGTCCGGGATCTGATCGACGGCTGCATCAAAGAGCGCCGGTACGGCTACGAGGAAGTTTCTTACCTTCTGCTGTTCGGCACCCTGCCCACAGCCCAGCAGCTGGAATTTTTCCGCATGGTCCTGGCCCAGGCCCGGTCTTTGCCCCAGGATTTTGTCCAGGACATGATCTTAAAGGCCCCTTCCAAGGATATTATGAACAAGCTGGCCCGCAGCGTGCTGGCTTTGTACTCCTATGACGAGTTTGCCGAGGAATCCTCCTTAGAAGGGGAGCTTCGGAAGGCCATTTACATCATCGCCCGGATGCCCACCATTATGGTCAACGCCTACCAGGCGAAAATCGGCCATTACGACAACAAATCCACCTATTTCCACCCGGTGCGGCCGGAGGAAAGCCTGGCCCAGAGCATCCTTTCCACCCTGCGCATCAACCGGGAATATACGGAGGAGGAGGCCCTTCTGCTGGACACCTGCCTCATCCTCCATGCGGAGCACGGCGGCGGCAACAACTCCACCTTCGTCTGCCGGGCCATGACCTCCTCCGGCACCGACGCCTATTCCTCCTATTCCGCAGCCATCGGTTCCTTAAAGGGTTTCCGCCACGGCGGCGCCAACATCAACGTGGTGCGGATGTTTGAAACCATTAAGCAGGGAGTTTCCAACTGGAAGGACGACGAGGAAGTCTCCCGGTTCTTAGGCCAGATTCTGGACCGGGAAAAGGGCGACGGCACCGGCCTTATTTACGGCATGGGACACGCGGTTTACACCGTGTCCGACCCCAGAGCCCAGATTCTCCGGGACAGCGCCGAAAAGCTGGCCGGCGAAAAAGGCATGACTGAGGAATTTGAGCTGTTAAAATCCATCGAGCGCCTGGCCCCGGACGAAATCGCCAAGCGGAAAGGGGACAAAAAGTCCATCTGCGCCAATGTGGATTTGTATTCCGGCTTTGTTTACCGGATGCTGGGAATTCCTATGGAGCTTTACACCCCCCTCTTCGCCGTGGCCCGGATGAGCGGCTGGTGCGCCCACCGGATTGAGGAATACACCACCTGTTCCCGGATTATGCGTCCGGCGTATAAATCCGTGGTCCACAAGCAGGAATACCTGCCCCTGGACAGCCGCCGCTAACCCGGCAGAAAGGACTGCAAGTGAAGATTCAGTGGCTCAGCGCGGCGGCGGCCGCCATGCTGCTCCTCTCCGGCTGCGCGTTCCCGCAGACGGGAGTGGAAAGCCTTTTGGCCGCGCCTTTGCTCAATGAGGAACAAAATGAGGTTTATGCCGCCCTGGTGCGGGAAACCGGCAGCAGCATTAAGCTCCTTTACCCCCAGCGGGGGGAAAACCGCTCGGCGTTTTTGCTGATGAATTTGGACGAGGAGGCCACAAATGAGGCGGTGGCCTTCTATCAGTCCACCACCGCCAATGTGACCACCTCCATCCACATGGCGGTTTTGGATAAGCAGGATGGCCAGTGGCGCGCCGTCCACGACATCTCTCTGGAAGGGACCCAGGTGGAGGACGTGGCGGTGATGAAGGAGGGCGGCGTATTCCTGCTGGCAGTGGGGCTTACCTACGCCAGTGAAAATACCAGCCTTTTAAAGGCGTACCAGTTTAACGGGGACATTATGGACGAGGTGTATTCGGAGGATTACCAGGCGAAGCTCATCTGCGACATGGACAGCGACGACCGGGACGACATTGTCCTGGTTCGGGGCGGAACCGAGGAAGCCGCCCCCTTTGCAAAACTTTTGGTTTACGAGGACGGAGGCTTTGCAGAAAAGGGCCGGACTGCCACCGACCCCACCATCACCCGGTATTCCAGCATCCGCAGCGGCTACCTGAAAAACGGCCAGCAGGCGGTGTATCTGGACGGGTACCGGGGCAGCGCCGCCATGACCACCGAGATTTTGGGGTATACGGAAAACCATGGCCAGGGGCATTTGGTGAACCTGACCTACGATTCCTTAAACGTCCAGTCCTATCCGGTGGACCGCCCATTAGGGGCGGAATGCGCCGACTTAAACAACGACTTGATTATCGAGGTGCCGGGCCTGACCCCCATGCCGGGTTATTCAGCGGAACAGGCCGGCGCTTTTTACCTGACCACCTGGTATAATTTCCTGGACGGCCAGTTTGAGAAGGTCAAGTCCTCTTATGTCAACGCCTCCCAGGGGTACCTTTTGGACTTCCCGGAAAGCTGGGAGGGGAAGGTAAGCGTCCGCAAATCCGCCCAGAGCAATGAAATGCTGTTTTATGAATATCAGGCCGGGGACGACCCGGTCAAAAGCGAGCTTTTGTATATCCGCATGGTGAAGCGCAGCGAATGGGAATCCGGCGTTTATGAGGATTACGAGGTTATCAGCAGCTCCGGCGGCGGTCAGATATTTTATCTGGCGAAAATCCCCGCCGGAGCCACCCCGGCTCTGCGGATGAGCATGGAGGAAGTCAAGAGGAATTTTTCCCGGTATTATTAAGAAAGGAAAACGGCTGCATGAAACGTATTTTAGTGTGTGAAGATGAAGACACCATCCGGGAATTTGTGGTGATAAACCTACAGCGTTCCGGTTACAGCGTGGTGGATGTCAACTGCGGGGAGGAAGCCCTGCGGGTTTACGATGAACAAAACGGCGATTTTGACGTGGCCCTTTTGGATGTGACCATGCCGGGGATGGACGGCTTTACCCTGTGCAAAAAGCTGCGGGAGCGTTCGGAAACCTTGGGCATTATCTTCCTCACCGCCCGGAGCCAGGAAATCGACCGGGTCGGAGGGCTTATGATGGGGGCCGACGACTATGTGACCAAGCCCTTCAGCCCCTCGGAGGTGGTGGCCCGGGTGGACGCCGTCTACCGCCGGGTCAGCATGGTTGCCGGAAAGCCAAAGGAAAACGCGGAAATCCGCAGCGGCCCCTTTGTGCTGAACATCAAAAGCCGGACTCTAACCAAAAACGGCAAACCCATCGACCTGACCCAGGTGGAGTATCAGATTGTGGAGCTGCTTTTGAAAAATAAAGGCTCCGCTTTGGACCGGAACAAGATTTTAAGCGAAATCTGGGGGGAAAACTATTACAGCGACGTGAAAATCGTGGACGTCAATATCCGCCGCCTGCGGATTAAGGTGGAGGATGAGCCTTCCATGCCCGTTTATATCCAGACGGTGTGGGGGTACGGCTACAAATGGGGGGAACCCGTTTGACGGCTGAGAGAAAAGGAGGGGAGCCGGGCAGATGGCGCTGAAAAGCATTACCCAGCGGTGGTTTTTAAACAGCTTCGGCGTGATTTTTGTGATTTTAGCCGCGGTGGTGGCCGTCAGCGGCGTTAGCATCCACAATTACTATTATTCGGCGGTGAAGGAAGTCCTAAACAACCAGGCCAGCACTGTGGACGGCATGATGATCCGCTATTCGGAGAATACGGTCACGTCCAATTTCTACACGGAGATCCGCAGCTATGTGGAATCCTTCCCTGATAAAAACATGATCGAGCTGAGGGCCATCGACTTAAACGGAAACGTGTCCATTACCTCCAGCGGCTTTTCCTACAAAAGCAGCAGCCTTCCCGATTATACCCAGGCCCTCAACTCCGAGCGGGGCGAGGGCTATTATGTGGGGATTCTGGAGGGGACCAGTGAAAAAGTGATGGCGGTGACGCGGCTGGTGACGCCGGTCAACTCGGAGTTTTCCGCCATGCGCTTTGTGGTGTCCATGGAAAAGGTGGACCAGGCTATCCGGAACCTGGTGCTGATGATCGGCGCCGTGGCTTTGGCGGTGCTGGCGCTGGTGCTGGTGTCGGGGCTTTTCTTCCTGAAAAGCATTGTAAAGCCCGTCCGGGAAATCGGCATCGCTGCCCGGCAGATCGCTTCCGGCGACTTTAAGAGCCGCATCAACAGCCCCTCGGACGATGAAATCGGCGCCCTGTGCACCACCATCAACTTTATGGCCGACGAGCTGGAAAACACGGAGAAGATGAAAAACGAGTTTATTTCCTCCGTGTCCCATGAACTGCGCACTCCCTTAACGGCCATCCGGGGATGGGCCGAAACCCTGCTGGATACCGATAACTACGACGCCGCAACTTTAAAAAAGGGAATGCGGGTCATTTCGGCGGAAACCGAGCGGCTCTCCGGCATGGTGGAGGAGCTTTTGGACTTCTCCCGCATCCAGAACGGCCGGTTCAGCTTGGTGTTCCAAAAGCTGGATTTGCTGGCGGAATTGGGGGAAGCGGTGCTCATGTACACCGAAAAAGCCAAACGGGAAGGCATCCAGATTTTATACAGCGAGCCGGATATGCTCCCCATTATTTACGGGGACAAAAACCGGCTGCGGCAGGTTTTTATCAACGTCATTGACAACGCCGTCAAATACTCCGACCCGGGCGGGACCGTGCGGATCGAGGCATTTGCCCGGGACGGGGACATTTTTATCAGCGTGGCGGACGCGGGCTGCGGCATCGCCCCGGAGGACCTGCCGAAAATCAAGACAAAATTCTATAAGGCCAACCACACCCGCCGGGGCTCCGGCATCGGGTTGGCGGTGGCCGACGAGATTATCCAGATGCACAAGGGCAGCATCGACATTGAAAGCACCCTGGGGGTAGGCACCACCGTGTTAATCCGGCTCCCGGTCAGCGGCCCGGAGGACGCCCCCGAACAGCCCGCAATTTTGGAAAGGAAAGTCGAGAATGAGCAAAAACTTTAAAACGTCCATCGGCGGCCAGGCCCTGATTGAGGGGGTCATGATGCGCGGCCCTCACAAAACGGCCATGTCCGTCCGAAAGCCGGACGGGGAGCTGCAAACGGAGATTTGGGACAACAAGCCCGCCCGCATTTGGAATAAGCTTCCCATCGTCCGGGGCGTGGTGAATATGGTTACTTCCTTAGTTGTGGGCTACCGGTGCCTGATGAAATCCGCCGAAATCTCCACAGAGGGGATGGAGGAGGAAGAACCTTCCAAATTGGAAAAATGGCTGGAGGAAAAGCTGGGGGACAAGCTCATGAAGGCCGCCATGGTTATCGCCTCGGTTTTGGGGGTGCTGCTGGCAGTGCTGCTTTTCATGTACCTGCCCGCCTGGCTGGTTGGATTTGGGGAAGGAGTCCTGCCCCATTGGAGCATGTCCCTCATTGAGGGGATTATCAAAATCGGGGTGTTCCTGCTGTATATGGGGCTTATCGGCCTCATGCCGGATATGCGCCGCCTGTACCAGTACCACGGCGCGGAACACAAGACCATCGCCTGCTACGAGGCCGGCGAGGAACTGACCCCGGAAAATATCCGCAAATACCCCCGGTTCCACCCCCGCTGCGGCACCAGCTTTATTGTTATCGCCCTGATTTTGGGCATCCTCATCTTCTCTGTGGTTACATGGAGCAACGCCTTAGTCCGGACTTTGCTGAAAATCTGCCTGCTGCCTTTGGTCGTGGGCATTGCTTACGAGCTTATCAAGCTGGCGGGCCGTTACGACAACCTGTTTACCCGGATTATCTCTTTCCCGGGACTGAAAATCCAACACCTGACTACCCGGGAGCCGGACGACAGCATGATTGAAGCCGCCATCGCTTCCATGGAGGCGGTAATCCCCGAAAACGAGGGGGAGGACCGCTGGTGAAAATCTCTTTACGGGACGTATATTCCGACATAAAAAATACAATTTCCCCACAAACCGAGGACGCGGCCTTCGAGGCCAAGGAGCTTTTACAGGCGGTTTTCGGCGTTTCCCGGCAGGATATCCTTCTGGGCCGGGAAACGGAGGTGGAAAGCAAACAGCTTGACAGGCTTTGTGAACTGGCCCGCCGCCGGGCTTCGGGGGAGCCGCTGCAATATCTCTTAGGCGAATGGGATTTTTACGGCCGCACCTTTTCCGTAGGCCCCGGCGTCTTAATTCCCCGGGCGGACACGGAACCCTTGGTGGAAAAAGCCCTGGATTTTTTAAAGGGGAAACCCAATCCCCGGGTCCTGGACCTTTGCACCGGCAGCGGCTGCATCGCCGTTACCATCGGTGCGGAGCGGCCGGACGCGGAGGTTTGGGCTGTGGAAAAATCCCCGGAAGCCTGGGATTTTTTCTGCCAAAACAATGAGAAATACGGCGGGTGCGTCCATGGGGTTTTGGCGGACGCCCTGGCGGATATACCAATACTTCCCGTAGAATTCGACTTAATTATTTCAAATCCGCCTTATCTCACAGCGGAGGAAATGGCGGACTTGCAGCCGGAAGTCCAAAAGGAGCCGGCAATGGCCCTGGACGGCGGAGAGGACGGCCTTTCCTTTTACCGGCAGCTGACCAGCCGGTACCGGGGCTTCCTGAAACCCGGCGGCATGATGGCCTATGAAATCGGCATGGGGCAGGAACATGCAGTTTGCGAAATCTTTTTACAAAATAGACTTGATTCTGTTTGCCAAACCAAGGATCTTCATGGTATAATAAGAGTGGTTACGGCAGAGAACAAACTTTCCCAATCTGACGCGGAAAATCAATCAACGGAGGTAGACAATCTATGGCCAAAGCGAAAGTAGTTTCTCCAGTGAAGCAGCTGGATACCCCGGAAGAAAAAAAGAAGGCGCTGCAAAGCGCCATTGAACATATCGAAAAGACCTTCGGCGCAGGCTCCATCATGAAGCTTGGGGAGAACCGCCACCTGGATGTGGACGTGATCCCCACCGGCTCTTTGGGGCTGGACCTGGCCCTTGGCGTGGGCGGCGTGCCCAAAGGGCGCATTGTGGAAATCTACGGCCCGGAATCCTCCGGTAAAACCACCGTGGCCCTGCAAATGGTGGCCCAGGCCCAGAAAATGGGTGGCGAGGCCGCTTTTATCGACGTGGAGCACGCTTTGGACCCGGGCTACGCCAAAGCCCTGGGCGTTGACATTGACAGCCTCTTGGTTTCCCAGCCGGACACCGGCGAGCAGGCCTTGGAAATCGCCGAGGCCCTGGTGCGCTCCGGCGCTTTGGACATTGTGGTATTCGACTCCGTCGCCGCCATGGTCACCAAAGCGGAAATCGAAGGGGAAATGGGGGACGCCCATGTGGGCCAGCTGGCCCGGCTCATGAGCCAGGCTATGCGGAAGCTCACCGCCATTATCGGCCGCAGCAACTGCGTGGCCATCTTCATTAACCAGATCCGGGAAAAGATCGGCGTCACCTTCGGCAACCCGGAAACCACCACCGGCGGCCGGGCCCTGAAATACTTCGCCACCGTCCGCATCGACGTCCGGAAAGGCGAATCCATTAAGGACGGCAGCGAGTTTATCGGCAACGTCACCAAGTGTAAGGTGGTCAAAAACAAGGTGGCCCCGCCCTTTAAGGAATGCACCTTCGACCTGATGTACGGCGAGGGCACCTCTTATGAAGGCGAGATCATCGACATCGGCTCCGTGCTGGGGCTTATTGAAAAATCCGGCTCCTGGTACAGCTATAAAGGCGAGCGCATCGGCCAGGGCAAGGAAAAAGCCCGGGCATTCTTAAAGGAACATCCGGAAGTCAGCGCGGAGATTGAAAAAATCATCCGGGACAATATCGACAATTTCGTCATGGCCCCGGCCAAAGGCTCCAAGCAGAGCACCCTGGAACTGCGGAAAGGCACCACCATTAAACTTGGGGATGAAGTCATCACCCCGCCGGAGCACGCGCCTGTTTCCGATTACGAGGGCGCCGAGGACCCGGAAACCCCCTCCTCCGCCGATGACCTGACGGACATCGACCTGGATGTGGAAGCCGATCTGGACGATTTTGAAGAATGATTATCACCAAACTGGAAAAAATGCAGGGCAGCCGCTGGAAGGTGGAAGTAGACGGGGAATACTGGAACATTCTGGATGCGGAAATCATCGTCCAGTTCCATTTAAAGCAGGGCGTTTCCGTTGAGGAAGAAACCCTGGAAAAAGCCCTTTCCGCCGCCGAATACCGCCGGGCCAGGGAACGGGCCCTTTACCTGCTGGACCGGAAGGACTACGGCAGCTGGGAAATTGAACGGAAGCTCTCCCAAAACGTCAGCCCGGAAACCGCCCGGAAGGTGGTGGAGCGGCTTCAGGAATTGGGCCTTATCAATGATGAAGAATACGCCCGAAAGCTGGCCCGGCATTATATCCTGCAAAAAAAGCAAGGCCCCCGGCGGGCAGTTTTGGAACTGCGGAAACGGGGGATTGACGCGTCCCTTGCCGCTGAGGCGGTGGATCAGGTGGAGCCGGAGGAGGACCAGCTTTTAGAACTGTGCCGCCGGAAATACGCCCGGAAATTGGAAACCGATGAAAAGGGCCGGGAAAAGGTCATCGCCGCTCTGATGCGGCTGGGCCACGGCTATTACGACGCCTGCGGGGCTGTGGATACGGTCTTGGCAGAACTGGATGAGCAAGACGAGGAATAAGAGAGGAACGAGCATGCCGACTAAAATTGGAATGGTGTCCCTGGGGTGCCCCAAAAACCAGGTGGACGCTGAAATGATGTTATATACCCTCCGGGACGCGGGCTTTGAGCTGTCCCAGGACCCGGCCCTGGCGGACGCGGTTATTATCAACACCTGCGGCTTCATCGAAAGCGCCAAGCAGGAGGCCATTGAGGAAACCATGGAGTATATCGCCCTGAAAAAAGAGGGGCGCATCAAAAAAATCATCCTCACCGGCTGTTTGGCGGAGCGCTACCGGGACGAGATCCGGGAGGAAATGCCGGAAGTAGACGCTGTGGTGGGAATCGGCTCCAACAAGGACATTGTTTCCATTGTAAGGGACATTTTTGCGGGCCAAATCTGCTGCCGCTACGGGGAAAAGTGCGATTTGCCCCTGGAAGGCGGCCGGATTCTGTCCACCCTGCCTTTTTACGCCTACCTGAAAATCGCCGAGGGATGCGATAACCGCTGTTCTTACTGCGCTATCCCCAACATCCGGGGGCCGTTTCGCAGCCGTCCCATGGAAAGCCTCCTGGAAGAAGCCAAGGGTCTGGCGGAAAAGGGCGTGAAAGAGCTGGTGGTAGTGGCCCAGGACCCCACCAAATACGGCAAGGACCTTTACGGCGAGTATAAAATCGCGGAATTACTCCAAAAATTGGCGAAAATTGACGGGTTCCGCTGGATCCGGCTTCTCTACGCTTACCCGGAGAAAATCACCGAGGAACTGCTGGACGTTATGGCAAAGGAACCGAAAATCGCCAAATACCTGGACCTGCCCATCCAGCACTGCAATCAGGACGTTCTGCGGGCCATGCGCCGCCCCGGGAATCGGGAGCAGCTGGAAACCTTGATTGCCCATATCCGGAAAAAAATCCCGGGGGTCACCCTGCGCACCACCTTAATCGCCGGGTTCCCCGGGGAAACCGAGGAGCAGTTCGCGGAGCTTTGTGAATTTGTCAAGTCCGTCCGGTTCGACCGGCTGGGCTGCTTCGCTTATTCCCAGGAGGAGGGGACTCCCGCCGGGGAAATGGAAAACCAGATTGACGAGGAAACCAAGGCGGAACGGGCCAGGATTGTCACGGAAGAACAGATGAACATCATGGCGGAGAAAAACGAGGAAATGATCGGCAGAGAGCTTCTCTGCGTGGTGGAGGGCTACGACCGCTGGGGCGAGTGTTTCTTCGGCCGCAGCGAGGCCGACGCCCCGGATATTGACGGCAAGGTGTTCTTTACCTCCGAAAACAAGCTGGCAGTGGGCCAGTTTGTCCGGGTGAAAATCGAGGACACCATGGATCTGGACCTGATGGGGGTAGTAATTGATGAACACGCCGAATAAACTGACAGTGCTTCGGATGATTTTAGTTCCTTTCTTCCTGCTGTTTCTGCTGGTGGAAAGCATCCCCTTCCACGGCCTGTGGGCGCTTCTTATATTCGCGGCGGCGTCTGTTACCGACGCTATGGACGGCCACATCGCCCGGAGCCGGAATTTGGTGACGGATTTCGGGAAGTTTTTGGACCCGGTGGCGGATAAGGTGCTGACCTTTTCGGCCCTCATCGCCTTTATTGAGCTGGGCTGCGCTTCGTCGGTTGCGGTGGTCATTATGATGGCCCGGGAATTTTTGGTTTCCTCCCTGCGGATGGTGGCCGCCGGAAACGGCACCGTCATTGCCGCCGGGAAGCTGGGGAAACTGAAAACCGCCGTCACCATGGTATCCATTGTGGCGGTGCTGCTTCTGCTTACTCTGATGGATTTGGGCGTTTTGGGCGCGTCCTTCCCGGTGGGGCTTATCAGCAATATCCTGGTGTGGGTTTCCGCCGCCATTACGGTGGTTTCCGGCGCGGAATACCTGTGGGTCAACCGGGCACAGTTTACGGCCAGCAAATAATTTTCGGAAATTAGGTGACCATATGCTCAACAGACTGCGGGCGGACATCCGGGCCGTCAAGGAACGGGACCCGGCGGCGCGGAATTCCGCGGAAATCCTGCTTTTATATTCCGGCCTTCACGCCGTCATGCTCCACCGCCCGGCCTATTTTTTATACCGGCACAGGTTTTACTTCCTGGCCCGGCTGATTTCCCAGACCGCCCGGTTTTTGACCGGCATTGAGATCCATCCCGGAGCCAAAATCGGGACCGGGGTGTTTTTGGACCACGGCAGCGGCATCGTCATCGGCGAAACCGCCGAGGTGGGGGACGGCTGCACCCTTTACCAGGGGGTGACCTTAGGGGGGACCGGCAAGGACCACGGCAAGCGGCATCCCACTTTGGGCCAAAATGTCTTAGTGGGCAGCGGCGCGAAAATTTTAGGCCCCTTTACCGTAGGGGACAACGCGAAAATCGCCGCCGGGGCCGTTGTGTTGGAGCCTATCCCACCGGATTCCACGGCTGTGGGCGTGCCCGCCCATGTGGTGCGCCAAGGCGGCCGGAGGACCTGCAAGCCCATGGACCAGGTCCACATCCCCGACCCGGTTTCCCAGGAGTTCTGCAAAATTTTAATGCGGCTGGAACGGGCGGAAAAGACCATTGCGGAGCAGCAGAAGGAACTGGAGCTGCTGCGCGGTCAGTTAGGAGGAAACAACCAGAATGAAACTGTATAATACCCTTACCCACGAACGGGAGGAGTTTATTCCCCATGAACCCGGCAAGGTCAGCATGTACACCTGCGGCCCCACCGTTTACCACTTTGCTCACATCGGCAACCTGCGCAGCTATATTATGGAGGACGTGCTGGAAAAATACCTGGATTATACGGGATTAAAAGTCACCCGGGTCATGAACATCACCGACGTGGGCCATCTGTCCAGCGACGCCG
>ERZ1643249.4505-NODE-4505-length-11608-cov-4.379901_pt1 | contig 11608 bp, 11 predicted proteins | sample MGYA00579263_ERZ1643249 | MGnify/ENA primary metagenome ERZ1643249 (study PRJEB29033, sample SAMEA4952264) | chicken gut metagenome | biome: Broiler Chicken; feature: Gastrointestinal Tract; material: Caecum | place: Ireland | collected 2018 | study: Broiler...
CCGCGCGTCCGCTGCCTGACATCTGATTGCCCGGCATGCCTTCAAATCCGAATACAACATCCGGAGCCGCATCATTCAGCCGCCTCAGATTCTCGATCGTCACTTCTCCGCTGCCGCCGTTATGACGGGACGGATGATTCGGCAGAAGGTAGCTGTCCGGATAATTCTCCTGCAGCCATGCAGCCGCATCATAAGCAGTCTGCGGATCTCCGCTGCCGCCCTGGCGGTCTCCCCACACGCTCTGCTCGTCCATATCGTCCGCCTTGTCATCCAGCGTGAAGAGCGAATCCGGATCATCTCCGGTGCCCGCATATTTCCATTCAAACTCATGGATACCGTTTATAACAGTCTCGCCGTTCTCATCCAGGATCCCGACCGACGCATGATCCAGCCCGGGCATATCCCACTCGAAACCGCTGGAGATAAGCTTGTCCGTGTAGAGCCCCTTCACCTGCAGCTTTTCGATCTCCCGCATCTGTGTCTGCAGCGCAACATAGAATGCCGTATTGTACTGTCCGTTTCCTTTTCCGTCTGTCCCGTTATAGGAAGCGCGGAGATGATCCGCCAGACCGAGGAAATCAAATTCTCCGTCGTCCTTAAGGGCGGACAGCTTGGCAGCCGGATCTGCGCTGCTCAGTACAGACTCATTCCGGAACGCCGCGCCGAGCACGTTGTCAAGAGACATATAGGAAGAAGTCGCATCTTTGGACTGTCCTGTATGTGTATGATATTCTCCTTCCATATATCTTCCGCTGTCCGAAGCAGTATCATCCTGTATCTCCATTCCCGGGAACCGTGATGAGAATTCAAGATCGATCTCCCCTTCATTGCCTTCGCCGGTCATAAAATTCACATCAAAGAAGCTCTTTTCCTCATCCGGAAGAGCAGCCGCATAAGGTGAATATGTTGAGTAGTAGATCTTGTCCGCATTCTCGTCAAATTCCAGATAGCGGAAGAATCCGTTTCCTCCGTTGTACGCGAACTGATAATCCGTCAGAATGCTGATCACGGGCTTTCCCTTTGTATTTTCCAGCATCTCCATTCCTGAACCGTGGCTGTGTCCGCCGACCATCATGAATACCTGATCGTAGTCCTTCACAATATTCCACAGTCTCGTGCCCTGGGAGCTCAGCTGTATGGAGCTGGGCTCAGTTGCAGAACAGTTCTGAAGGTCGTGAGTCGTCACGATCGTCGGACAGTTCGGATATTCCTCAAGCACGCTCCTGAGCCATTCCTCATCTCTGCTGTCCCAGGAGGTATTGTTGTTCTGTCCTGATCCGCTTCCCGTACATGACAGTGAGATCACAAGATAATTGTAGCTTCCGCCCTGCACGAACATATAGGAGCTGTTGCCGTCTCCATTCGGTGAATTCGTCAGATACCAGGACGCTCTCCGCAGGAAGCTGGTACTCTTTCCGGAAAAGCTGTTGTAATAGTTATGTATTCCGCTGGACCAGCCGTCATGATTTCCCATCTGCACGAGGAATTTGATCCCTGCGTCCGGCAGCTGATAGAACACATCGCGCGCAGTGACATACTGTGCGTCGTCATTGTTGTCATCCACCACGTCGCCGAGATGGATCACTCCCCTGACGTTCAGTTCGTCAGCAGTATCGATCAGTCCCCGGACCGCTGCGTTCATGACGTCTCCGCAGTACTCCACGGTGTTCTGGGTATCCGGGATCAAAACGATATTGTAGTTGTCCTCATCTCTCAGCTCATAGCTCTCGTTGCTTCCGTATTCGCCGAGATACTGTTCCGGATCTTCTACCAGCCACTGACTTTCGTCCAGACATCCGGAAGAGATCCTTACCTCCTGAAGGCTCCCCTGCAGGAACTTATCCAGTGTCTGCCCACCTTCGTTCCACCAGCTGGACCCGATCCGGAAGCGTCCGTCCTCAGGATCCGCGTACAGGCCCGTCATCTCATCGGAGACATAGTCTCTGAACGCCTCGCATCCGTTTACATAGGTGCTGATCTCATGTCCGTCGGAGGTCACTGCAATATGGTACCACACGCCTCCCTTGTCCATGCTGACGGACCATGCCGCCGAAGACATCATATGACTGTCGTCCCTGTTGGCCGCAACATACTGAATTTCCTTACAGTTGGATATAGACGTGAACATGGTGCCCTGCTGCCATTCTGACACAGAGTCTGCTCTTCCCTGGCGCGCGATCAGGCTCATCCATGAGTCCGCCGTCGTCCAGTCCGTCGGAAAATAATAGATAAATTCCATCGTATACCCGTTGTCAAAGGTCTCTGAATTAATCTCTGCTCCGTCCACAGTGATAAAATCAGCTCCCGCATTGCTGCTGTCTCCGTTAAAAACCATGCTGCCCTCACTGCCGGTCATGCTGTCGTCTGAAAACGACAGATACTCTGTCCAGTCTGCCGCCTCCGGATCCTCTGTAGGCTGTTTTCCGGTATATAACTGCATCCGCAGGTCATTTCCATTTCCGCTCTGATCAGCAATGACCAGGTCACCGCCGGCTATCGTTCCGCTCTTTACCCCGTTCTCACTGAATTTCCAGTCCGCAACTACATCCGCAGCGTTGTCCGCCTGGGCTTCCTCTGCATGTACGCTGGCAGCCGGAAGATACCCGGCCGCGATCGAAGCGCAGATGCCCGTCACAAGCAGGCGTCTGAGCAATCCGTGCACACGTCCATTTTCCATTCTGCTTTTCCTCCTTCACAGTAAGTCTGATTCTAATTTTGTCGAGATAATCCTACCACTGTGGAACTGCAGATGATATCGCACGCCGGTTAAAATTTTGAAAGATTTTTGTAAAATGATATCCATTTCATCATAAAAATCCCGCCTGCAGTCTCATCAGCCCGCAGACGGGAATGGATTCATCAGCCGAACAAAGGAGTCGAATAATACCTGTCACCCGAATCCGGCAGGATCGCCACGATCACTTTTCCTTTATTTTCCGGTCTTCTGGCGGCATCAATCGCTCCGTACAGCGCCGCCCCGGAAGAAATCCCTGTCAGGATCCCTTCCGTCCTCGCGAAAAGTTTTGCCGCCTCAAATGCATCCTCGTCCTTCACTTGAATGACTTCGTCATAGATTTCCGTGTTCAAAACCTCTGGTACGAACCCAGCGCCAATCCCCTGGATCTTATGCGCTCCCGCCGTTCCCTCGGACAGAACCGGCGAGCCTGCCGGCTCCACAGCAGTCACCCGGATCTTAGGATTCTTCTCCTTCAGGTATTCTCCCACTCCGGTGAGCGTGCCGCCGGTTCCGACTCCCGCCACCAGAATATCGATCTTTCCATCCGTATCTTTCCAGATCTCCGGTCCCGTAGACGCTCTGTGCGCCGCCGGATTTGCAGGATTGGTAAACTGCCCGGGGATAAAACTGCCCGGAATCTCAGCAGCCAGTTCCTCTGCTCTGGCAATGGCGCCTTTCATCCCTCTGGCGCCGTCGGTCAGTACCAGCTCTGCTCCATATGCTTTCAAAATATTCCTCCGCTCCACGCTCATAGTCTCCGGCATGGTGAGGATAATCCGGTATCCTTTTGCCGCGGCGATCGAGGCAAGGCCGATTCCCGTATTTCCCGATGTCGGTTCTATGATCACTGATCCTTCTTTTAAGAGTCCTTTTTGTTCCGCGTCTTCTATCATGGCCTTTGCGGCGCGGTCCTTTACACTTCCCGTCGGATTAAAATATTCCAGCTTCACCAGCACGGTCGCCTGAAGATTCAGTTCCCTCTCAATATTGGAAGCTTCCGCCAAAGGCGTGTTTCCGATCAGTTCTGTCATTGTTTTATAATATCCCGCCATTTCTGCCCTCCGTATCATGTCATTGTTTTAATAGTATTATCCTGTCAAGTCAAATTTATCTTTTTATCCTGCTTCTTTTCCCTCGCTGTATCATTTCACCGCCTCAAAGGCTGTCTCAAGCGCTGCGATCAGATCCTCCGCCTTCTCGATTCCGATCGAGAGACGGATCGTATTCGGTCGGATTCCCTGTTCTTCAAGTTCCTCCTTTGTACACTGGCTGTGAGTGGTTGTGGCCGGATGGATCACCAGCGATTTTACATCCGCAACATTCGCCAGCAGAGAGAAAATAGGGAGATTATCAATAAACTCTTTCGCTGTCTGAGCATCTCCTTTGATCTCAAACGTAAATACGGAACCGCCTCCCCGGGGCAGGTATTTCTCATAAAGCGCATGGGTCGGTTCACTCTCCAGGGAAGGATGATGCACTGCCTCCACCTGCGGGTGCGCTGCCAGCCAGGCTGCGATCTTCAGCGCGTTTTCCACATGCCGCTCCACCCTCAGAGAGAGCGTCTCCAGACCCTGGAGCAGAAGGAATGAATGGAACGGGGACAATGTGGCTCCTGTATCCCTCAGAAGGACAGCGCGCACATAAGTCACAAAAGCAGCCCCAGGCGCAGCCTCGGCAAAGGAAACGCCGTGATAACTCGGATTCGGTTCAGAGATCCAGGGGTATTTTCCTGACGCCTTCCAGTCGAATCTTCCGCTGTCTACGATGACTCCCCCAAGCGCTGTGCCGTGCCCGCCGATGAATTTCGTTGCAGAATGCACGACGATATCGGCGCCGTACTCGATCGGACGGACGAGATACGGCGTTGCAAACGTAGAGTCTACGACAAGCGGGATTCCATGTCTGTGCGCAGTCTGTGCTAGCTTCTCCAGATCCGCCACGTTGGAATTCGGGTTTCCCAGAGTCTCAACAAAGACCGCCTTCGTGTTCTCCCGGATCGCCGCCTCAAACGCTCCCTCTTCCTCCGGATCCACAAACGTCGCTGTGATGCCGCTTGTCAGCGGAAGTGTGTGCGCGAGCAGATTGTAGGTTCCCCCGTAGATCGTCTTCGCCGCAACGATGTGCTCCCCTGACGCCGCCAGAGCCTGAAAGGTATAGGTAATGGCAGCCGCGCCGGATGCAGTCGCAAGCGCCGCGGTGCCTCCTTCCAGCGCAGCGATCCTGCGCTCAAACACATCCTCCGTGGGATTCGTCATTCTTCCATAGATATTTCCCGTATCCCGAAGTGCAAACAGATCCTCCGCATGACGGCAGTCATCAAACACAAAAGAGGTCGACGCATAGATCGGTACTGCCCGGGCTCCCGTCGCCGGATCGGCCTTTTCCTGTCCGATATGCAGCTGCTTTGTCTCAAAGCTCCAGTTTGCTGAATTTCTTATATCTGTCATGATAAATTCCTCCTTTTTCTGTCAGTACGATATGCCGCAGACATCTGCGCCGGGCTTCCTCCGCCTTTTACTCTGTCTGATTTCTGCAATCATCCTATCACAGCAGCCTTCTTTTTGCTAATATGCAAAAAGAATACCTGGTTATAGGCTGAACCTATAACCAGGTATTCTTTCATGCCGCGTCGTACAGATAATCCCCTGCCCTGGCGCGGCGCTTTTCTGTTTTCTTCATCTTCTCTATTTCACATCCGGCTCGATCCTTATGTCACAGGAATCGCAGCCAGTCATCAGAGACTCTCCGTCCATTTTTTCAGTTCGTCCACAGACGGATTTCCATTGAGGAGCTTTCCTTCCCGGATCACAGCGCCCGGGCAGCTCGGCGCAAGCGCCTGGACCGTCTTTCCTAAGCCGCTCCCTCCGGAAGTTGCAAAAAGGATGATCTCCTTTCCTGTAAAATCATAGCTCTCAAGAAATGTATTGATGATCGTCGGAGCCACATACCACCAGATCGGGAATCCCAGATAGATCCTGTCATAGGATGCGATATCCGCATCTTTGTCCGCCAGTTCCGGGCGGTAAGACGGATCATTCATCTCCACAGAACTGCGGGATTTCTTATCCATCCAGTTCAGATCCGCCTGTGTATAAGGCACGGCAGGTCTGATCTCGTACAGGTCGGCTCCCGCCGCCTCTGCAAGCCTCTCTGCAGTTCCCGCTGTTGTCCCGCTGGCTGTAAAATATGCTACAAGTGTCCTGCTCATAATATCAGTCTCCCTCCGTTTTAATTTCTTTTCGATCTTTATTATAGATCTTCTCTGTGCCGGTGTCTAATGCTTCTGAACCATTGCACGCTATGCTTATTCTGTATAGATACTGCGTATGTACGCCGCCTGCACGTCATCTGCGCCATACACCGTTTTTGAAACCTGTACGCCGCTTTCTGAACACTTCTGAAACCGCTCTCCGTCTGCCGTCTATTTCCCGAAGATCTTTTTCGCCTGTTTCATATTCTCCATGATCCGAACTCCGAAGGGGCGCCTCCTTTGGGCCATTCCCACTGTCTCCTCTCATCAGACATCTTTCTTTTGCTTCTCACTGCACAGCAGCTTCCGGAGAAGGTCTGCAAACTCTTCAATATAATAGCCGGTCCGCTCCTTCACCCAGAACAGACAGTAATTCCTCTGAATCTGCTTTCCATTCTGCATAAGCAGAAGCCTTCCGGCTTCGCATAATCCGCGTAGAACACCTGCCCTTCCCGCATCATGGGACAGGCACCCAGCCCCGGAACGCCGTATTCCTCAGCAAGTTCTTTGTCAAGTGTTGTTTTCAATACCGTTATCTTACATTTTTTCATACAGATGCTGCTCCTTTCCGCCTGATTGTAGTCTCTCTTTTTCTATGCTATGATGAAAACATCCCAATGAAAGAAGGTGCCGCTTATGCTGATTCCCCGCTACTATTTTTCCAATGACTACAGGGATTTCTATGAATATTTCCTCACTCAGCCGCACACCGTAAAAATCTTCCGCAAAGATGAGTATCTGTGGAATTACGGTGACCCCATAACTCATATTTACTATATTATATCCGGCGCCGCCATGACCACTCTGGAGCATGAAAACGGCTCGCGCAAGATCTCTTCTTTTCACGGAGAAGGAACTGTTTTCCCAGGCTTTCACCGGTCTGTTTTCAAGATCGAACAGTCCATTGCCACCAGGGCAGTCACAGATATGGAAACACTCTGTTTCACCGGCGCGGCTTTCCTTGAGATGCTCTCTGAAAACAGCCGGCTCATGCTGAGCACGCTGGACTGGTATGCCTCCTATATTAATCTTCTTCTGTACGAGAGCGCACATCAGGACTACAACAGTTCCTTTGTCAAGCTGTGTAACCTGCTGTATCTCTTCACACAGAATTCCCCCGGCGGCAGGACCGACCGCATCGATCTGACTCAGGAGAACATTGCAGAGATCCTTACTGTGACTCGGGTAAATGCCGCGCGCAGCCTCGGTCGTCTCAGAGATGAAAAAATCATCGTCTCTCACCGAAGATGGATCGAGATCATAGACCAGAAGGCGCTGGAAGCATACTGCTCTCTTGAGACATTACAATCTTAAGCCCCGGCGGCAGTCGCTATGCCGTCCGGGTTCGCTGTTCCTGACTATTCTATCGGATTTCCGGATTTTCTTCTGTAACATTGTTTACAATAAATCCATGTCGCAAGAAAGTTTTTTATTATTTGTGCAGAATTACCTTTGAAATAATACTGAAAAATCGGATAAAATATCATCTGACGTGTGGCATTTTACTGCGTAAATCCAGTTGAAGGCCGCGCTTTTTTTATTGTAAGAAAGGAGGATGCCGCAGCCGAAATATTTCCGGTCCGGCCTCCTCGCAAAGGGGAAGGAGCAGATAAAATGCCAAAAAACAAAACACAGGGAATTATTTTCGGGATCATCATGTCCTATGCCATGGCGTACGGCATGGAGGTCTACAATGTCGCGATCAAGGAGGGAGTGGATCTAGCTGCAGGCGGATTCAGCAACATGACGAATATCGTATTCCGGGACGCACTGATCGAAGCACTCTACATGGGGGTTTTCGTTTTTATTTTCTCCAATCTCTGGGGAAATCGGATCGGTGCAGCATTTGCTGCAAGACACTGCGATCCTGAAAAAGACAATCCTTACATATGCCAGCTGCTGCGTCAGGCCGGAACAGTCGCCATAATGTGTCCGACGATGAGCCTTGCAGCTTCCATTCTGTTCAACGTTATCCTGGCGGGAGCGCCGCTCGCACAGCTTCCCGCGATCTGGATCGGCACTCTGCTGAAGAACTTTCCGATGGCGTTCTTCTGGAACATGTTCGCAGCCGCACCGTTTACACACTGGCTTTTCGGGAAAATCTATCCTGACCGCAGGTAATGTCAGAAATACAGGCCGCCTCTTTCCGGGGCGGCCTGTTTTCGTCTCATCAGTTAAGATTTCCCAGTCTGTTTACCACCAGCGATACCGGACCGTAAAAGTAATTCTTCCCCTGTCCGATCACCTCGATCGTTGTCGGCACAGTGGCGGCCTGAATGATCTGTGTAAATGCTACATTGCTTGTATCCACTGTCGTGTGGAAGGTATGCTGTACCGCAGTCCCAGGCACTTCTGTTCCCTGCTGTTCCAGATACATGGACACAGTCATCGGGAAGTCTGCACCGCTTGTCGGACCGATTGTCCCATGGAAGGAAACCTGGTAAAAGCCCGTCTGCTGGATCACAATGGACGCACTGTTCTGCGCATGGCTGACCGCCGTCCCGTTTACGACGGCATTCCGGTCAAAGACCAATGCTCCTCCGGCTGTTCCGGTCTGCGGGGGCGTAGAGTAAGCTGACAGCAGTTCCGGGGAAGAGGTTCCGCCTGTTGCGCCTGTCGCGCCGGTAGCTCCCCTCGGGCCGGTCGCACCTGTCGGGCCAGTGCTTCCTTTCGGACCTGTCGGCCCCCGTGTTCCGTCTGTCCCGGTATGCCCCTGCGGTATCACAAAATCAAAAATCGCATTATTTTCATCTCCGCTGTTTGTCACCTGTGCGGCTTCATCCGGATTTCCGGTTGTCACTGAACCGACCCGCAGTGTGGCCGCTTCTCCTGCCGCTCCATCTTCTCCGTCTGTACCGGTCGGCCCCGTCGGGCCGGTTGGACCCGTTGCACCTGTCGGACCAGTTGGGCCCGTTGAACCCGTTGGTCCGGTCGGTCCTGTCAGACCCGTCGGACCTGTGGGGCCAGTTGGGCCTGTCGGACCCGTCGGACCTGTGGGACCAGTTGGGCCTGTCGGACCCGTTGCACCTGTCGGACCCGCTGGGCCTCCGGAGGGTCCCGTGGGACCCGTGGGACCGGTCGGGCCGGCCGGGCCCATCGGCCCCATCTTTCCCCTCGGTCCTCTCTGTCCGCATGGCTGCGGACAGCCCGGGCAGCTCAATGACTGCGCCTGGATCTCAGATTTATGCTCTTCCGGTTCTTTTCTTTCTTTAAACCACAGCATATCTGTATCTCCTTATTTCTGTTTTTTCTATTACTATATGACACAATCCTTTTTTTGCCTGTTTTTCCACTGCGCTGTCTTTCTGTCCTGCCGCCTCAGAGACCTTTTTTCATTCTCTGCGCTGCGAAATATTCCTTATTTTTCAGATAATATCGAGAATCCGGCCTGTAGCTTCCTGCCAGTTCATTATACTGTTCCGCCTTCTTTCTGTCACCCAGCCGGTCATAACACACACACAAGGAAATTGCCGGAAGAAAACCGTAACACTCTTCTGAGATAAATGCTCCTGATGTCAGGTCTTTCTTCGCCCCAAACGCCTTTCTGTACCAGTAGACAGCCTGCTCATACTGCTCTCTGTCCTGAAAATGCCTTCCAAGATCACAACAGGTCTCCCCTCTTGGCACATCATACTCCAGAGCCTGCAGGAGCGCCTTCAGCGCTCCCATGTCATCTCCGATTCCGTACAGACATCCCGCGAGCTGCCTCGTCGCATCAATCTTGTTTTCCACCCACCCGTCCGGCCGTTCCAGAAACTGCTCCAGGACTTCTCGCCCCTTTCTGTATTTTCCGTGAAAATACAGTTCTCTTCCATAATAGTAAAGAGCCCGGCTGTCAAACATTTCTCCAGCCTTCTCCATGTCCTGATAAATTCTCAGATTCCTTTCACTGTCCCCCTCTTTCAGCTTTCTGTGCTCCACCGGGATCTCCTCATAACAGATCCTGCCGGACGGCGGAATCACTTCATGCACTCTTCCGAAGAACCGGAATCCCCTTCGATTTTTCACGATCCTTTCTCTATAGTAGGAAAAGGCAGTCTTCCCGGACGGCTCAAACGCAGCTGCGTAGGGCATCATGACCATATCCACATCCGCCCCAAGAGTCTCCTTGAGCCTGATCAGTTTTCTTCTGCTCTCCGCCGGGAGCACGTCGTCTGCGTCCATCCACATCAGATAATCCATCGTCCCATGCTCCAAAGCAAAGTTTCTCGCTGCGGAAAAGTCATCCCTCCAGGGAAAATCATAGACATTTTGGGTATATTTCAGTGCGGTCTCTTTCGTTCGGTCCTCAGATCCTGTATCGATGATAATGATCTCATCCGCCGCATCTTTCACACTGTCCAGGCATCTGCCCAGTACATCTTCTTCATCCCTCACGATCATACACAGACTGAGAGTGATCATATTCTCATCTCCTTTCCTATTATCCTATGGGGCAGAGGATGATTTTGGAACTCAGAATGCCGCTGATACAGGCGGCACAGCATCTTGACACGTACTTCACGGACTGCCGCCGGCATATCCAGTCCTTTCACCTTATCACGTTCTTGCATATTTACGCATGAATATGCACATTTTATGCATTTTTTATGCAATATATGCATAATTTGAATTTTTATAAATTTTCTCTTGCATAATTATAAAATGTAGTGTATAGTATGTTGTAGCTCAGACGAGTACAGAAAAATCGCTGTAAAACCGCCTGCTTCCGGCTGGCGGAAACGCGAATAAAAATACATTCAGGAGGCTTTATAAAATGAGTAAAGAAAAAGTTGTTTTAGCATATTCAGGCGGACTTGACACAACAGCAATCATTCCGTGGCTGAAAGAGACCTTTGGATATGACGTGATCTGCTGCTGTATCGACTGCGGTCAGGGTGAAGAGCTGGATGGTCTCGACGAGAGGGCAAAGCTCTCCGGCGCTTCCAAGTTATATATCGAAAATATCGTTGATGAATTTGCAGAAGATTTTATCATGCCGTGTGTAAAGGCCGGCGCTGTATATGAGAATCAGTACCTGCTCGGAACTTCCATGGCGCGTCCGGCAATCGCAAAGAAACTGGTTGAGATCGCGCGCAAGGAAGGCGCTGTCGCAATCTGCCACGGCGCAACAGGAAAAGGAAACGATCAGATCCGTTTCGAGCTCGGAATCAAGGCTCTTGCTCCGGATATCAAGATCATCGCTCCATGGCGTATGACAGATCTCTGGACAATGCAGTCCCGCGAAGATGAGATCGAGTACTGCAAGAAGCATGGCATTGATCTTCCTTTCGATACAAAACACAGCTACAGCCGCGACCGTAACCTGTGGCACATCAGTCATGAAGGTCTGGAACTGGAGGATCCGTCCGTAGAGCCGAATTACGACGACCTGCTCGTCCTCACTGTTCCGCCGGAGAAAGCTCCTGACGAGCCGGAATATGTAACAATGACATTTGAAGCCGGAATCCCGAAAACCATCAACGGCAAAGCTATGAAGGTTGCCGACATCATCTCAGAGCTGAATAAACTCGGCGGCAAGCACGGCATCGGCATCATCGATATCGTGGAAAACCGTGTTGTCGGCATGAAGTCCCGCGGTGTATATGAGACACCGGGCGGAACGATCCTGATGGCTGCTT
>ERZ1643249.4506-NODE-4506-length-11607-cov-16.923996_pt1 | contig 11607 bp, 15 predicted proteins | sample MGYA00579263_ERZ1643249 | MGnify/ENA primary metagenome ERZ1643249 (study PRJEB29033, sample SAMEA4952264) | chicken gut metagenome | biome: Broiler Chicken; feature: Gastrointestinal Tract; material: Caecum | place: Ireland | collected 2018 | study: Broiler...
CATATTATGTCTATTTTCACCAAAAATTCATTACTTACATATAGTTTTCAAAAAAATCACAAACATATAAAAAAAGTAAAGAGACTCATAAATCTCTTTACTTTTTTATTACTATTCTTCTTCCTCATCAATTCCTTGTTGTTTTAAAAATTGTGAATATACTTTCTTAGATATTTCTTCATCTACTACTGTATCGTATACTTCTTCACCATCTTCTTCTTTAATTTCTAAAATAACAACATCAATTTCATCACTTTCATCATCTTTAACTTCAGCTAAAATTAAAAATGATCTTCCATCTAGTACAACAACATCTAGTTTTTCAAAAGTAACGTCATTTCCATTTTCATCTGTTAAAACAAGTATTGGTAGTGAACTATCATCATGATCATGTCCACATCCTCCACAAGTTCCACATGAACCGCCACATCCCAAAGATTCTTCTTTATCCATTTAATTTCCTCCTTTAAAGTATATTATATTTTTATATACTATCTAGATAGCATATTCAAATATCCTTCTAATATATAAGTAGCTGCAAACCTATCTGCTACTCTATTTTTTTCTTTTTGAGATATTTTCATCTCTTTCATTGTTTTATATGCAGAAACTGTAGTTAGTCTTTCATCCCATTTATGAACTATAAGACCTAACTCTTCTAGTCTAGGAATAAGACTATCTATTTTGGCTGTTTTTTCTGATTTGGTTCCATTCATATTTTTAGGATATCCAATAACTACCTCTTCAAATTCATATTTTCTTTGAAGCTCTTTTATACCGTTAATAAATTTCTTATCACTTCCATTTATTACTAAAGTATCAAGTCCTTGAGCAGTTATTCTTAAAGAATCGGAGATAGCAAGACCAACTCTTACATCTCCATAATCTATTCCTAATATTCTTTTCATATCTCACCTATAAATCTAAATATTTCTTTATCATTTCTTGTAATAAATCATCTCTTTCAATTTTGCATATTAAAGCTCTTGCATTTTGATGAGATGTTATGTAAGTTGGATCACCAGATAAAATATATCCAATTATCTGGCTAGTTGGTTCATACCCTTTATCTTTTAAGGCGGCAACAACCTTTTCCATAATCTCTTTTACTCTTTTTGATTCATCTCTTTGTGGTTTAAAAACTGTTGTATTTTGATCCATATCTATCACACTCCTTAAAATATCTAATCAAAATTTATTGTTTTCTTCTGAACAAACCAAATCTTTTTTGTTCTTTACTGCTTTCTTGTGTATAATGCTTTTCTTCAACACTTACTTTACCTTTAGTTGGATATATTGTATTTATTATTTGATTTAAATTATCCTGAAACTCTTTAGTAAAGCTTGAAAATTTATTTGAATATTTATATACCATCTCTATATATTTTTTGTAGTTTTCTACATCAAATGGTAATATAAAATACTGCACTCTTTTAGGATTAAATAATTCGTCAAACATTTTTAAATCGTAGCTTGTATATGTTGCTATACCATCTATTATATCTTTTGATGATAAACTACATTCAACATATTTATTTATTATTATTTTAATTTTTTCCATACCTATGCCACGTTGCTTTAATTCTCTTAAAAACATAGTTATTTGACTTATATTTAATATATTCATATCCTGTACTATATATATGTCTTGAGCTAGTCTAAAATAATCAAGTGGTGTACTAAAGTCTGCATCTATAAGTACAACATTATTATTTTTAGATATTGTCTCTACTAATAAATTAGGATTATACGATTTTCTGTCTTCACCAGGCACTGCAGTATATATACTTAACTTTTCATATACTAAAGGTTCATTTTTACCGTTTGACGCATATTTTAAGCTCTCTCCTGCTATATTTCTTTTTCCTGTATTATCATATGTATATATCGTATACATATCTCTTTTCCTTGACATATCTACTATTGCTGTTTTTACACCTTTCTTAGCTAAATATGTACCTATTGCATTTATGCAAAATGTAGTACCAGCTTTTGGTGCTCCAACAAAGCAAACAGTTTTTTTATAATCCTCAGGAACATCATAAAACTTTTTAACTACTTCTACTTCTTTTACTTGTGTTATTACTTTTGGAACTTCTTTTTCTACTACTTTTTCTACTATTTTTTCTTTAGCTGGTTCTTTTACAACTATTTGTTTTACAATTTCTTTTCCATTTTGAATTTCATAATTTGAATTATTCTTCCCCTTATCTACCACAGGTGGCTGTTGTACATTTTCCTGTGCTGGTTGAGGTTGAGGGATGGATACATTATTTATTTCTACTATGCTTTTATATGATTCACTATTTTGAGCTAAATAATCTTTTACATCCTGTGGAAGATAATTGATTATTACTCCCATTTGCTCTGTTGTATATTGTTGAACTATACTATCAAAAACTGCATTATATCTACTTGTATCACCATTCAAATTATTAAAATATACTATTATCCTTCTTAGTTCAGTTTCATTAACTTCTGAAGTATTATATACATTATTTGGATCGACATTAGAATAATATTTCTTAGCTTCTTTTCTTGTTGTAGGACTATTAATTGCTTCACAAACTTTTCTTATTGTTCTATCTGTTCCTGTTAAAGTTGTATATATACCTCCAAAAAATAATCTTGCTAAAAAACTATCACCAAGTTTTCTTCTTTCAGAAGCTACATATATTAAGTTTCTTGCCTCAAAATCATTTATTATTTTATCTATATATTCAAATAATTGTTTATCTATTTCAGCATAATTTTTGGTAGGAAATTTTTCAAGCTCTTCACTTAATACTGCTCTATCATAATCCCCAGTAGCGATTTCATTGCTAAATTGTTTAAAATAATATGCCATCTTATATTCAAGTTTTTCTTTATATTTTTCTTCGTAATATTTAGCAATATCCTTTACTGTTTTTTCATTACTCATTCCAAAAAGTACTTTCATATTCTCTTCCCTTCTAATTAATTTATTTTAAGGTTATATTACTATAATATTTATTATATAATTATAAATGCATATACTAATGGTAAACATTGTACTACTACCATGAAGACAGCAATGCCCATTACCATATTCTGACCTTGTACTTTAGATGCTAAAACTTCAGAGCCCACTACATAATATTTATATAGTGCAAATATTAAAAATAGTATAACAAAAGGCCATGAATATTTTTGTATCATCACTAATACATTTAAAGCACCATCTAAAATTTGATCATTTGTAACTGTATTATCTACAGCAAAAACAAATTCATTAACTATAGCTAAAAGCGCTGATACAATTAGCAATGAAATAATTGGTTTTTTATATGCCATATTGATTACCTCACTTATTCTAACAATTAAATTTATACATTTATAATTATATTATAAATAAAGTTAAATATCAAGTGATAGATAATAAAATCTAGCAAAAAGATTTATTTTACATAAAACAATAGATTCAAAGGCAAATTTACTTTGAATCTATACTTAATTATTAAAAGTTCATTTTCTTTTGAATTTTTCTAAATTTTCTCTTTCCTTGTTTAATTACATCACAAAACATTTCGTTTTTTATAACTCCCAAACATGTTCCTGCTACCATTCCTATTATTGTCCCTTTTATAAACTCCATTTTATCATTCTCCTTTCTTACTACTATTATTTTCATTTTTCATATTAATTAAACTAGTAATTATTTCATATATTCCAATAATTAGCATAAAAAAATAAAAATATTTTTTTATCTGTTCCTGATTAATATATTTATTTAATATAATTCCCAAAATACATCCAACGATAATTAAAAAAAGTGATTTAAAATATTTTTTATTAAATATTTTATAATTTTTTAAATTTTTAAATATAATACTGATTCCAACTGAAATGAACAATACCAAATTATATGTTCTTGCCTGATCAATATTTAATAACTCAAATAACAAAGTAAGTATTATAAAAGAAGATCCTCCACCAATTCCCATTCCAGATAAAAAAGATGAAAGGGATGCTATAAAATATATCATTTTAACCTCCATAAACTATAAACACTTAAAACAAAAAGAAAAATTCCTGATATAAGATTTAATACATTACTATTCATCTTCTTCATAACAATATTTCCTAAATATCCAAAAAGTAATGATATAACTATAAAAATCAAACAATTAATAATACCTACATTTGATTTTGTTATATAATACATCAGTGTAGGGATTGATATTATTGGCATTATACTTAAAGAAAATTCTCTTGATTTTTTTGTATCTTGTTTCAAAATATACACTAAATAAAATATTAATATTTGTCCAGCACCTGCTGAAAAAAGCCCATTTAATATTCCAACAATAATATATACTATAATTTCCATACTAATATCATTTGTAAAAAAAATAATATTAAAACAAAATTAAATAAAATAATTACTCCTTATTTATTTTTTATAAGGAGCAATTATTTTACACTATATATTCTTTGTATTTATTATATTGTGCATCTGTACATTCTATATTTATTAAAGTTCCGTTTTCAGTATACTCTGTATCAAGTACATTTGCATTATCTATTAAATATGATAAAATACTCCCCTCCGAAAATGGAATAAGCATTTTACACCTTTTATAGTCTTTAAATAACCTATCAATTATCATATCTATAAGTTCATTTAATCCTCTTTTTTCTTTAATAGATAAATAAATTTCATCTTCATCAATTAAAGGAAGTTTATCTAACATAAGCTCGGATTTATTATACACATATATAATTGGTATATCATCCACGCCTAATTTTTCTAATGTATCTTTTGTAACTTGAATATGATCATAAAAATTTGGATCCGAATAATCTATTACTTCTAAAAGTAAATCTGCATTTTTAATTTCTTCAAGTGTTGAACGAAAAGCTTTTATTAAATCATGTGGTAAATCACTTATAAATCCTACAGTATCAGATAACAAAAATTTTCTATTATCTTCTAATTCTATTTTTCTTACTGACGTTTCAAGAGTCGCAAACAACATATCTTTTTCTACTACCTTTTTTTCTTCATCTTTTACAAATCTATCAATCATATAATTCATTAAACTAGATTTTCCAGCATTTGTATATCCAACCAAAGATACCAAAGGGATATCTGATTCTTCTCTTCTTTTTCTTTGTATTTCTCTATCTACAGATAACTCTTCAAGCTCCTTTTTTAGTTCAGTAAGCTTTGATTCTATTCTTCTTCTATCTAATTCTAACTTTTTTTCTCCAGAGCCCTTATTACTAAGGCCAGCTCCACCACCTTGCCTTCCTAAATTGGTACGCATTCCAACAAGTCTTGGTAACATATATTCAAGTCGTGCTACTTCTACCTGTAATTTTGCCTCTTTAGTTCTTGCTCTTTTTGAAAATATTTCAAGTATTAAAGCAGTCTTATCTATAACACTACAATTTATAATATCTTGTAAATTTCTAAGTTGCGTAGGAGATAACTCGTTATTAAAAATAACTAAATCGACACTTAAAGTATCTGCTATTTTAGATATCTCTTCTGCTTTTCCTTTACCTATATACAACGCTCTATTTATCTCAAATAAATTTTGTATTTCTCTTGATACTACATCTATTTCACACGCATTTGCTAACTTTTCAAGTTCATCCATTTTTTCATTGAAATCTTTTTCAAAATCCACATTTGCACCAATTAGCAAAGCTTTTTGTCTTTCTTGCTCCATATAATCACCTGAAAATATTATACCATATAATAAAACTAAAAAAAAGAAAGTAAATAAATTTACTTTCTTATTGATTATATTTTAGGATACCATACATTAATCTCTTTATCCTCTAATACTCTTTGTGGATTTTCATACATTATTTTTTCATATATATCTTCATCATTTATTGCTTTTTTTATTTTTTTTATTGCTTTATCATACACATCGTACACAGTATTGTTATGTGAATCTGTTCCAAAAAAATGTACCATATTATTTTTTAACATTTTTTCTACATTCTTTTTAGCATCTTTTCCATATTTTCCTGTAATACTTCCAATATTACTTTGAAGTAATACCCCAGATTCTATAAGATTTACTAAAGATTTAAAGTTTTTTGTAACAAAATCATATCTTTCTGGATGAGCTAGAATAGGTACGAAACCTGCATCTTGTAGTTTATTAAACTCCTCATATACATTCATTGGAATTATACTATTAAAAAGTGGAAGTTCAATAAGTACATATCTTGAATTGGCAAGTGTACATACCTTTTTTTCTTTTATTAACTCAACAATATCATTTGTAAAAAAAACTTCATTTCCTTCATAAATCTTTACATTTATATTTTCAATTTCAAACATCTCATTTAATTTCTTTATATTATTAACAAAAGAGTTATTTTCAATCTCATTATCATGAATTATATAATGAGATGTTGCAAAAATACCATTGTATCCTAATCTTTCAGCATTTCTTGCCATTTCTAAAGATGTGTTTATATCTACAGCTCCATCATCAGTATATGGTACTATATGACAATGTATATCTAACATTTAAAACTCCTTTCAAAAAATAAAGTAAGTAAAAATACTTACTTTACTTATAATTATTTTTCAAGAACATATTTTTGATAAGATTTTGAATACTCTTTTCTTCTATCTGTTGCTATTTGATTTAATATAATACCAGGTATTTTTCCACCAACTGCTTCAATAGCTTTTTTAGTATTTAATAATAGTTCTTTTTTAGTCTTTCTAGAAGAAGCTACTAAAAACATATAATCTACTTTTTTTGCATAAATTAAAGCATCTGTTATTATAGATGCAGGTGGTGTATCTATAATTATTAAATCAAACTCTTTTTTTAGTAATTCAAGTAAAAAATCTATATCTGCAGTTCCCAATAATTCAGAAGGATTAAAAGGTACAGGTCCTGATGTTAAAAGATATACATTATTTACTTCTGTATCTTGAATTTTTATTTTTAATTCTTCTTCTATTTTCTCCACTTTATCTTTTTCCATTTTTCCTCTTAATTCTTTTAACAAATCAGAAAAACCAGTTCTATTAGATTTTTTAAATATTCTATGTTGTCTACCTTTTCTTAAATCAGAATCAATTATTAATACCTTTTTTCCATATTGTGCACAAGAAATAGCTAAATTAGCACTTACCCAGCTTTTTCCTTCACCAGTATTTGTACTAGTTATGCATATTACTTTACCACTATCATCTTCAAATAAGTATAATAAGTTAGTTCTAAATAATCTAAAAGATTCTGATATAGGTGAACGTGGGAAATCATTTACAATTATTTCACTCTTTTCCATTTAAATAGTCCTCCTTCTTCATTATCTTCTAATTTAGGAATTGACGCAATTACAGGTATATTTACTAAAGCTTCAATATCTTTTTCATCTTTTACAGTATCATCAAAATATACAATTAAGAATATAACTCCACAAGATAAAATTAAACCTACTAAAGCAAATATTACTATGTTTTTTACAGTACCAATATTATATGGTAGACTACTTGGTTCTGCAATATCTATTACAGATAAGTTATCTATCTTATATATTTGATTTACTTTCTCTCTAAATACTTCTGCCAATGAATTAGCAATATCTGCACTAAGTTTTGCATCTTCATTAGATACTGTTATTTCAATTAATTCTGTATCATCTTTAGATGTAACAGTTACACTTGAAATAAGTTCATCTACTCCCATATCTAGGCCTAAACTATCTATTACTTCTTTAGCAATAGTTTTACTTTTTATAATCTCACTATATGTTGATACAAGCTTTGAGTTTAAAGTTACATCATTTTGAGTAATTGCTTCACTATTTATATCTCCTGTTGTTTGAGTATTTGTATTATCTGTTGATTTTGAAAGAACAAATGTAGTACTTGATCTATACATAGGTGTTACTAAAAATTTAGAATAAATTAGACCAGCTATTGCAAATATTACTACAGTTGCTATTATATATTTTATTTTCTTCTTTAGAGCATATAATATCTCAATTATATCTAACTCTTCCATTTTTTCCTCCCTTAAAACACGTAAAAACATTATACCATACATTACATAAAAATGCAATCTTTATTATATATTTTACAAAAAAATATCTTAAGATTTACCTTAAGATACCTCTTCTTTATTTAAAATAACTTCTACAATCTCTGGTCTATTAAACATTCTAATAGGAATTGATGCGTTTCCCATACCTGAACTTGTTATTATTGTTGTTGCACCTTCTTGTGTTTTTCCATAAGAATATTTAGGGAAAAATTTCCTTCTTGGAGATAAAAGACAATTTTTCCCAAAGCGTATAAGTCCACCGTGTACATGTCCAGAAAAAACTAAATCAATATCTAATTCTTTATACAGTTTAAAATTTTCTGGATCATGAGCTATTAAAATATTAAATTTTGTATTATCTATATTTTTTAATTTATTATACATATAATTTATATATTTATTTTTTCTATCTAAAGTTAATTTTTTTGGTTGCATATTTTCTCTAAATTTTAGTGCATTAATTATTATTTCCTCATCATCCTTTAATATTTTTTCTTTGCCATTTATTATTACGTGAACACCTAATTCTTTTAACTTTTCTATATATTCTTTATATTTAAAATATCCCAATTTTCTCTCATGATTTCCTATAGAATAATAAACGGGGTATTTTAAATATATCTCTTTATACATATTTATAAATTTATCTATATCTTTTTCTCTTTTATCTATTATATCTCCACTCATTATTACTATATCTGGATTTATTTTATTTACTTTTTGTATAACCTTTTCATTATTATTTCCAAAAATTTTACTATGCACATCACTTATATGTATAATTTTTAATCCATCAAATTTATCTGGTATTTTTTTATTTTTAATATTATATTTTCTTATAGCTAAACAGTTATTACTTATATATATCAGTGTGCATATTATTGAAATAATTAATAAAATAATATATATCATATAATATCACCTATTGAAATTATAATATATATTAAAAAGTTAAGCAATAAATTAGTTAGAGAAATATTCTTGAATATATCAACTTCACAGTGGATTAGTATTTTAATATTTATAATTGGTATTATAATATTTATATATGAACATAAATATAAAAAAGTGATCAAATGATCACTTTTTATTTATCCATTACTTTCCTTGCAAACTGCTCTCCAATATTTTTTAGTTGTTCAATGTCAAATTCAGAAGGTTTAAGCTTTATTCTAATAGGTTCAAAAGGTACATTAAACTTTAACATCTTAAAACATGTAGTTATATTAAGTGGTGCTTCTCCGCTCCAAGCATAAGAACCAAATGCTAAAGCGCACATTCCTTTATTTATTACTGGATTTAATATTGTCATTGCTTCATATATTTGTGGTAACGTATCAGATAATATTGTAGGTGAACCAAACATAATCCCATTAGATGTAGAAATATCTTGCTGAGCTTGTTTCATATCTGCTGTTTGTAAATCATATTCCTTTACTTCAACATCACATCTTTTTGCACCTTCTGCAAGAGCTTCAGCCATTTTTTTAGTATATCCATATGAAGATACATAACATATTGTTATTTTCATTTTCTCTGGTTCTTCAACATCACACCATTTTCTATACATATCAATATATTTATCTATATCTTTTCGTATTATTAGTCCATGTCCAGGACAAATATATTCTATTGGTATAAGTGATATTTTATTTAATGCATTTATTAAAAAAGGATCTTTAAATGGGCCTAGTATATTATCAAAATAATATTTATATTGTTCTACTATTACTTTATTAGTTAATACTTCTTCCGGTTCTTCTAAATCATTATATATCTTTTCACTTGCATAGTGTAATCCAAAAGAATCACATGTAAACAACATTTTATCTTCTTTTAAATAAGTATACATAGAGTCTGGCCAGTGTAACATTGGAAAAGCAAAAAATTTTAATTCTTTATCTCCTAATTCTATACTATCATTTGCAGTTAAAACATTAGATTTAAAATCAAAATTTATTATATTTCTTACAAAATCTATAGCCATTTTTGTTCCACAAACTTCTATATTAGGATTTAACTCCAATATTTTTTCTATTGATCCAGCATGATCAGGCTCACTATGATTTACTATTAAATAATCTATATTCTCTATTTTTACATATTTTTCTATATTAGCTATATATTCGTCAACGAACTGATTTTTTACAGTATCAATTAAAGCTACTTTTTTATTTCCTTTAACAAGATATGCATTATATGATGTTCCATAATCTGCTTTCATAATAACATCAAATACTCTAATTTCTTTATCTAACACACCTACATAATAAACATTATTTTTTATTTCCATTTAATTTTTTCCTTTCTATATTAATTTTATACTTAATTTTACAGGATGATGATCACTATATGAAAAATTATTCTCTATTGTTTCAACACTCTCACATTCAACATTAGGACTTAATATATAACCATCAATTATATATAATTGTGTATTTTCATAAGTTCCACTGTATTCCTCATTTAATAATCTAGCAGTAGGTCTTTCATAGTCAACTGCATATTTCCAGCCATCTGGTAAATAATTATCTGGTATTTGAACTGGTACATAATTATCTGTATCTATGATAGGAAACTTTTCTTGATCAACTCCTGGGAATGTTTGATTAAAATCTCCACCAGCAATAACATAATTTCCTTTTTGATATTCTTCTTTCATTAGATTCATTAATATATCCAATTGTTCTGTTTTCCCATCTTCTGCACCATATGCATCTAAATGTACATTATATAATACAAGTTCTTTTTCACTTCCATCTATAGCTATTCTTTGCTCAAGTAAACAATTTTTATACATAACAGCTCTTTTAGGCCAGCTATATGCACTAGGAAGTGCTATTCTTGTTGCCTCTTTAACATTAAACTTATTTAAAGTTGCTACACCACTTTCAACATGACCAACAGTATTAAATATTGGATATGGTATATATAATGAATTAAACATATATGCAAAACTAGAAGTTCCCAAGAAATCTTCTTTTATTCCATTATATTCATTTATATTATATGATCTTTTAGCTTTTGTATCTACTTCTTGAAATAAGTATATATCAACATCTTGTGTTTGCATAAAATTTTTAACTGCTGCAAGATTTTTTGTAACAGTAGTTGCACTTTCAGGTCTTACACCTTTTCCACCATCCATAAAAAAATCTTGTGTATTATCTAGTGATAAATATCCCAAATTATATGTAATAATACTAGCTGTTTCTCCTATTTTTAAAGTTTTAGTAGACTCTCCTTCAATTTGTATACTTTCTCTATCTTCTGGAAAATATTCTGAAAACGCTAATATTAAAAATCCAATTAAAAATATAATAACTATTGCAATAATTATACCTATTAAAATTTTAGACCATGTCCTTGGCATAAAATCATCCTCCGACCTAAATTATATAATATAAATCTGCTAAAAACAACATTTTTTACTAAATTTTAAATATTACATACCAGTAATCGGTAAAGTATTATTTATATCTACATTTTCATTTAATATCTCTACTAATACTATTTCATTATCTTTTCCTATATTTACCTCTATAAGCTCATCTAA
>ERZ1643249.4507-NODE-4507-length-11606-cov-3.907973_pt1 | contig 11606 bp, 8 predicted proteins | sample MGYA00579263_ERZ1643249 | MGnify/ENA primary metagenome ERZ1643249 (study PRJEB29033, sample SAMEA4952264) | chicken gut metagenome | biome: Broiler Chicken; feature: Gastrointestinal Tract; material: Caecum | place: Ireland | collected 2018 | study: Broiler...
CGAGAACAGATATTTGAAAAACAAAAACAAATTGCTCTTTACCTTGGACGGTTGCATTGGTGTTAAAACGGGTTACACCGATGATGCCGGAAGATGTTTGGTTTCTGCAATCGAAAAAGACGGATTGCGTCTTGTGTGTGTGGTTTTGAATTGTCGTCCAATGTTTGAAGAAAGTGCCGAACTTTTGAGACAATGTTCGGAAAATTATAAACTCTATGACTTGACAGAGTTTTATGATTTTGACCATTCAATTGAGGTTGTTGACGGAAGAAATGAAAGTGCAAAGATTGGAACTTATGAAAGTTTCTTGTATCCTTTGACTGAAAAAGAAGTGCAAAATTTGAAATTTGTCTACTCTTATCCACAAAGTGTGGAAGCACCGCTTGATAAAGATAGTGAAATTGGAAAGGTGGAAATATTTTTGGGTAATGACTTGCTTTTCTCTGAGAAAATCTTTACAATAGAAGAGATAAAACCAAAGTCAATACTTCAAAGAATGAAAGACTTTTTCAAGAATTGGTAATTTTGAAATTCTCTCATCTGTTGGAGTTTGCAGGTGAGAGGATTTTTTATGATGAGATTAAACAAATTTTTGAGTTCTTGTGGTGTTGCTTCAAGAAGAAAATGTGATGACATAATCAGATTTGGTCGAGTTTCAATCAATGGTCAAATTGTGGATAACTTTGGAGTCTCTGTTGATGAGAAAAAAGATGTTGTTAAGGTTGATGGAGTGGTGATTTCACTTCCAAATGATTTTGTGTATTTGAAAATGAACAAACCTAAGGGGTATGCTTGCACGGCAAAAGATGAAAAAGGAAGAAAAACCATTTTCGATTTGGTGGAAAGTAATGTTCGTTTGTTCAGTGTTGGCAGACTTGACTATGACACAGAAGGTTTGATTTTTCTGACAAATGACGGAGATTTTGCAAATTTAATCACGCATCCAAAATTTCACTTCGAAAAAGAATATCATGTCACGGTTGAAGGAGAAATCAAAGAAGGTGATTTGGCGGTTCTGAGAAAAGGTGTTGTGGAGAACGGGAAAAGAATGCCAGAAGCGAGAGTTAAACTTTTGGAATATGACGGAAAGTTCAGCAAGGTTTCTGTTGTGATTGACGAAGGACAAAATCACCAAGTAAGAAGAATGTTTGATGCTATTGGTCATCAAATTAAACTTTTGAAGAGAGTCAGAATTGGACAGGTGCGTCTGGGCGGACTTTATCGTGGAAAAACAAAACCTATGACAGAAGAAGAAATTGCATATTTCAAAGGAGCGAAATGAGTAAAGTTGCGGTTATTGGGGCAGGGGCATCTGGCCTTATGGTGGCAGGGCTTTTGGCTGACAAAGGTCATGATGTGACGGTGCTTGAGAAAAATGAAAAGGCTGGAAAGAAACTCTTTATCACTGGGAAAGGCAGATGCAACATAACAAATCTTTGCTCGGAAGATGAGTTTTTGAAAAATGTTGTTAGGGGAGATAAATTTCTTAGGTCTGCAATCTATTCGTTCTCTAGTTTTGATTGTGTCAATTTTTTTGAAGAACTTGGACTCAAAACCAAAGTTGAAAGGGGAAATCGTGTCTTCCCTGAAAGTGATAAGGCTGGAGATGTTGTCAAAGTTTTGAAGGAAAAACATTGCAGAAATGTAAATTTTTCATTTGATGATGAAGTTTTGGCAATAAACAAGAAAGATGATGCTTTTGTTGTGGTTTCTTCAAAAGGCAAAAGAACTTTTGAAAAAGTTATCATTGCAACTGGTGGAAAAAGTTATAAGGCAACAGGAAGCAGTGGCGATGGTTACAAATTCGCAAAGACATTTGGACACTCAGTCGAAGAAGTTGTTCCTGCGCTTTGTCCGATTGTTTTGAAAGATAAGTTTGTCAGCAAGTTGCAAGGGGTTTCTTTGAAGAATGTTGAGTTGAATGTTTTGGCAGATGGAAAGAAGTTGTCATTCTTTGGAGAAATGCTTTTCACTGATCAAGGTATTTCGGGACCAATTGTGTTGACTGCTTCCAGTTATGTCAATCGTTGTCAAAATGTTTCGATGACGCTTGACTTTAAGCCAGCACTCTCTGACAAACAACTTGACGCAAGGCTTTTGAGAGACTTTGAAGAGAACAAAAACAAGGATTTGAAAAATGTTTTGAAAGGGCTTTTGCCAAAAGCGGTCGCAGAAGTTTTTGCTGAGATAATTGGACTTGATGAAAATAAAAAAATTCATGACATAACAAAAGCGGAAAGACAAAAATTGATTGATGGTTTGAAAAGTTTTAAATTGTCTTATGGTGGACTTTATGACATCAACACAGGAATCATAACAAGTGGTGGTGTCAATTTGAAAGAAGTTAACCCTAAGACTTTTGAAAGCAAGTTGGTCCCTGGGTTATATTTCACAGGAGAAGTTCTTGATGTTGATGCTTTGACTGGGGGATTTAATCTTCAAATTGCATGGGCAACATCATTTTCTCTAGGAAAGAATTTTTGCTTTTGATTTGACAACACAATTTGATTTCATTAATATAATGTAGTAATTTAATTTTGGAGGAATGTTATGCTCTTATGGTTGGCTAGAATTTTGCTTTGGTTGCCGTTGAATATTTTGCATCCAACATTTATCAAAGGAAGAAAAAATTTGCCTAAAGGAAAAGTTATTATCTCTTGCAATCATCGTTCAAATTGGGATATCGCGTTGTATATTTTGAATACCAGTGAGAAAATTAAGATTTTGGCAAAGAAAGAACTTTTCAAGAACAAACTTTTTGGTGCAATATTGCGTAATTTTGGCGGAATTGAGATTGACAGAGAAGCAACTGACATCAATGCAATTAAGGCTTGCATGAAAGCACTTAAAGACAATAAAAAACTTTTCATTTTTCCAGAGGGGACAAGATTGAAAAATGAAGAAGATATTTTGGGGGAGATAAAAAGTGGGCTTGCTATGATTGCAATAAAGACAAAAACTCCAATTGCTCCAATTTGGATCGAAAGAAAACCAAAGTTGTTTAGAAAAAGTGTCTATCACATTGGAAAACCTTTTGAACTTTCAGAGTTTTATGGAAAGAAGTTGGACGAAGAAACTTTGCAAAAAGCAAACGATATTGTCAGAGAAAAAATGTTGGAACTTAGAGAGGAAATTTTAAGTAAGAAGAAAAAGAAAAAATAAAGAACCGCATAATACGGTTCTTTTTATTTTTCCTCAAACTCTTCTGGATGTTCAGCCATATATTTTTTATACGCTTCATCTAATTTAATCCAATATTTATCCAATATCTTTTTTTCTTCTTCCCAATTATCATAATAACCACGTTGTTTTGGTTGTGGTAAACTATGTACCTCTTCAATTATTTTATCTAATATTTTACTACATTCTGGAATTTCGTCTAAATTTTTCATAATTACATTTCCTTTATAAAATTCTAAACATAAAAATTTGTTTTGTCAAATCATAGATTAAATATTTTAAATATATTTGACTTTTATAAAGATTTTTGATAATCTTTCTTAAATAAAAATTTGTAATTTATGAAGGGTGTTATGAGCGAGAAATTTAATTTGGAAATGATTGACAAAACTTTTACTTCTTATCGTAAGGGACAATCTTTTGATGGTGTTGTTGTGCTTAGACGTGATGACGGTGTGATTTTCAATATTGGTGGAAAAAATGATGCTTTCATTCCTGCATCAGATTTTGAAAATTATGACGATGTTAAGATTGGCGACAGATTTAGCGTTGTCATCACAAATCAAAAAAATGAAGAAGGTTTGATTGAAGCGTCAAAAAGTTTGGCAGATGCTTTGAAACTTGCCAATCAAAATGCGTTGAATTTGAGACTTGGAAGCAAGTTCTCTTTTGTTGCAACGGGGGTTGGAAGCGGTTTGATGTCGAAGATGGGAGATTACACCATCATCATTCCATTCTCTGAAGTTTCAGACCGTTATGTCAAAGATTTCCATAAATTGATTGGAAAACAGTTTGAAGCTGTTGTGACAGAAATTGACAAAGAAAACAAGACAATCATTGGAAGTGTCAAACTTTTGCAAGAACAAATCAAGGTTGCAATTGAAAAGAATTTTTGGAACAGTATTTTCATCAACAAGATTGTCAAAGGCAAGGTTGAAAGAATCGTGCCTTATGGGGCTTTTGTCAGTGTTGATGGTTTTGATTGTTTCCTTCACATTTCAAATATATCTTATGAAAAAATTGAAAAAGTTGAAGATGCTTTGAAAGTTGGAGATGAAAGACAATTCAAAGTAATCAATGTTGACAGAGAGAATAAAAAAGTTGAACTTTCTCTCAAAGCACTTTTGGAAGATCCAAAAATCACCAGAGTTAAAGAATTGGTTGTTGGGCAAACTTATCTGGGAGAAGTTGTCAAACTTTTGCAGTTTGGAGCAATAATCAAAGTTGAAAATGGTGCGACTGGACTTTTGCATATTTCAAATGCCACTGAAAACAAAACCAAAAAGATTTATGAGATTGTGAAAGTTGGTGACAAGGTTGATGTTGAAGTTTTGTCTAAAGATGAAGATGAGGGCAAGGTTTCATTTAAACTGGCTGAGATGAAAGACTAATAAAAAAATAAAAGATGCAAAAGGCATCTTATGCTGATGTGGCTCAGTCGGTAGAGCAACTGATTCGTAATCGGTAGGTCGCGGGTTCGATTCCCGCCATCAGCTCCAGATGAATAAAAAAGGCAAGGAGGCGGAAAAAGGTTGGCTTATCACAGTCAAAGCAGAAAAACAGTTGTTAAAGAACTTGATGTCGATTTCAAAACTGGCTTGTCGGAAGAACAAGTGATTGAAAGGCGTGCAAAGTTTGGTCCGAACAAGCTTGCAGACAAAAAGAAAAAAAATATGTTTGTTCGTTTTTTGGAGCAATTTAAAGATGTGATGATTATCATTCTTATTATTGCTGCAATCATTTCTTTTGTTGTGGCTTGCATCGAAAAAGACCTTATGGAATTTATTGAACCAGCACTTATTTTGTTGATTGTCATTCTCAATGCTGTTATGGGGCTTGTGCAGGAGAGTAAGGCGGAGAAGGCTTTGGATGCACTTAAAAATATGTCTGCTCCTCACGCAAGAGTTTTGCGTGGTGGAGAAGAAAAAATTGTTGGTGCCGACGAGTTGGTTCCTGGGGATATTATTCATCTTGAAGCAGGAGATTTTGTGCCTGCTGATGCCAGACTTTTGGAAAGTTCCAATTTAAAATCAGAAGAGTCTGCTTTGACAGGAGAATCAGTTCCTGCTGAAAAAGATGCTGGGGCTAAAGTTAAAGAAAAAGCGGCCATTGGTGACAGAGATAATATGGTGTTTTCTGGCTGTTCAGTTACTTATGGAACGGCAACTGCAGTTGTGACCGGAACTGGAATGAACACAGAAATGGGTAAAATTGCAAATCTTCTTGCCGGAGAGAAAGAAACAAAGACACCACTTCAACAAAAACTTTCTCAGCTTGGGAAATATTTGGGAATTGCAGCGTTGGTTGCTTGTGTGATCGTCTTTATTGTTGGTCTTTTGAATGGTCAAGATGTTATGGAAATGTTTATGACTGCCGTTTCTTTGGCTGTTTCTGCAATTCCAGAAGGACTTCCTGCAATTGTGACAATTGTCCTTTCAATTGGCGTCACGAGAATGGTCAAAAAGAATGTGATTATCAAAAGGCTTCCCGCTGTGGAAACTCTTGGTTGTGCTTCTGTCATTTGTTCGGACAAGACAGGCACATTGACTCAAAACAGAATGACTTTGGTTAAGACCTATGTTGATGGTGGTGAAGTTTTAGATTTTGAGCCAAAGAAAGTGGGAGATAAAGAGAAGACTCTTCTCAGTTATGGAACTTTGTGTTGTGATGGCTCTGTGCGTTTTGAAAAAGATAAAGAATTACATCTTGGAGATCCTACTGAAACAGCAATTGTTCTTGCGTCACACAAAATTGGCGAAAGCAAAAAGAAACTCAACAAACTTTATCCTCGTGTGGCAGAACTTCCATTTGATTCTGATCGCAAATTGATGGCAACGGTCAATGAGATTGACGGAGAATATATTGTGATTGTCAAGGGTGCATTTGATGTTATGGCAACAAGGTGCGTTGTGGGAGACATTGAAACTGCACGAAAAGTCAATCATGAAATGAGTTCTCAGGCTCTTAGAGTTTTGGCAATAGGTTGCAAAAAACTTAAAAAAATGCCTAAGAACATCACAAGCGAAGAACTTGAGTCTGATCTTACGTTCATGGGGCTTGTTGGAATGATTGATCCTCCACGACCTGAAGCAAAAGATGCAGTTGCACTTTGTCGTCAGGCAGGAATTAAACCGATTATGATAACGGGTGACCATGTTGTGACAGCGTCTGCAATTGCAAAAATGCTTGGAATTATGGAAGATGGTGACAAGGCAATCACTGGCGCAGAACTTGACGCAATGAGTGAAGAACAGTTGGACAATGAAGTAGAAAAAATTTCTGTTTATGCACGTGTGTCTCCGGAAAATAAAATTCGAATTGTTAAGGCTTGGCAAAAAAAAGGCCATGTTGTTTCAATGACTGGTGATGGTGTGAATGATGCCCCAGCTTTGAAGGCAGCAGACATTGGTTGTGCTATGGGAATCACTGGAACTGATGTGGCAAAAAGTGCAGCAGATATGACACTTACTGATGACAATTTTGCAACAGTTGTTGATGCCGTTAAGGAAGGCAGAGGAATTTATGCAAACATTAAAAAAGTGGTTGGATTTTTGCTTGGAACAAACATCAGTGAGATTATTGTTGTTTTCCTTGCGATGATTTTCTGGCAGGCTTCTCCATTTATTTCAATCCAACTTCTTTGGGTTAATCTTGTCAGTGATTCTTTGCCAGCGATTGCTCTCGGAATGGAGGCAGTTGAAAGCAATGTTATGCAGAGAAAACCAAGACCAAAAAATGAAAGTTTGTTTGCTCATGGTTACGGGATCAGAATCTTCTTGCAGGGTTGTATGTTTGCGGCTTTGACACTTGGGGCTTATTTTATTGGCGAAATGATTACTGGGGGTTCTCCAGAGGGTGGAAGCACTCTCGCGTTTATGACATTGACACTTATGCAAATTGTTCATGCTTATAACATGCGTTCTGAAAGCTCACTTTTTAAAATTGGACCTTTCAGCAACCACAAGTTGAATTGGGCAGCATTAGGTTCCATTCTTCTTGTTGCATTTGTGTTGTTTACACCTGGAGTTGTCACTGCTTTTGGAATGACCTATCTTCCTTATTATGGTTATTTGATTGGAATAGGTTTTTCACTTGTTCCAGTTGTTGTTTTGGAAATTTCCAAGGCAATTGGTTTGATTAAAAAACACCACTAATTTTTGATTTTAAGAAAATAAAAAAAGATGCGAAATGGTCGCATCTTTTTTTGTTGTGTTTTTTGTTTGTGTAATTTTTCAGTGTGGACAACATATCTTATAACATGAAAAAATTACATTTTTTGACCATTAATGGTCGCAGATTTTTGACAAATACGGTGATTGTTGTCATGCTTGCAATCATTTCATGTATGGCTGTGTATGGCGTTGATTATGTCACTTCGTCAAGCGTTATCAATGGGGTTTATTACAGTGGCGACGAAAAATCAAACAAAATCACGCTTATGATCAATGTCTATTGGGGGACAGAATATCTTGATGAGATGTTGCAAATTTTGGAAGATAATGATGTCAAGACAACCTTTTTCGTTGGTGGCACTTGGGCGGTTGCAGAAAGTGATATGTTGCAAAAAATTTATGATGCTGGGCACGAAATCGGAAACCATGGTTATTATCACAAAGACCAAGGGAAACTTTCTGCAGAAAAGAACTATGAAGAGATTATAAACACTCACAATTTGGTCAAAAGTTTGATTGGGGTCGAAATGGATTTGTTTGCTCCACCAAGTGGTTCTTACAACAAAAAAACCGTGGAAATTGCCAAAGAACTTGGTTACAAAACAATCATGTGGACTGATGGAAGGGATACGATTGATTGGAGAGATAAAGACAGCGAAGTGATTTATAATCGTGCAATCAAAAATTGCAAAGGTGGGGATTTTGTTTTGATGCACCCAACGGAAGCGACGAAAAATGCTCTTGACCGAATCATCAAAACCTTGAAAGAAAAAGGCTTTGAACTTTGCACAGTTTCTGAAAATATTGGACAATGATGGTCGCAATGTTCAATTTTGTGCTTGTTTATTGGCAAAAGAAAGACAATATCTTTGACATTTTTGCAAAATCTTTTTAATTTGGATTTATTTTTGCTTTTTCCGTGTTGGTTTTTTGTTAAAACTGTTTGTTGTTTTTATCTATTTAATGATATAATTATATTTGTAAAAAGATAGGTTTTGATTTATCTTCGTTTTGACCTTTAAATTGGGGGTTATTTAATGGCGGTTTATAAACTAAATTCAAAAAAGAAAAAGACTAAAAATCCTAACACTAAGAAGATTGTTGGCTTCTCTTTGATTGCTGCAGCATCTGTTGTGTTCTTGTTCTTGACAGGCATTGTTGCTCCAATTCAAACTTTTTTCTTGGGACTTTTTGGGGTTTTTGGTTATCCGCTTTGCATCATTCTCTTTGTTGTCGGGCTTGCACTTGTTAACAGCAGAAGATATGTTATGTCGAAAAAATATACAATTTGTTTGATTTTGACGGTCTTTTTTGCTCTTTGCATTTTGCAACTTGCAATTGTGGGAAATAATGTGCAGGTTGTTGATGGTGAGAGTGTCAAGATGTCATTTTGGGACTATTTAGCAAAGAACTACACTGCAAAGTGGACTGCAGGTGGTTTTTTGGTTGGGATTTTCACAACAATTTTCTTGTATATGGCAAACATTTATGGGGCTTACATCATCTTTGCTTTGGCTTTTGTGCTTTGTCTTGCTCTTCTTTTGGACAGTTTGAAATATATGAAAAAACAAAAGGCTGAAGACGAACCTGTTTCTGTTCAAATCAAAGACAAAAAATCAGGAAAAGTTTTGGACGAAAATGTTGAAGAAAAAGAAGTGGAAGTCATTGGAGAAAAAGTTGAAGAAGAAGCACCTAATGTTGTCTTGAATGGCAATTTGAAAGAGGAAGAAAACAAACAACTTACTGCAAGACAAATTTTGGGATTGGACAAAAAGAGAGATAAGGCGTATGAATATGAAAAAACACCTATTCAAACAGCGAAGAAAGAACCTGAGAAACCAAAGTCTTTGAAAGAATTGATTTTGACTCCACCTCGAATTGACATTGATGAATATTTCAAAGATGTCAGAAAACAAAATGATGTGCCTGCAAAAGAAGAAATTCAAAGCAACATCAATTCTCTTAAGACTGATGAAATTGAGCCTTCAGAGGTTTATCATGAAGACGAATTTAAGCCAGACAATCAACCGGTTATCAGAAGAACTCTTCCTGAAGTTAGAAGCGAAGAATTGGTTGAAAAGGCTGATGACATTCTCAAGAGTGCCATTGAAGAAGAAAAGAAAGAAAATCCAGACATTTATGAGCACATAAATGAAGACTGTGAAAGAAATGTTATTGATAGACTTCCAGACAGAAACAACAGTGGAAGTTTTGAAAGACGTTCATTTGACAGGTCTTTTGATAGACATGAGAAACTGACAAATCAGGAAGATATTGATGCGAGAAGAGATTTTAACCGTGATTACGACAGAATTTCTGCAAGGAACGGTTCTCTCTCAAGAGAAAATTCTCCAATCCCTGACGAACAAGAACCAGAAGAAAAAGAACCTTATGTTTATGAAAAACCACCAATTGAATATATCACCACTCAAAGTGTGGACTTGTCAACTTTGAATGAAGATGTTGCAACAAAACGTGTGCTTTTGGAAAATACGCTTGAAACATTTGGTGTTCCTGCAAAAGTTCAGGGGGTTGTTGTTGGACCTGCTGTTACGCGTTATGAACTTGAAATGCCACAAGGAATTTCGGTAAGCAAAATCAAAAATCGTGCTGACGACATTGCACTTTCGCTTGCAGCTGAAGGTTCAATCAGAATTGAAGCACCTGTTCCTGGAAAAGGTGTGGTTGGTGTTGAAGTTCCAAACGCTTCAATTGCAACAATCAGTCTGAAAGATGTTCTGATTTCAAAAGAATTTACTCAAAGTTCTTCTCCACTTACATTTGCTCTTGGAAAGGACATCACGGGAAACACCATTTGCTGCAATATGCAAAAACTTACACACCTTTTGGTTGCTGGGTCAACTGGCTCAGGTAAGAGCGTTTGTTTGAACTCTATCATCTTGAGCATCATCTACAAAGCATCGCCAGAAGATGTCAAAATCATTTTGATTGACCCTAAGCGTGTGGAATTTTCTTCTTATGAAGCGTTGCCTCATTTGATTATGCCAAAGATTGTGTGTGAAACTCAAAAAGCAATCAACACTCTTGCTTGGGCGGTCACTGAAATGGAAAGACGTTTTGAACTTTTGGGTATGGCAAGAGTTAAAAACATTGATGAATATAACCAAACTCCAGATGTTCTTTCTGGTAAGGTTGAAAAAATGCCATTCATTGTCATTATTGTTGACGAGCTTGCTGACCTTATGATGACAGGAAAGAAGGAAGTGGAAGAAAAGGTTTGTCGTCTTGCTCAAAAATCTCGTGCTGCTGGGATTCACTTGATTTTGGCAACTCAAAGACCTTCTGTTGATGTCATTACTGGACTTATTAAGAGTAACTTCCCTTCTCGTATTGCTTTTGCCGTTACAAGTGCGGTGGATTCAATGACCATTTTGGACAGAGTTGGAGCAGAAAAACTTTTGGGGAAAGGGGATATGCTCTATTATCCAGTTGGGGCACAAGAACCTAAACGTGTTCAAGGTTGCTTCATCACAACAGGAGAAATTAACAAGATCGTCGATTATGTTCGTGACAACAATAAACCAATTTTTGACAAAGATATTGGGGAGCAAATTTTGAATCCTAACAAAAATAACAATTCTGGTCCGGGCTATAACAACGAAATGGATCCATTGTTGCCACAAGCATTGAAGGCTTCAATTGAATGTAAGCAGGCAAGTGCAACGATGATCAGGAGACGTTTTGCCATTGGTTATCCAAGAGCTGCAAGAATCATTGACCAAATGGAAGCAGCAGGTTACATTTCCAGTGCTGACGGCGTGAAGGGCAGAACTGTTTACACCACAGAGGAAGAATTTAATGAACTTTTTGGTGACCAATTTGACTAATGCGAAAATGAAATTTGGGTTTTAACTGAATTGAAGATTTGCTTTATTGCTTAAGGATAGATTACAAAATTAATTAACGAGAGAGAAGAAAATGGATGAAAGATTGAAAGGAAAAAAAGTCTCTGCAATTTCTCTTGGTTGTGACAAAAACCGCGTTGACCTTGAGAAAATGCTTTTTAGACTGAAAGATTATGGCTTTGAAATTGTGGAAGATGTAAGTGCAGCAAACATTGTCATTGTGAACACTTGTGCATTCATTACACCTGCAAAACAAGAAGCACTTGTCAACATTTTTCAAATGTGTCTGTTGAAAAACAGTGGTGTGATTGAGAAGGTGATTGTCAGTGGCTGTTTGGCTCAGAGGCACAAAGATGAACTATTGAAAGAGATTCCGGAAGTTGACGCG
>ERZ1643249.4508-NODE-4508-length-11605-cov-10.135758_pt1 | contig 11605 bp, 14 predicted proteins | sample MGYA00579263_ERZ1643249 | MGnify/ENA primary metagenome ERZ1643249 (study PRJEB29033, sample SAMEA4952264) | chicken gut metagenome | biome: Broiler Chicken; feature: Gastrointestinal Tract; material: Caecum | place: Ireland | collected 2018 | study: Broiler...
GTATACGGAAAAATCCACATAGGGTCAAGATAAAATCCGATTTTTCCTATACAATTAAAAAACTAGGTTTAAGTTTACTCTCCTCCTAGTTTTCTTTTTTGTGCCATATAAGCAAATTTACTGATAATATTTGATGGCAACAACTTTGCCCCAAATCTTGCTATTTTTACATCAAATCCTGGAACAATATAAAATTTTCCTTTTTCTAAGTTTTTTATTGCATATTTTGCAACTTGCATACTATTAGCTTCTCTTAAATTAAATTTAACATTTGCGATTTTATTAAAATTCGTTTCTACTGGACCTGGACATAATATACTAATTTGCACTTTTGACTTTTCTTTTTTTAATTCTTCTCGAATAGCTTCTGATAGCTTAACTACATAATTTTTAGTTGCATAATATGTGGCCATTAATGGCCCTGGCATAAATCCTGCTATTGAAGCTACATTTAATATTTTTCCACTATTTTTTTCTTTCATATCTGTTAAATATAATTTTGTTAATATATGATAAGCTATTACATTTGTCTTTATCATATTTAAATCTTTTTCTAAACTTGTTTTTGTGAAATTACCACAATCTCCAAATCCTGCATTATTGATTAAGATATCCACATTTTGTACTCTATTGTGGATTTCTTTACAATTTTCTTCATTACTTAAATCCATTGATATTATTTCTATCTTTGTTTCATTTTCTAATTCTTTTTTTACTTCTTCTAATTTAGTAATATCTCTTGCTACTAAAACTAGTTCTTCCGCTTTTTTGGCTAATATTCTTGCCATGTCTTTTCCTATTCCTGATGACGCTCCTGTAATTAAAACTTTCATATAAAATACCTCTTTTTATTATTTGTATTTTTTCATATTTTATTATAGTTCTTAATTAGTTGCAAGTTTTTCTCCATAAAAGCTTGTATTTTTTTAAGATACATGATATAGTGTTAACATAAGTTTTTGGTTATATTTTTTAATCTTAAATTATATATTTGTTGTCTTTTATTATTTTATTTATCAAAAAATTATATCTATATATTTTAAATTAATCTGCCAAATCTCTATTTATAATAACTCTTCTCTCCACCTATCATTATTCAAATCTTTAAGTAAGTATAGAAATCTATTGGTATAAAAAACCTTTTTTATTTTATAACTTTCCATTTATTTATCTATTCTATCTTTGCTTACTATTTTTATTCTTTTTTTCTAGCTTTTCATCCAAGAAAAAACTAAGATTAGAATTTTTTGTCAAATACTATCCATTTTTTATTCTAATATTTTTATTGTATAACCAAAAAAAATCTGTTAAAATGAAAGGAGAAAATTTATTGAATCATGTAAAAAAATCAAACAAAGTAGATATGCTACCATTATCAAATGACTATGTTTTTAAACGTATTTTTGGCAAGGGAGGAAACGAAAAAATATTAAAAAGCCTGTTAGAGGCTATATTAAAAATTAATATACAAAAAATAGAAGTCAAAAATCCAGAAATTCCAAAAGAAGCAATAGACGAAAAATTAAGTATATTAGATATAAAAGCAGAAATTAACGAAGATACTATTATTGATATTGAAATGCAAGTAGGAAATACAACATCAATTGATAGAAGATTAGTTGTATATAATGCCAAATTAATAGCAGGAGATATCAAAATATCACAGGAATATAAGGATGCAAAAGATACAATAGTTATATGTATTATAAACGATTCCATTATAAAACGAAATTCATATCTAAATTTAGCAATGTTAAAATATGAAGAAACAGAAGAAATAAGATATGTAGATATGGGATATAAAGAAGAAGATCAGTATTTAACAAAAATGTGTAAATATTATATAATAGAGTTGCCAAAGTTCAAGAAAAAAAAAGCCAAAGGTAGCAGATTTACTAGAAAAATGGTTATATGTAATTGGGGGCGATACAAAAATGATAGAAGAGTGTAAAAATGACAATGAAGAAATTAAAGAAGCAGTAAAACAACTTACAGAAATGAGTGCAGATGAATACGAAAGAGAATTATACGAAATTAGAGAAAGAAGTAGACTAACCTATAATACTGAAATAAACGAGGCAAAGAGAAAAAGTTTAGCTATTGGAAAAGCTGAAGAAAAAAAAGAAATTGCTAAAAAAATGAAAGAAAAAGGTTTTGATATTAAACTTATACAAGAAATAACAAATTTAACCACAGATGAGATAAATTCTTTATAATTTTTCTATATAATTTCTTTTTTTGATTATAGTAAATTATATTTTCTAGAATTTCAATAAAAATCTTAGAGCGTTATAAACACTCTAAGATTTTTATTTTCCCCTACTAAATCTATTAAATAACATTCCGACTGCATGAACAATTTTTGTTGACTGGCTATTTGCAATATTTTTACCTAATGCCTTTCCACCAACAGTTATAGCTGAAACCAAAGCACTAAGTAAGAATTGCAAATCAAAACTTAAACCAAATTGATCTGTAATTTTCACAGCGATTAATGCACTAATTGCACCACTTAATACACCACAAATATCTCCTATAACGTCGGCACAAATATTAGCAACTCTTGGTGCATTTCTTATTAATTTTATTGAATCTTTCGATCCCTTTACTTTTTTTGTTGCTTTAGCATGAAATTCATTTTCATTTGCCACGGTTACTGCTACACCAACAATATCAAATATAATACCAACTGCAATTACAGCAACTAGTATTAAAATTGCTGGTATTAAACTTAAATTTGACACACCATTTGTTGATATATATGAAAATACCATTGATAAAATAAAAGTCATTACAAATACTTCTATAAACCACTTAATATTTTCATCTTTCTTTTTATCTTTTTCTTTTTTTCTCTTTTTTTGCTCAATTTTTTCCTTTACTTCTTCTATTTCTTTCTTATTTTCTTTTTCAACTTTTGCATTTTCTTGTCTCATTGTTTTTTTCATTTCTTTTTTAACATCTTCTACCTCACACGGTTTTGCTTTTTCGTCTTTTTCTTTCAATTTTATTTTATCCCTTCCTTTTTTACACAAAAGAGGAAATTTTGAGTTTTCCCAAGATTTCCTCCTAATTTTATTTTTTATTAGATGGCAAAAGTCTAAGTAAATTTTACAGTTTAGGTCTGGTCGAATTTCTCTATTTCCCGCATAGCATTACTGCTATTGCCGTTTCCGTTTAAGGGAAATATCTATAGAAACTATAGCTACCAGATTGCCACTTAAATCTGTACCTTAATCCAAAGACTTCTATGCTTCTATGGAAGCAAACATTCTAGAAGTTTTCCTTAACACACTTGATAAGTTTATTAGTCTCTTTTGCAAATGAAATTTCATAAGTACAGTAAAACTAATTTGGCCAAAACTACGCTTCACTAATTATTTAATCCCAATACATTCACTCAAGACAGGCTACACTGTGCTTTTCGTGTCTTGGCACTCATCACAGGTTACTCTTAAATCTTATATAAATTGTATTCATATGTAATCTAAGCCTCCGCGAAATCAGGGAATCTCATGTATGCCATTACATAATACCCTAACCTCTTACTTCCTGAACACACACAAACTTGGCGTTTCGCGCACACTCAAGAAACTTCATCGATATGCCCTTTAGTGGATTTTTAGCCCCACCCTCGTAAACTTAAGTATGACTAGAATAATGCACCATCGATATATATTATACAGTAATCATCATAAATATTACAAATTTCATTTTAGTTTTATTTTGACCAAGAAATATTTTCCATGTTTCTGGCAATTTTAATCTTTACGTTTTTATTTATTTTCTCGTTTTTTCTCTTTTTTTCTTTGATTTTTAATATCCTATAAAATCCCTTAATTCTTTTTTAGTTTCTTCAAATTCTCTATCATTAGAAATATTTGCTACTTTTATATTTGGATATTTTTTCTTTATATCTTCTGCCATTTCTAAATATACTTTTTGTTGATTTATACTATTTTCTGCTTCAAATTTTGAGTTTTTAAATGTAGCCTTATCTTTTCTATCTAATCTCGTATTATATTTTTCTACATCTTTTAAATATAGTGTTATATAATATATCTCAAAATCCAACTTACTAAAATCTTCCAATAGCTTCTCATATACATCAGTAAATGTATAATCTTTTTTACCAAGTCTACAATAATTTTCTTCTGTAAAAAATGTTCTATCAAATACTAAATTTATACTTTTATTTTCCATCTTTTTTATATATTCTAATAAATTAATATACATCTCTTCCGCCTTTTTTTTACCTTCTTTAGATGTATCTGAAGTTCCACATAATCTATATAAATTAGTATAACTTAGTGAATATCTTAAAAAATCTGTTACCGTTGTCTTCCCTGCACCTTGTGCTCCTTCTACTACTATTAATTTTGAATTTGCCATTTTATTTCTCCTCTTCTATTTGTTTTCTTTTTTCTCTTCCTCTTTATTATCATTTTTATCTTTATTTTCTTGTTTTTTCTTTAGCATATTGTTTATTGAATTCAAAATATCTTCTGGACTTTCGTCAAAATCATCTTTCATAACATGTAACATTTTTATTCCCTCCTTTTTATTTTTTTCATTATACTACTTCATATTTCTATTTTCAATATTAAAATTCTTTAACTTTAAATTGTAACCATAATTTATAGACTTTTTTATCTTTTTGTTATAAACTATTCATAGAAATAAAAAAACGGAGGAAATATCAATGAAAAATATATTTAAAGAATATGCTGCAAATGAAAATCATCCAAACTGGAAAAATATATCTCAAAGGCAAAAATTCTTAAGTACAAATCCTGACGATATTAGGTCAGTTTTTGAAAGAGATTATACTAGAATTATCCATTGTAATGCATATAAAAGATTAAAGCATAAAACACAAGTATTCTTTTCTCCTGAAAGCGACCATATCTGTACCAGAAGTGAACATGTATCATATGTAGAATCTATAAGTTATACAATTGCAAATCATTTAGGATTAAACACAGAATTAACAAAAGCTATATCTGTAGCTCATGATATTGGACACAGTCCGTTTGGTCATGCCGGTGAAAAAATTCTATCAACAATTTCTCAAAGAGATTTAGGTACTACTTTCTGGCATGAAAAAAATGGGTTAGAATTTGTTGATTATATAGAATTATTAGAAAATAAAGAAAAATTTAAAAATAATCTAAATCTTACTTATGCTGTTAGAGACGGCATCATTTCTCATTGTGGAGAAATTGATGAAAATTGTTTACGACCTAGAAAAGAATTTATTGATTTATCTACATATGTAAGACCTAATCAATATTCTCCATATACTTGGGAAGGTTGTGTTGTAAAAATATCTGACAAAATATCTTATATAGGAAGAGATATTGAAGATGCCATTACTTTAGGAATTATAGACGAACATTTAGATGAACTATATAGTCTATTACACTATGATTTACCTAATAAAAAAATTAATAATACAATTATTATAAATTATTTAGTATGTGATTTAGCTAAAAACTCATCTCCTGATAAAGGATTATGCTTTTCTGATGAAGCTTTCGATTTATTAAATAAAATTAAAGAATTTAACTATAAAAATATTTATTTCTCAGATAGATTACAAGCATCTATTAAATATTTTGATTTAGTGATCAATGAAATATATGATACTTTAAAATCTTGCTATGCTAAAGAAAATACTATTTCTATTTTAAAGAAATATTTGCCTAAGATTTCTAACAAACTTTCTGATAGCTTTTTGAGCTTCTTATCTAATTATTACAATTTAGATAATAGAGACGAATTAAAATTAATTAATGATGTAATATTTGATTTTAATAACGAGAAAGATTTTTATAAATGCATTATCTATTATATTTCTGGTATGACTGATAAATTTGCTATTGAAATTTATAATGATATTATCGGATTTTAAAAGGGCTTCTTAAATAGAAACCCTTTTATTTTTATCTTTTTCTTTTATTTCCTTTTCACGATATGATAATACTTTATATCCATTTTTATTATCAAAAATTATTTTAATTACTTTAGTAAAGTTATCTTTTGATGGCTTTCCATATTCTTGAATAATCAGGCTCGCCTTATATTTTCTTAATGTATCAAATGTATTCATGAATCCCATTCCTGTTCCACCATCATCTTCATGTGTTGTGCTTGGCTTTATTCCAAGATTTATTAATGTTTCTAGTTCAAATTCTATACCAGAATCATATATGTATAGACTATAAAATCCATCAATTATTCCTATTCTAACAAGAATATTTTTATTGATATTTTCAGAATTATTTATTGCTATAATTGCATTTTTTATATGGTCTGCAAGTAAAATTTCTAAATCTTCTTTTTCAATATATTTGTTTATCATATGATGTATGTTTCCATTTATTTGTAATTCAAATTCAATTTTACTTTTTATACATTCTGATTGCATATATTCTAGCATAGTATCTATTTCAGAAATACCCGTTTTTTCCAAATCAACATTTACAAATTCATCTTGCATCTCTGTTGATAATTTTTCTATTTTATTCATTATTTTATTATTGTCTATTACATTTCTTGATGATATTTGATTTACTTCATATTCTAATGACTTTAGTTTATGTGCTATCGAATGGTTTGTTTTACTAAGTTTTAAATTTTCTTCTTTTAGTTCTTCTATTTCTTTGCTTTTATTCTCTAGCTCTTTTTTTGTTTCTTCGGCTTCTCTTTCCTGTAGCTTTTGTTTGTAATATAGTTGCAAGGATTTTTGGATGGTGATGAACATGATGATGGAGAATATAAAGAAACTAAATCCAAACGTATTACTACTAACAATATTATAATTTGATAATATTGTTATACAAAATAATATTACAATACTAATATTTAAAACTAGAATATCTATATATTCGCTGCTTATATTTTTTTGTAGAAATATGAACCCTTTCTTAAATCTCTTTATTCTATAAAAGATCCAAATTATCATTGAATATGTAATTAATATCAAAATCAAACCTATATATTCGTTATATTCATTAAGTAAAATTGTTGGTATAATTGTCGGAAGAAATGATATTATTACACTTAATGAGAATATAATGTAATTTATACTTAAAGATATAACTGTTATTACTAAAGAATATGCAAATCTTTGCTTTGTTATTATCTTAAATAGTATACTTATTAATAATATCATAAATATTATTTGATATGAAAATCCCAATATTGTCTTAATAAACTTACATATGATAGATATGATAATCACACATACAAAAATCTTTATAAAGTTTTTTATTGTTTTTTGCACTTCTTTATTAATTAACTTAAAATTTGTAAAAATTGTAAACATAGTTATATAAAATATCTTTATAATATCAGCTATATTTTTTATATCCTCTATCTCCATTATAAAATCCATTTTTACATTCCCTTATTATAATATATTTATCATCATTATATAAAAAAATAAAGAGATAATCAATAAATTGTTATCATTACTTATTAATCATCTCTTACTAAATTTATTCATCTATAACATTAAAGCCAATGACTAAGCCATTTCCACATTGCATTTATCCAATCTGCCATACTCTATCACCACCTTTTCTTTCCTATTTACAAAAAGCATTTTTACCTTCTTACAAATAAAAATTACCATCTTTCCATAAAAAAAAGACGGTAACTCATCATAAGAAAAAATGGTGAAAAAAGGCTATATATAGCAAAAAACATATCGTAAGTATTAATTCAAACTTTAACACTCACGATATGTTCAATTTATATTTCTTTTTCTATCTTTTCTACATAATAATAAATAAATTCCATTGGAGTTGGTATCCCAGTTTCTGGGTTAACTCTCGCCCTATAATATTCCAGCAAATCATCTACTGCCGTTTTATTCCAAGCATGTATAATTGCATTTTGAATTCCATTTGTAATTGTATTTCCAGATTTTTTGTATACGCTAGTCAAATATCTAATTACATTTATATTATTTTCTTTGTTTTTTATTAAATATAATATTGCGTCATGTATATATTTTCTTCCTACCATTTTAGATGGTATCCCTATTAAATCCAATTCTCTGGATATGCAATCTGAAATCTTTTGCTCATTATCTTTCAACTCACTTTTTAATATTTCTACTGTTTTTTGTGGTGATACTTCTCTTAAACTCATGAATTTATTCAAAACATAATCCGCTGAATATTTCGGATGGTTTTTGTATAATATGATATCAGCACCATCTCTATGAAGTATGTTATATACTCTTTTTGAATTTATATGAGTTGTTACAATTATAATTGGTTCATAATCTAAATTCAAAGCCTTTAACTCAGAAAGAAATTCTAAAGAATCAGTATTTCCTGATGTACTATTATTTAATTCTAAATCTAGTACTATCCCATCAGGATGTTTTGATTTTACATATTTTAAACCTTCTATATCTGAATCTGTAATTCCAATAATTTCTACATCTTTTCTATTTTTTGCACTATTAATAAAATTATTACAATCAACTATGTCATCTTCTATTATTAATATTCTCATAGACCTATTTATCACATGTATACACCCTTTCTTTTTTTATAATATACCATATTTCGCCATGAAATACCATAATTCTACAAAATATTTTACCATATAGAAGCAGAAACTGTATTATAAAATTTATTCAAGAATAAATAGGAGGTATTTTATGAATAAATCAGATTTAGAAGATGAAGAGAAGGAAAAAATCTTAAGAGGTAAAAGAATAAAAAATATTAGAGAAAACGAATTACATATGACAAAAACTCAATTGGCTGAAAAAATTGGAGTATCTAGCCAATTCCTTGGCTTAGTTGAAGAAGGTAGAGGTAATCTTGTATATAGAAGTATTAAAAAACTTAGAGATTTATCAAACCACTCTGCTGATTATATCCTATATGGACTTGATGACAATGTAATTAATAAAACTAAAAAGCTTTTAGAAAAATATACTGATGAAGAAATTTCAAATGCTATTAGCATTCTTAATGATATTGCTATTTTCATAAAAAAATAGTCGTTTTTTTAAACTTTTTTGTGTTTTTTGTATTATTTTGAATATATTATATTGATTTATTGTTTATACTTTGGTAAAATATTCCATGTAAAATACTGTAAAAGGTGGAATATAATATGATAACTTCTTATATAATATATTTATATACATTGCCAAAAGAGGTACAACTTGAGCAAATACTAATAATTATCACTTTCTTTTTTATTTTATTAATTATATGTACAATTTTGGATTTTTTTATCCCAAAATTTTTTAATAAAAAAGATAATTAATTATTTTCTTATATTTTCCGTATTGTCATCATGGTATATCTTTGATATACTTTATTCATTATGGAAAATATTTATAGATATAATAAATTAAATCAATATTATAAAAACAAATTTGGAGAACGTGTTTTAAAAATATGCATTAATGGTCATTTTACTTGTCCTAACAGAGATGGTACTTTAAGTACATCTGGTTGTATTTTTTGTAGTGAACATGGCTCAGGGGAACATCTATCTCCATATAAAGATATCTCAAATCAAGTAGAAGATTTTTTTAAAAGTCCTCGTTCAAATAGAGCCAATAAATTTATTGCGTATTTTCAGAATTTTTCTAATACTTATGACTCTATTAATAATTTAAAAAAGAAATATGACAGTGCTTTAATAAATCCTAAAATCATTGGATTATCAATAGCTACACGCCCAGATTGTATTGATGAAAATGTTGTTAAATTATTAAGCACTTATTCTAAAAATTACTATGTATCTGTAGAATTAGGCTTGCAAACTTCTAACGAAGAAATTGGAGTCTTAATAAATAGACAATATACTAATAAGCAATTTACAAATGCTGTTACATTATTAAATAAATATAATATTGATGTTATTGCTCATATTATGGTTGGTCTACCAAATGAAACTTTTGAAGATATAAAAAATACTGTTAATTTTATAAATGACCACAATATTCAAGGATTAAAAATACATAATACATATATTGTTAAAAATACTATTTTAGCTGATATGTACTATTCTAATAAGTATACTCCAATTTCTTTAGAATATTATTTATATTGCTTAACATATATCATTTCACATATAAATCCCAAAATTGTAATTCATAGAATATCTGGTGATGCTCCTAAAGAATTATTGATAGCTCCAAATTGGGATTTACACAAAAAATGGATATTAAATGGGTTGGATAAAAAATTAAAAGAAGAAAACTTGTATCAAGGAATATTTTATTATTAACTAATTTTATATTATAACTCTATTAACATTTTTCTTTAACCATTTATCAATCTCAAAATAATTTGGGATGTATTTTTGGACTAAATTATAAAAGTTAGAACTATGATTTGCATATGTAATGTGTGACAATTCATGAACAATAATGGCATCTATTTTATCTTCTGGTAGCATTATTATTCTGTTACTAAAATGAAGTCTCCTTTTACTTGGTATACAACTACCATATTTACTAATTGCATCTCCTACTTTAAACTCATTATAACTTATCTTCATTTTTTCACTCCAATATGGTAACTTTATATTAAGGCACTCTATCGTCTTCACACTAAGAAATTTCTTTACATATTTATCTATTACCTCTTTGTTTTCTTCATTGTTTAATACCTCTGGAACTTCTATTGAAAATATTTTATTACATTCATCTAAACTTATTTTTATTCTTTTTTTATTAGTATATTCCATATCTATACTATAATCTTCGCCTTTATAACTTATTTTTTCTCCTGTATACCAATGTTTTATTTTTTTATTTTCCTTGGAAATAATTTGCGTATATTGTTCATATATTTTTTCTTCATACTGCTTTAATATTTCTAACATTTTTTTCTTAGATAAATATTTAGATTTACTAATATTTAAAATATTCCCTCTAAAATATATTTTTATTGAATCTGTGTTCTTATAATTTCTTATTATTACAGGAATTTCTTTTTCTTTTATTTTTATAAAATACTTTGACATTTATTACCTCTTATTAAATTTGATTTTTTTGTTCTAAATAATCCATAAAACTGTTACATCCTTCTACTATATCATTATATGTAACAGTAAAATTTCCTGTATACCATGGGTCTGCAATATCTCTCGGATTTTTTGAAAAATCTAGTAATCTATATATCTTATTTTGATTGTCGTTTCCTACAATTCTTAAAATGTTACGTATATTGCTTTCTTCCATTCCTATGATATAATCATACTTTTCATAATCTTCTTTTTTTATTCTTGTAGCTTTATGTTTTGTATAGGGTATTCCCATTTCGTCTAATTTGTCTTTTGCCCCATAGTGCATATCGCTACCTGATTCTTCATAGCTTGTTGCTCTAGACGCAATATAAAATTTATTTTCTAAGTTTCTTTTTTTGACCATATCTTTAAAAATATACTCTGCCATAGGCGATCTACATATGTTTCCTAAACATACAAATAAAATTTTAATCATTTTTATCCTCCACATTTTATTAATATATATTTATTGTTTTTAAATTATTATATGTCTTTATTTGCATATTTTATCATGTATGAAATATATTGTAAATATTTAAAATTTTGTTAT
>ERZ1643249.4509-NODE-4509-length-11602-cov-9.039491_pt1 | contig 11602 bp, 10 predicted proteins | sample MGYA00579263_ERZ1643249 | MGnify/ENA primary metagenome ERZ1643249 (study PRJEB29033, sample SAMEA4952264) | chicken gut metagenome | biome: Broiler Chicken; feature: Gastrointestinal Tract; material: Caecum | place: Ireland | collected 2018 | study: Broiler...
ATTGAGAAAGTTGTACGAGAAGGAAGGCGATGCCTATTTCGAAAAAAATTTCACGCTCACGTTGCTTGAGTATTTTGGCCTTTCTTATGACCCAGGAAAGATTAAACAGAGGGAGCAGTACTGGAAGCTGTGCTTGGATACCATTGCACACGGGTACAATGATAATTAAAATTTCGATTTGTGAAAAGGAGTAGGCTTTCGGTGTATTGTGTGCGAGAGAACCAGTAATATATTTTATAAGGTTATTTTCGAGAAGTATATGCCAGAACAAAGAAAACAATTATTGAAAGCAAGTTGAGCAAAATACTTGATTAGTTGTAACGGAGGGTAAAAATGGCTTATCTAAAAATTTTTTCTGATAGAACTCATCGTAAAATTGGTGAAATGCGGCTTATAGATAATCAAAATATAATCTTCGATACAAAAGGATGCAAAGTCGGCTATTGTATTTTAACCGATGCTGGTGAGCAATATTTTGACCTGAAAGGCAAACTCGTTGAGTCAATAGAAAAATTATTAATAAAAGATTAATAAAATTATGTGCTTTGGATATTTCATTGAACCCATAACCATTAAATTAAACCTATTTTAAAAGGGTATCAAAATAACTCGTTGCTTACACAAAAAAGACGAAAGGTTTTGCCTTTCGTCTTTTTTGTTTTTGCGGGACGAACCCACGACCTCTTTTTTGACAGGGCTCCCGAAAATCGCAGGAGCAGAGCGTGCGAGATTATAAAAACAGAATGGCGGCGGCTCCCGAAGTTCGGGAGCCGCCGCTCGCTTTAAAATGTTTACAGAACGGAACGCGCCCAGGCCGCAATTTCCTGTTCGCTTTCCGCCGTGCGGGAACCGCGAACGGAAAGCCCCTGCACCACTTCCGCACCCTTGCAGATCTCTTTGAGGTCGCGTTCGCTGAACCCCATGCCGCTCCCTTCGTTGGAGCAGAAAGGCGCGATCTTTTTTCCTGTCAGATCGTACTTTTCCAGAAAAGAGAACACCGCCATGGGCATAGTTCCGCACCAGCAGGGATACCCCACAAAGAGAATGTCGTAACCGTCCAAAGAAGTGGGAAGATCTTTCAGCTGCGGGCGCGCTTTTTCGCGCATTTCCTGTCTTGCCTCCTCACAGCAGGCGCGGTAGTCGCTGGCGTATTCCTTGACCGTCCTGATCTCAAACAGATCCCCGCCGACAGCTTTTTGCACCATCTCCGCGGCGATCTGCGTATTCCCCTTTTTCAGATCCACAATGGAACCGTTCCAATAATTGAAACCCTTTCTCGAATAGTAAACCGTAAGAACGTTTGACATAACCGTTCTCCTTTTCAGTTGTTGAACATACACTTTTCGCTCTTGAACATTTTTGTAAGAGCAAACACGAGCAGGCCGATATACACCGCATTGCTTGCCAGCGTGATGACAAGGCATACGGGTGAGAGCGCCCTTGAAAAGATCTGCGACATCATCTGTACGCAGTTATAGGCAGGAATGAGAAACGCCGCAGGATTTTTGACGGTACCGAAGATCATGGAGGAAAGCCCCAGGAGCATGACGACGACCATGACGGGCATGGCGAATGCCGTGGCTTCCTTGACGCTCTTTGCATATGCCGACAAGATAGAAATAATACAGACGATCAGAAGGACCGCCGAAAGCATGACGGCGAACAGAGCAAGATAATCCCCTGCCGTATAGGCGGCGAACATATCGCCGATATTACCGCCCATGAGTTTGGGCATGGCGAGGAAAGTTCCTATAAACGAGCTGATCGCAGACAAAGCCGACAGCACGGAAAGCGAGCAGATCTTTCCGATCACAAGTTCGCTGCGGCGGATGGGCGTGACCAGAAGGGTGGCGATGGTGCCGCGCTCCTTTTCTCCCGCAATGGATTCGGGCGCAATGCCGAGGCATCCGCTGAACAGGAACGTGAGCACGAGGAAGGGCAGCAGCATGGCGTAATAGGACGCTTCCGCCTCCGCCTTTGTGGAGAGATCGCCGCCGCCCGAAAGGTTGACGTCGAAGCGGCTGCTGACCATATCTTCCAATGTATCCAGCAATCCCGCGACCGTATTGTACGCCGTTGCGGAACGCATCTGTGCGGAATCGTACCACACTTCCACGTTGGGAGAACCCTCCTCTCCGGGAGGAGCGTACGCGCCGCCGACAAGAATGGCGTCAAAATTTTCGGGGAAAACGATGAGAAGATCTGTCTTGCCCTCTTTGATCTCTCCCTTGATCGCCTCGACCTGCGAGGCCTCCGCCTCTTCCAGCGTGTAGGCATCCTGCTCTTCAAACAGCGCCGCAAAACTTGCGGACGGGTTGACGATCTTCAGCGTATAGGAAGGTTCCTTTTCGTAAAAGACCGAGCCGAGCAGCGTATAGACAAAAAAGATGAGAAGCCCCGGTAAAATCAGCGTTCCCAGCACGAGGCGGGGATCCTTGAAAAAGCGCGCAAATTCCTTGCGCATGATGATAAACGCATTTTTCATTCCCCCGTCACCTCCTTATACAGATCGAAGAAGGCGTCTTCGAGGTTTTTTCCATTGCAGACCTCGGGCAGAGTCCCCTCCCGAACCATTTTCCCGCCGATGATGATGCCCGCGCGGTCGCACAGTTTTTCGACCAGCGAAAAAATATGCGTGGAGAGAATGATGCTTTTCCCCTGCTGCCTGAGTTCGAGCAAAAAGTCGGTGACCACCTTTGCGGTGAGCACGTCCAGGCCGTTGGTAGGTTCGTCAAAGATGATGACTTCGGGGTCGTGAATGATGGAAATGACCAGGGAAACCTTTTGCTTCATGCCCGTGGAAAGATCGCCCACTTTCACTTCCGCAAACCTGTCTATCCCGAATTTTTCAAACAGCTCCCGTTCACGTTTTTGAAGGACGTCCTCCTCAATTCCGTGCAATTTTCCGAAAAATCGGAAGAGATAGGCGGGCGTGAAAAAGTCCTCCAGTTTGAGCTCGCCCGTCATAAAACCGATGCGGGCACGCACCTGTTCGGGCTGATCGGAAACGGAATAACCCGCCACCGTCGCTTCCCCCTCGTCCGCGCGGATGAGGGTGGCGAGGATGCGCAGCATCGTCGTCTTTCCCGCGCCGTTGGGACCGAGAAGTCCGTAGATCTCCCCCTTGTAGGCGGTGAAATCCAGCCCGTCCAGCGCCACTTTTTTCCTTGCGCCCGTCTTGTCGAGCATCCGCTGTTTGCGGGAAAGAGTAAACGTCTTTCGCACGCCGCGCGCAGTGATCACTTCCTGCATAGTTTTCCTCCTGTCGTTCCGCCCGTTATTTCTTTTCGGGCGGGAGTCCCTTTTTGATCCCCTTTTCCCGACGGACCTGTTCTACCACCTTTTCGTAGCCCTTGCCCTGCGGAATATCAAACCGCTCCGCCCAATTGTTCAGCTCCGAAAGATTTGCTTTTCTTTCCGCTAAATACGCAGCAAACTCTTTCAGTTTGAACTCTATATCCTCCTGTTTTTTTACGGTGTCGGATAACTCTTGCTCTTTAGTTTCAATCAACTGTGAAAGTACGCTTTGCGACCATTGACTTTCGCCCATAATCACTTTGCAAACTTCATCCCTAAGTTTATGCAATTCTTTTTCCAACTGCGTTTTCTCTTTCGAAAGGCGCTTTAATTGCTCAGACAGAATAACTTCTTTTTCATGGACACTGTCATCGTTGGAATGCAATAACTTTTCAAAGTCAGCTGTGGTCATAAAGTTTTTCGCGTCACGCACGACTAAGTTGTCCAGAATCTCGGCCTTGATAGGCAATTTGTAACATTGACCTACTTTCGGTGTTCGATATGCCCCGCAACGATATGTGTGGAGTTCGTATAGCCAAGTCATACCGTCCTTCCGCTTATTCAGATGTCTATAAGATTGACTGGTAACACTTCATTCACTCTGTCCAATGCAAGTCGGGTTTTCTTGATTTTCCAATTTTCAATTCTCTTTCCTTTTGCATCATCTTAACCAATCCCTAAGCTATTTTAAAAACTTTTTATCCTTATCTATTATATCACAACAAAAGAAAAAGCGCAAGCCATGTTACTTGCGCTTTTCCATATACTATCAAAAATAACAAAGTTGTTCTTTATTCGATTTCCAACTCTTCTGACTTAAATATTGGATCGTCCAAAAATTCGATTACACTCATCTTAAACCCGCGAGCGATCATCATAACAGTATTCAATTCTACGCCTTTATTCTTTGCACTCATAATGCTATTCATTGTTCCGTGCTGAATCCCAGAATTCTGCTCTAACCGATATTGAGTCATCTTCCGCTCAATCAATAATTCATTTACTCGCTTCGCGACCGCCTGACAAACTGTCAAATCATATGCTCCTTATATCTCTTTTTTATAGTTTATCAATATATGATGTTAAAAATACGGATTTATAACGCCGTATTGATTGATTTAAATATGGAAATAAGGGTATAATATAGGAAGTTATAGCGTCGTATCTTTAACAAATTTTTGATTGCAACTTTGAATACAACATTGATTAGAAATCAAAAAATCAAGACTTTTTTAGTACCATGGAGTAGAAAAAAGACGCAACCACTTTGATTACGTCTTTATCGTTCTGTACTCTTAAGTCTATAGATTTAATTTTTTGTTTTTGTACTACCTCGGTACAGTAACGCATCTTCGCTTTGACCGACATAGCGCACAAAAACTTCGGCACGGATACTTGCGTAAGTGTCGGGCAACATCAAAATCTTCCTTTCCTTATTTCCTTGCTGTCCTTCTTTATATCGTTTTTATTCTTCCGTTCGGATCAACGTGTTTATGCCTTTATTTAGATGATACGTTTCGCCGTTTATGCTTACACGGCATTCTTTCGGCGCGGTTACGGAAAGTTCCGTAATGATGCCGTTTTTCAGTTTTGCCGAAATAATCAATCCGCCTCGGGAACGCAGATTTTTAAATCCGATCGTCCGTGTTTTCCATTCCTGAGGAATCGCAGCGAATAATTCGATTTTCCCCGTATGATCCTGCAACAGCATCTCGTGCAACGCGTCGCAAAAGCCGAACAACGCTTCCAGCGTGAACGGCCGATAATGAAATTGCGTATATCCGAAATGCCTGAAATCTCCGTTCAGATGAAATCCGTTGTCGCCCACGAACCCGCGGCAGAATTGTCGCAATCTTTCATACGACGCGTTTCCGTTTTTCGCCATCGCATAAATCTGCGCAGACTGTACAAACGAGAACCCTACCCAATACCCCGTGCCGAGAATTTCGAGATCTTTTATGGTCGATTCGTAAATTCTTTTATTTTCTTCCGTATCGTAATTGATCAGATGCAAAGGATATAAACACATCAGATGCGAAAAATGCCTGTGCGTTTCCGGTAATTTTTGCGTTTTATCCAGCATCACAACACCGTCGGGTGAAACGGCTATATCGTCGAACTTTTCTAAAATTGCCTCATATTCAGAAGAATCGTCGCCGAGTTTTTCCGCATACACTTTTAGCGTTCTGAATAAATAAATCAAAAGCGCAAGATCGAAATTTGAATTTTCCCGTAAATATGCCTTTCTCGTGTCGTCGAATATTTCAGGAGAAGACGAAAGTGGCAGATACAGCTTCCCGTTTTTTTCCGTCAACAGCGACTTTATCGCGCTTCCCGTCTCTTTGAAAAACGGATACGCGCGCTCTTTTAAAAATTTTTCGTCGCCCGTGTATAAATAATATTCGTCGAAATTTTGTGCCGCCCAAATCGTCATCGTCGGCGATAAAGAATACTGCGCCCAGCCGCCCATCGCCTTACCGTCGAGCGTCGAACACGACGGAATCAACAAGCCGTTCACCCCGAAAAATTCTTTCGCGAATTTTTCATACGTCGGCTTTAATTTCCACAGATAATCCACGAAAACCACACCTTCTTCCAATCTGTTTGCTTTCAGATAAGATTGGTAGGATAATTCCGTGTTCGTGTCGTAGTGATAATCCCCTTTCCACGGCGGCAGGCAATCGTTATCTGCCGTCCATACGCCTTGTAAAGGCATCGGATAGCCGCCTTTTCCGGAACAACATTTAAAAAGATACCAACTTTTCTTATACGTGTCGTCCAGCAGGCGGTCCCCCGTGGTTATACGCGACTTCCGCCAATATTTTCCCCATTCCTTTTTGTGCAGCGCAAAAAGACGTTCGACGCCGCATTGCGCCGCGTTCAGCAGCATCTTTTTTCCGTAAGCGATGTAATCTTCATCGTCGTCGGTGGTAACAAGCGTGTAATATATCACGCCGTCGCTTTCGTAAACGATAATGCCGAAAGCATACTTTGTATGCGTATTTTGTTTGTACCAGGTGAATTCCCCGTCGCTTTTCATCACCGCGGGGGGATATTTCAGCGACATGTTCGCCAAATTGTCTTCCAGCCCCGAACCGTTCTGCGGCATGCCCGAAAGATACGCGGGCACATGAAGACGCAGATTGTATTCCGCGTACGTGCGGATCACCCCGACGTTCGCTTCGCCCGAAACAAATACCGAGGTGAGTCTCTTTTCGCCGCAGTATATCTCTGCTGTCGCCGTATTCAGATCGAGTGTACAGGATATATCTTCCGCATTTTTTCCGAAAGCGAGTTCCAATCGCCCCGCAGTGATTTTGGAAGGATAGGGCTTACCCATAAAAATATCTTCAAACAGCCGTTCGCGCTCCGCCCACTCCTCTTCCTTGCCGCTTTTCGATAATCTAACGAGATTCGCATACGTAAAGCCTTTTTCGAGCGTGGTTTCATTCGGGCGCAAATCCCATAAATCCGTCCTGTCCGCGGTGATTTTTACGATGCCGCGGCCGTACACGAGGCTCCCCGTCCGACCGTTGCCGAGGGGCGCGCCCTCATCCCAATTTTCTGTTTTTACGGTTATTTTATCCATTTTCTATCTGCAATTCTTTATTTTTCGGCGGTTGAATCTTTTTGTATTTCATGCATCGCAACAAGTTTCCCTTTCCCGAACGGAAGAGCCGAAGGATATAACGCATTAAATTCCACTTCTTTTATAAACGGCTGCAGATCGCGGACAAGGCAATCGTTTATACATATGTTTCTATATTCGATTTGCTCTACCGTGCAATTCACGTACGGATCGAACAATTCGAGATGTTTTTCCGCGATATACTGCGATTTCGGCCCCACCGTCATAAAATAGGAATTCGGATAAGCCGATTTATCCAATCGGACGTTCACGTTGATAAAACGTATATTTTTTACGTTCGAGCCAACCTCAAACGTTGCGAAGTTTCCGGCAACGAGATCGCCGTTTAAATAATTCGCTTGCTTATCCACGGGAGACGTGGTATCGGCAACGATATTTTCAAACGTAACGTTTTCGATTCTGCCGACGCCTATCTCTTTTTCGGGGGAATTTATATATGCGGGCGTTTGCAGGTACATTTTAAACGTAGTCACGCCCGTAACATTTTTTACCGTAAGATTTTTAATACGGCAATCTTCTTTTTCGCCGTTTTTATACGGATACACTCCCGGTTGAATCCGGAAAGATTTATGTGTGTTCGCCCCGCCTTCGCTTTGCACGCCGTCTATCGTCAAGTTTTCTATCGCGCCGAAATTGATCGAAGAATTATCCCAATCGTAGGCGTTCAGCGCAATCAGATCGTCCTCCGTATGACCTGAAAGATTTTTTACAGTTCCGTTTTTAACGCCGCCGTTTACGTGTAAGCCGTCGGCAAAACAGTTTTCAAAACGGATATTTTCTATTTTGAAATCGCTTACTCTGCCTATCTGACAGGCAAAACCCGCAACGGAACGGAACACGAGATTTTTTAGGGTTAGTCCGCGCACGCCGCTGAATAAAAAACACGTGGAAACGCCGTGATACGAATCGCTTTCATCAAAACATCCCGAAACGCCGTAGCCGAGCCTCTCTTCGTTCTCTTCGCCCCATACGCCACCGCAGATCGAAATATTTTCGTCGCACGGCGCGTCGGCGGGAATCTTGCGTTCCGAACCGTCGATTACGTTCTCGTTTCTTAAAAGCAAAGTTTTCGTGCCTTTTATCAGAATGATTTCAGCATGTTCGTCGGCAACGATCCGCGTATCCGACGGCACCGTCAGCGAACGGTCGATATAATATTTCCCCGCCGATATATAAATTTCCGCATACTCTCTCAAAGCACGGCAAAACGCTTCCGTCCAGATTTTTCCGTCTTTATACGAAACAAAGTCATCGCTTCGTATGCACGATAAACAGATTTTTTTATTTTTTACCCCTCTTCCCATATGGCAGGTTCTCCCGAAACGTAATGCCAATAATTGCCGGGCTTATCCGGCTGTTTATCGGAATAAAAATATACTACGGCAATATCGGAAGCGATCGATTTTGCCGAAAACGTGACGCCGCCCGTTCCCGTGTACGGCTCGTCGGAAAGCTCCACGGTCTCCCACCGATATTCTTCCCCCTCATAAAAAATCTGCCGTAAATTCGCCCAGATTCCCACATATTCGATCCTTTTCAGCGTGGCGGGTAGCACAATTTTCGTAATTTCGCTTGCAAACGCGTAGGGCTCGATCACAGTAACCCCTTCCGGAATCACTATCGAATCATACGTATGCCCCTGAGCCAATCGGGAAGGAATTTTCGTCACCTTTGCGGGAATCGTAAACGACTTCAACGCAGAACATCCTGCAAAAGCAGATGCGCCAAGCACGGTTACCGTTTCAGGCAGATCCGCAGTTTCGAGATTATAGCATCCTTTGAACGCATAATCGCCCACGGAAACAAGCGCTGACGGAAACCGCACGGAAACAAGAGATTCGTTATCTTTAAAAGAATCGACTTTAATCGCCGTTACAGGACAGCCCTTATAGTCATCCGGCATATACACGTCCGCTACGTTGCCCGTATAGCCGCTAATCAGATAACTTTCTTCTTTCAGAGATTTTGAGAAACTCAATCCCGATGTATAAGTAATCGTGCTCACCGTTTTATTTTCCGTCACGGGCAAATCGAAATTGAAATTCCATTCTGTAATGCAGTTTTCCCTTTCCGAGGCAGGCGCCTCTACGCTTTTTACGTCGATCTTCTCCCCGGAAGCAACGGTTATCTCCGCTTTCGTTTCGTTGCCCTGCACAAACGTCACTTTCACTTCCTGCGTTTTTTCTCCCGTTCCGGCACAGCCGAAAAAAGAAAAAACAGATATTCCCGCCACGAAACACGCCGCAAAAATCAAAGCGCATCCCGATATCTTTCTCATCTCTGCTCCTCTTTGTAAAAAATTCACTTTTTGCCTGCTAAAAACGAATCACGCTTTCCGCACATTCTTTCACTATTTCGGCGGAAAGCGTATCGTTTAATTTCTGTTTATCGCAGCCGACAGGTCACGATTTATGCCCACAGCGTAGCCACGCCGTTCACATAATGCCAGCATCCCGACTTCTCGGTTTCGCTGTAATAATAGACGTTACCCGAGCAGAGATTGTTCGCATCTGGCGTTTCGTAATCGAGCGAAGGCGCGCCGCTTTCGCCGTCTACGTAAAAGTCGAGTATCTTTTTATTGCTCGTATCCGTAGCTCCGCAGCCGAACTGCCCTACGTTTGAGGATAACGCATTGCTTGTGATAACCACGCTTAACTTAAAACAGTTTCTGAAATTGTTGTTTCTTCCGGCTCCGCCGTAAGGACTTGTATACTCAAGGTTAGTGATACCCGTCATCGAAACGTACTCAAGATTTACGCAACCCCAAAATACGTTGCCTTCCAAACTGTCTACCGACGCAGGAAGAATAACCTTCTTTATCGTCGTGTTGTCTTTGAACGCATTAGCCGCAAGGTACTTCACTGCGTACTCGCCATTCGTGCCGTCGTTATACGTTGAGCGGATATAAAGTTCCGTTTCGGTTTGCGAGGAAACACCCGTCACATAATAACAAGCGTTGGCGGAATCATATGCATAAGTCACGGTCTTGCCCTGAACGTCGCCGCAGTCGCCGCAAACGCCGTCTTTATAGTTATGCTCAGCCGCGCCGTGAATAATTTCGCCGTTTTCGTCGAAATTCCATTGCAAACATTTCGTTGCGTCGCCTTTATAGAATACTTTACCCGAACAGAGATTGTTCGCATCTGGCGTTTCGTAATCGAGCGAAGGCGCGCCGCTTTCGCCGTCTACGTAAAAGTCGAGTATCTTTTTATTGCTCGTATCCGTAGCTCCGCAGCCGAACTGCCCTACGTTTGAGGATAACGCATTGCTTGTGATAACCACGCTTAACTTAAAACAGTTTCTGAAATTGTTGTTTCTTCCGGCTCCGCCGTAAGGACTTGTATACTCAAGGTTAGTGATACCCGTCATCGAAACGTACTCAAGATTTACGCAACCCCAAAATACGTTGCCTTCCAAACTGTCTACCGACGCAGGAAGAATAACCTTCTTTATCGTCGTGTTGTCTTTGAATGCCGCAGCAGCAAGGTACTTAACGGGTTTTTCGCCGTTTTTCCCATCGTCCCACGTAGAAAACACGGTGACGTTTTCGCCCGAACCATTATATCCCGCCACATAATAAACGCCTTTTGCCGCATTGTAGCCGTAAATAACGCCCATCGCGTCTTTCTCTCCGCAATTCGAGCAAATTCCGTCAACGTAATTATGTTCTCGCGCCGATGATTCGATTATTCCATCCTCGTCCTGCTGCCATCTTCTGCATTTATCGAGATCGCCTTTATAGAAAACAATGCCGGTAAGAAGATTGTTTTTTCCGTTCGGCGCGGCTTTGATATCGCTGTCCGCAAAAGATCCGATCGAATAGATATCTACGCAGGGGACGGCTTTGATCACCTTATTATTCTGATCTAGGCGATCTCTTCCCAAAAACTGCTGCGATTCCGCCGCAGCATACAGATTGAATTTTTCGTTGACGATAAGCGTTCCGAGTTTGTAACAATCGAGGAAATTGTTCCCCGTATCGATACCCTGTATGCCCTGATAAATTCCCTTGTCGCTCAGATTGACGTAAGCCATATCCGTGATTCCCGTCATCGAAACGTATTCGAGATTTCCGCAATTTGCAAATACGCTTCCGTCCAATCGAATCACACTCTTCGGCAAAGTGATTTTACGAAGAACGACATTCCCTGCAAATGCGCTGTTTTTTACGAACGTTACGGGACGTTCCCCATGAATCCCATCGGTATACGTATCGAGCAACAATAATTTAATTTTCCGCTCCGAACTTTCCGACATCTTTTCCTTTGTCCTTACCGATTTACCTATTTTATTCCTGAAAAATTACAGCTTCCGCGCCGCGGCTTCGTCTGCAATGAGGATACAGTCGGGGTGAAGCTGCAACACCGACGCGGGAACTTGTTCCGTCACTTCCCCTTTCACCATCTTGTACACCGCGTCCGCCTTGTTCGACCCGCTCGCCAAAATAAGCACCTTCTTCGCCTGCATGATTTGCTTTATTCCCATCGTGTACGCCTTCCGCGGCACTTCCGATATGTCCTCGAACAACCGCGCATTGTCCTTCACCGTGCTCTCCGCAAGGGTAACGACGTGCGTGCCGCTCCCGAACGGCGTGCCAGGCTCGTTGAACGCGATATGCCCGTTGCTCCCCAGCCCCAACAGCTGAATATCCCGCGG
>ERZ1643249.4512-NODE-4512-length-11597-cov-4.395339_pt1 | contig 11597 bp, 9 predicted proteins | sample MGYA00579263_ERZ1643249 | MGnify/ENA primary metagenome ERZ1643249 (study PRJEB29033, sample SAMEA4952264) | chicken gut metagenome | biome: Broiler Chicken; feature: Gastrointestinal Tract; material: Caecum | place: Ireland | collected 2018 | study: Broiler...
AAAAATCATGTCATCTTCTTTTATATAGTGACCATTTTCAATCCTTCGATATATCAGGGCTACTGTATACGGAGTCGACTCCATTTTGTCATCTGTATAGGATATCTTTAAATCCCTTTCTATCGCTTCCAGCCAATCTGTAACTTTTTGAAGTTCTTCTTTTGTTACTTTCGCAATATGCTCCATCATATATTTACCATATGGGATATTTAAAATTAAATTCACTAATTCTATCAAAACTTTTCGAATATCAAACTCATTTCCTTTGATAAAATAACCCTTTAATCTTGTATACTGTAATTCACACGAATATTTTTTCAGATCCTTTCTAACAATTTTCAAGTCGCTTAATATTGTATTCTTGCTTACTTTCAATTCTGACACAAAATGCTGAAGCGATAATTCCTCCTCCATGGTAATCACCATAAACATAATCAACTGACTTCTTTCTAATTCAGACGGCACATAATTTTTGTTATTCATTTCTTTCAGCCATTGATCCAATATTTTTCTGGAATTTTCCGATACCTGCAGCTCCCCCATCCTGCTTTTTAGAACAGGTTCTTCTCCTTTTTCGACCAGATATGTATTTATTTTTTCTACGCTGTACATGAGCTGCCGCAAAGAAATATTGTATTTCTTGCATAATTCTTTTGTATGAATTTTGTTTTCTGCCAAGATATCATTTAATATCCATTCACTGCGTTCATCTAAATACATATTCTGTCTGTTCCCTCCTTGTAAGTTCATTATATTTTACGAATTGCACAATTACAATTTGAATTAATCACACTTTTTGTGCACATTTTCGCAAAATATTGTGACAAACTTTTTAAATTTTCGATATTTTCCCCTTGCTAACACAATCTGAATAAGCATTTTTATCTCCATCTACTGCTCTTCTAAAGCATTCACAATTTAACGAAACATATACGATTTTCTAAAACCTTAGAAGTGTATAAATTCAAAAATTAACTCCTAAAATACATATACACTATATAAAAAATGCCATTTTCGTGATTTGAGAAAAAAGTTGAAAATGGATACTATGTGGGTACAGGAACCGAAGCGTAGGTTAGGAGTTGCTATGATTTCAAACAAAGAAAAAGTAATGAAATTTATTCAAATGTATTCATCTGATGAAAAGCATGATGAATTTCCAAAGATTACGACAAAGTTCCTATCTGAAAAACTGAACCTGCAAAGGACGAATCTCAGCACGATTTTAAATCAGCTGGTAAAGGAAGGCAGATTGGTGAAGTACAGCGGACGTCCGGTACTTTATCAGATGGCAGAGGAAGCCGAAGGGCAAAAGGATGTTTTTACAGAAATTATCGATTTTGACGGCTCTTTAAAAGAAGCAGTCGCTACAGCAAAGGCAGCAGTTCTTTATCCGGAAAGGAACTGCAACATCCTATTATCAGGACATCAGGGAAGCGGGATTCACTATTTTGCAAAAAAAGTTTTTCAGTTTGCAGTAAAAGCAGGGATATTAAAATCCCATGCGCTCTTTTATGAAGCAGACTGCAAATCTCTTCAGGAAGGTACCGAAAGTATCCAAGAGATTTTTTTAGGAAATCAAGGTACGCCGGGACTATTAGAGAAAGTCGATGGCGGAATGCTGCTCTTAAAACACGCGCAAATGCTTTCCGTATACAACCGAAGTATTCTATTTTCCACATTGAATGAAGAAAGGAAGGGAACCGCCGGAAATTCAAAAAAGGCAAAAAAGACAGGCTGCAGCATCATTTACAGCGCAGATGATGAGAACAGTGGAGAAGCACTTGAATTTTATAAAAATCATCTTCAGTTTCGGATCTGGCTGCCGCCGCTTAACAAACGTCCACTAAAAGAACGATTTGCATTCATTGAAAAATTCCTTAAAAAAGAGGCAGAAAAAATTAAGCGGATGATCGAGGCAGATACCAGCATTCTTCATGCATTGATGCTTTACGATGTACCGGAAGATCTCCGGGGATTACGAAACGATATCCATGCCGGATGTGCGAACAGCTATGTTCGTTCCTATCAAAACAAAAACCGCACCATCCAGCTTCAGATGTCAGATTTCCTAAATTATGTAAGAAAGGGAATCCTATATTACAAGACATATAAAGAAGAAATCGATCTGCTGATCCTCACTGACTGCCGCTATACATTCAGCGCTGCCCAAATGCTCAAGGACAATAAATCAAGGAAGCAGGATATCTATCAATTTATGGATACCAGAAAAAGGGAATTGCGCAGACAGGAAATGACCGAAGAGGAAATTGACATCGTTATTTCTGCAGAATTGAAAGCAGAGTTTCAGAAGTATTCCCAGCAGCTGTATGATCGAGTGACTGATAAGAACATTTTTGAAAAAATGGTTTCCGAAAAATTGCGTCAGCTGGTACAGCGTTTCTGCCAAAAGGCAGAAAACGAGTTAGGCATCAAAATCGAAGAGGAAATCTACTTTGAAATATGTCTGCACCTTAACGGCTGTCTTGTAAAAACAGGCACCAAGCAAAGAATTTCTAATACAGAAATCAGCCGGCTGATCGGACAGTATCCAATGTATTATCAACTTGCAAAAGACCTGAATGAGGATCTGAAAAGTGAGTTCCGATCTGCTTTAGACGCAGACGAAATTGTGTTCCTTATGTTATTCCTGCTCCAAGGCAGAGAAGAAAAAGAAGAGCATCAGGTAGTCACTCTTATCGCCATGCACGGCAGCCATCTGGCAAGCTCTATTACAGAAGTCGTCAATATCATGGCGGATGCCAAAAATACATATGCTTATGATCTTGCGCTGGATAAACATATCCATACTGCTTATGAGGAATTGAAACAAAAGATCATCCAGATTGATATTTCGTATGGTCTCTGATGGATATGTTCTCTTGGACAAACGGATACAACAAACGATATGGCTTATTCTATGCAGACTATGAAACACAAAAACGTTATCCGAAGAAATCCGCTTATTGGTTCAAACAAGTCAGTGAAACGAAAGAGGTATAACCATGGCAGAATATCAAGGAGTCATCTTCGACTTTAACGGCACTTTGTTTTTTGATAACGACAAACATGTCTTGGCATGGAATGAAATTTCTAAAATTCTTCGGAACAAAGAAATAACGGATCAGGAACTTCATGAAAAGTTCAACGGAACTCCAAATGAACAAATCATTCGTTATATGACAGACAATCAGGCAGATGCCGAAGAAATTTTAAAATATTCCAGAATGAAAGAATCATTTTACCGAGAATATTGCCGGAAAGATTGCGAAACGTTCCATTTAGTCAAAGGTGTAACCGAATATTTTGATGACCTTCTGAATGCCGGGATACCATTCACCATTGCCAGCGCTTCGATTAAAGAAAATATAGACTTCTTTATCGAGAGCTTTCATTTAGACCGCTGGATAGCGCCTGATCAGATCGTCTATGACGACGGAACCTACGAAAATAAGATTGCTATGTTTAAAGACGCATCGAAAAAGATTGGAGTACCACTTTCTGAATGCCGGATTTACGAAGATTCTTATTCCGGAATCCGCAGCGGATATGAAGCAGGATGCCGCCAGTTGGTCATCATATGTGACAAAGAGAAAGAAGCGGAATATCAAAATCTGCCGGGAGTAATTGAAACTCGACAGGATTTTGATGGAGTTACCTTTCAAAAGGGGCAGAATTAAGAATTCAAATAGAACATCGAAGGAGCAATTGCAAAATAGATGAAACATCATCTATGGAGCAGCTGCTCCTTTTTGATGCTAAAATCTCAAAATCATTAATTAGGCAGTCAGATTTCTTAGCTCGGCATTCAATTCGGCATTAACAAGTTAAACAAACGAATCACCAATCCCTGTTTTTCAGGTCTTTTTATAGCATTCCACATTTTAACTCGGCATTTAATTCGGCATGGCCGAATTAAAATAACGAGTTAAATTAATGTGTACTTTGCATATCGACCTCCATTAACTAATTTTATAATGTATTCCTTCTGCATTTTTTCTAATGTTCGTCTGGCCTGTTGTTCGCTAAATCCACACATTTCCTGCACCGTTGACTTATTAACTGACCCATGTTTTTTGATGTATTCTATAATCATTTCCTTTGCTCGTATATACTGAATAGTTTTATCTCTCGTATATTCTACATCAGATTTTACTGCCTCATACACACGAGCCGTCAACATATAGTTCTTCCCCGATGTTTCCAATAATCCATATTTAATGAGATTTGCGAAGCTTTTTCTTACTTCATCCTCAGAATCCTGTGCCTTATTCAATTTAATCTGCCTATTATCAACTACATATCTTAAAATCATCAATTCAGAAAGAGAAAGAAAAATTTGCTTTGTATCCTGCTCTTTTACAATGAATTTAACAAAATCAGCATACTCTGTTGCACTAGCTATCGTAAGCTGCACAGCGTCATTAAATACTCTGTATACCGGATATGGTTTGCCCATCGAAACCATCTCTCTGAAAATTATATCTACACCCTGTCCTGTTCTCTGAACATATTTTAATCTGGTACAGAAGGATGTGTGATAATATTCTTTTCGCTAATTCCATCAGGAAAACCACCTGGGTTTTCTATTACAATTTTGTCAGGGTAATGTTTTACATATACCGCTCCAAGCTGTTGATAATCTCTGTGAGAAAGCGCATTCAATAAAGCCTCCTGAATACCTTTTCTGAAAAATCGGCAATTTCAAGCCGAAATAAACCTATCTGGAGATTTTGGATTTTATTATCGTTTTGTACTTTTTCTGTGAGTCTATCTAGAATTGTAATAATGGGTTGCTTCATATCCAGTCGAGCATTATACTCTTCTAAATTATCCTTGTCGTAATGCAGATAAATTACTTCTGCCTGTGGCAATAACCTTTTAATAGAGGTATCTTTTCCTACAAATAGCAGTCCTGCTATGGTGAGTTTAACTTGTCCACTATCTTCAGTTATAAGTCCAAGATCTCTTAAGAATGCCATATCATCTAATTCCGGCAATGTAGAATCTGCATCTCGTATTTTAAGTTTTTCTTTTAAGCTATAAACTACCATAAGATTGATATCATCTACAGAACTCTCCGCAATAATCTGACTTGAAAAATCTGGGGTCTGCGACGTCGAATATATATGACTCATCTCATCAGGATAATATGGTTTTGAATTTTTACCAAGCCTTCTCAAGCATCTGCCATCTGTTGTGGCATATGTGTTTCCATCCGATGCAACAGATATTGCGATTATTTTGTTACCTTGATAGTCAATTTCCTCGATATCCGTAAACATCGGCGGTCTTGTCTTATCATAAATAGCTTCACATATATTTTGTAGGTCGTATTTACCGAAACATCCTGTTACATCCCCATCGTCCTCTATACCCAAGTAAACGGTTCCACCCTTGCTGTTTGCAAATGCAATAAGCTCCGGAACAACAAGATTAATCCTTTCTTTCATTGAATCAGCCTTTACCCAAGATTTGAATTCTACAGTTCTTGTTTCACCTCGAGCAATTATATCTTTTATTGATTTTTCATCCATCTGGATTCACCTCCTTAATCTCACAGCATATTACTATAATTAAATTTTGCAAAACACCTTCATCCTTACCATTTCTTTCATGACTTCTTCTATATGTTTTTACAGCGTTTCCTTGGTTCCCAATACTTTTACTCTAAAAAAATCTGGTGCTGTTAATCCCAAATCCGCTCGTTTGGTTCTCTTGGCTGAATATAATTACATACATAAATTGATGACACCAGCAACCTCTTCATTACTACAATTTGAAAACCGATTTTTCAATTCAATAGTAGTTGAGTGAAAAAGTAAATTCTGTACTGAAGACTAAATACCTTATTCCAATAGAATTTATTAATAAGTGTGGAATTAAGTCTTACAAAATTAGTACTGATTAGGTGAAAGTTCATTAAAAAGTGTACCGCAAATAGAGCGTAGTGAGATTGTTATGTAAGGCTAAATTCTCTACGCCACTCTTGGCAGTTCAAAAAACAAATGCAGAAATGATCACAGACAACGAAGAACTCAAGGACAATTAATTTCGCTCGCCATGTTTTTGATTAGTATAGCACTTCTTTTTCGCCCCATCAAGAGCAAGCCCCTTACGGGGCGGCGTAAATTTACGGTAGGAATTATAGTGGCAGAAACTACCAGAGATGTATGATATATATCATTCTGTGATCTCTTTTACTATACTTCCTTTTCTTGTCTCTTGCAGCTTTGTCTACAATCTAAATAGATGAAACATCATCTATGGAGCTTCTGCTCCTTTTTGATGCTAAAAACTCAAAATCGTTGTATACTTTTATTAAAAGAGCGGATTTTTGAAATTATTAATTCTAGGGGAGGAGAGAATTAAGATGATCTCATTTACCATTGAAACTAAAAAAATCCAGGTCTGGCCCAGCAAAGCTGCCAACCGGCCTATCATTTATTTCAATACTTTCTCAAAGGAGGGAGAACAGGTGCTATCTCTCTTAAAGGACAGTTCTGACATGACCGGAAACAACCACGATTTCACTCTGGCTGCTGTCAGCAATCTTAACTGGGATCATGATATGTCTCCTTGGAATATCCCGCCTATTTTTAAAGGTGACACCCCCTGCACCGGCGGCGCCGATGATTATCTGAATCTCTTAACCAGAAAAATTCTGCCGGAAACAGAAAAACATATCGAAGGCTCCGCTGCCTGGCGAGGACTCGCCGGATATTCTCTGGCAGGCTTATTCGCTGTCTATGCTATGTATCAAACGAAGGCATTTACCCGAATCGCAAGCATGTCCGGCTCTTTATGGTTCCCGGGAATCATCGAATACATCCGTACCCATGAGTTCAAACAAAAGCCAGACTGTATCTATTTTTCTCTTGGCAATAAAGAAGCCAAAACACGGAATCCTTATTTAAAATCCGTGCAGCAAAACACAGAAGAAATCTATAAATATTATCAAAAGCAAGGAATTAACACCACATTTGTGCTGAATCCAGGAAACCATTTTAAGGACGCAGCAGAACGAAACGCAAAAGGTATCAAATGGATGGTGGAACAGTGAGGAAGTGAGAATTTAAAAAGAAATTCTAGTGGTTCATCACCCAGCTTGCCTTCTCCTGAAGATCCTCGCTAAACTCCGAAAGATCATCTAGTGTAATGGCACCTTCTTCCAATAATTCTATAATATGAATCCACATATTTGATCTGCTATTCCTCTTCCTGACCATCACACCTGTTTTTTTCTTATCCTGCCATATTCTGCTTTCCAGTTCCCAGAAAATATCCGATGGCTTTTTATCCTGTGCAAGAATTTCCTTATATTCTTTGTTCATCTGATCTATATATTGTTCCTGCCATTTCGGAAGTTTCTTTCGAAATAATTTCCAATCATTTTCATTCGGACGAATTGCATCATAACTCATCATATATCTCACCTTTCATTTTTATCAAAATTTACAGTCCAAACAAACTGGCAGCATATCTGCTTACATGCCATTTGCAGTTCCTTACTTTCTAAGATATACTTTCCCTTCTTTGTTTTTTGATATCACTCACATATAAATATCTCTACAAACATATTTTAATTTTAACACACACCATGTATTTTGTTGTTATATTGAAACGCACGCGTGCGTTTTTGACGCGTTTATGATGTGTTTATTATAAATTTTTATCAGATTAATAAAAGAACCTCAGAGGACTACTCCTTTAAGGTCTGATGTTTTGTATATCTTTTTGTTTTTCATAATTTAGCCTGATACCAGATCCGGATCCATTCCCGGAAACATCTGCTTCTGAAGCGTATGCATATTCCATCTCTTTCTGTCATGCTACAATTGACAAACCATTATATATTCCTCGTCATTTTCACTTACCGCTTTAAAGCCTAGCTTTCGATACATACCGACCGCATAATTTTCTTTCTATACAGATAGAGATACCTGCTTTTATCCCTTATTTTTCAGAAATCGCCGCATTTCTTTCATAAGCGCCGTACCTAATCCTAAGTTTCTGTATTCCTCATACAGCGATATGGCAAGTGAAGGTGTTTCATCGTCAATATGTCCGTAATCATTCATAATATGCACCCATACTGCACCCACAATCTTCTCTTTCATTTCCGCAGCCAAACACCAATCATCTTCCTTTCCAAAATCAGCAACATATATTTGCAGCTCTGGCTGTTCAATGATAGACTTTGATGGCTTTTCCGTTCCCTCCGGGATAAAAATCGCTTCATACAAAAAGTTAGGCAATATTTGATACTCACTTTCTTTGATTTCTCTAATCCGATAATCCATATCCATATAACCTCAAAATATAAAAACACCTTTTAAAATTAAAGGATCTATACACAACAGGTCATGACTATTTGCACAATTCATATCTTGCAGTTCTTCCTTTTCCTACAAGAATAAGCTTATCCTTATTAACAAATCTTTTCAATAACCGATATGCTTGACTAGGTGTAATATTTAATAATTCACTTACATCTTTTCTTGTAATAAATCCTTGTTGTTCAATCAGTTTCAAAACTAATTCCTCATGTTTGAGTCTATCAATACCTGTCTGTCTAACATAACCAACAGAGTTATCTTGTTCCTTATATATTTTTCCACTTAAAATGTACGTTCTTCCTTTGCCACTACCACTTGCTTCTACTAAGCCACTCTCTAGTAACTTTTCAACATTTGCTTTTGTTCTCGCCTTACTCACATGAATTGTTTCTGAAAGTTCTTGTAAAGTAGCTCTTCTTTGTGTTTGTAATGCAGACAAGATCAGCAATGAATTAATTGGAAGCATTCTTCCAAGTCTATTTTCCTCATTTGCAATCATTTTAGCAAAAGCTAAATCCGGTTCAGCTCTTTGTATAAATAATTTAACACAACGTTCTGTCGATTCTGAGTAGTCTGGCAGAGGACGTCCATAAATAATTGAACCTTCAAAAATACGGTCAATTCCTCTTCCAGTACGTTCCGCAAGACCAATTCTTTTTAGTGCATCAGCTAAAGCTTGATTCCTTCCATGAGGTTCCACGGTAAGAAGATTATTTAGATTTACTCCTTCAACAAAACCTCCCGGACTACTAATAGAAAGTCCTTCATCTTCAATTGCCAAACGTACCATTTGTAAAATTGAATAATCTCTATGCGAAAAAGCATTTACTAGACCTTCACGGAATGCTGTTTCTGAGAATTCCGGAATAGGGATTCGAAACAGACCATATTCCATTTCTCGTTCAGGATTCCATGCTTTCAAATAATTTTCAAAGATTTCAAATGTTGCCAAAAGAGGTTTCGAAAATTGTTCATTTAATCTTACTTGAGTTCCTTCTAACACCTGGAAACTTGATTTCGCGGTTGGCATTATTTCCTGTATTTTTTCTTCTTTTCCTATCAAAAGCATTCCTGTAACTGTAGGATATAATTTGCCATTTTCTTCTCTTACAATGCGCAATGCTCTATCTAATTCTTCATCAGTCAAATCCAATAAAGATTTGTCTCCTTTTCGCATTTTGATAATATTACGCAAACGCACTCTTTCATTTGGATCCAAATCATCAAGAGTTGCGTCTGACAGAATTTGCGCCGAATAATCTAATAAGCTTAATTCTGACAATCGTGTATTAATTTCATAAGGATACATTGGAATATTTTCCGGAGTTCCATCCAATTTCAAGCGACGTCTTAAAATCTTCCCATCTGAAGTGGCTACAATAGTTCTACTCATTGGAATCTCAATTTTTAAAACATCAATATTGTTATCTGTTATAATCTCCGCCCTAACAGCTACTGATGGCACAGTTTTATTTGCTATAAGTGCAATGACCCCTATTTCATCGGCATGATGTCTATGAACACCTGTAATCTCCCCATTATCTTCAACGCCCAAGTATAATACTCCACCATCTGTATTTGTTATTCCTACTATGGCTTCAATTAAATCATTATCATTTAGATTTTTTAAATCACTTTTAAATTCAATTGTAAGTGTTTCTTTTTTTGGTATTGTTCTCATATAAGCACCTCCATAAACGCATTTTAACACACCGCGTGCGTTTTATCAATACAACTAAACGCACGCGTGCGTTTTTGATGTGTTTATAATTTATTTTTTCAAATCAAAAAACCTCAGAGGATTACTCCTTTAAGGCCTGCTCGTTGTATAACTTTTTATTATCACAATAATGAATTACGCAAAATCATGCTATTATCAATCAAAGATTTTAGTAATATCCTGGTACCAAGAGCCGGAAAGTTTGCTATTTATGCGACTTCCCAGCTTTACAAAAAAACAGGTCTAATCTAGCAAAACTGCTGACCAGACCTGCGATTTGTTTTCCTTTTGCTGTTTTACTATCTTTTCGATACTTTCTAGCTGCTGTAATGTTCATTAAGCCATTCAATCATGAGAGAAAACCATTTTGCTGCATGACGATTTATATAAGTGTCATCCATTATTTTTGCACTCTGCGCATTTGCAAGCGACAATCCATGACGTCCTCTGTGAAAAAGATGACATTCAAAGTCAATTTTATGTTCTTCTAATTTTTGCACGTATTGTAAAGTATTTTGAACGGGAACCCCTTCATCACTAACTGTATGCCAAATGAAGGTCGGCGGAGTCTTAGCAGAGGAAATTAGCTCCTGTGCTTTATATTTTTCCGGCTGACTTGTAATCGAAAAAGTTTGTTTTTTTGTTTCAGGCCATCCTAATGAAAAATCAATAACAGGGTAACATAAAACTGCATAATTAGGTTTCATCTCTTCCTCAGAATATCCTGTCTGTTCTACAAACCACTCCTGTGCATATACTCCGTCATACATTGCACATAGATGTCCTCCTGCCGAAAATCCTATAATGGAAATTTTATTTCCATCTACTTTAAATTTTTTTCTATTTGACCGTACATAGCATACTGCTTCTGCAAGATTATAGAGTGGATGCGGCATCAACTCTTTCTTTTCATCCTGATTCAACACAGTATAATCTAGGACAAAAGCCTGATATCCTTTTTCCATAAATGCAAGAGCAACTGGTTCGCTTTCTCTTTCTGTCGTAAATTCATATCCTCCACCGGGACAGATAATAACTGCTGGTCTTAAAAAATCTTCTGTTTTGCCTAATCTCTCTTGTATATAAGCAGTTAATATTACTTTTTGCTTTCCATATCCTGTGTTTTTCAACTCTATTTTTTCAATTCTCATTTACTTCTCCTCATATCCCACAATGCAGATAAGCGCTGCACTTCCAAATACTGCGATTGCGAATGCTATTAAAAATCCATAAAAACTGATATCAATTCCTGCCGGATTGATAGAACTCAAAAATCCAAATACGCCGCCTGCTACACCAAAATATGATGCTCCTATCAGCCCTGTAACTGCTCCTGCTACACCACCGCCGATACTTGAACAAATTAAAATTTTCTTGTATTTCATCGTAAAACCATATAATGCAGGTTCTGATACACCAAACATGGAGGAAATTGTCGCCGCTATAGCAATTTCTCTCGTTTGTTTGTCTTTTGCTTTCAATGCACATCCAAGCGCAGCCCCAATCTGGCAAAGAATTGATACACCTAGCATAGCCAT
>ERZ1643249.4514-NODE-4514-length-11595-cov-5.698440_pt1 | contig 11595 bp, 8 predicted proteins | sample MGYA00579263_ERZ1643249 | MGnify/ENA primary metagenome ERZ1643249 (study PRJEB29033, sample SAMEA4952264) | chicken gut metagenome | biome: Broiler Chicken; feature: Gastrointestinal Tract; material: Caecum | place: Ireland | collected 2018 | study: Broiler...
CTTTTGACAAGTTCTATTTATAAATTATCCGAAACACCTAAAGGTTCAGATTAAACTCTTATGGTGCTGAAGACAGGATTTGAACCCGCGACCTATCCATTACGAGTGGATTGCTCTACCACCTAAGCTACTTCAGCGCAAATATAAATATATTATAACACTATTTTTGATAAAATAATAATAAAATGTAAGATTAGAAAAAACTATTGTTTTATATCTTCTAATCTTACACTTACTAATTTACTAACTCCAGACTCTTGCATAGTAATACCATAAAGTATGTCGGCAAATTCCATAGTTTTTTTCTTATGCGTAATTAATATAAACTGTGTCTTATTCTTGTATTTATATAGATAATTTCCAAAAGACTCAACATTAGCATCATCTAACGCTGCCTCTACTTCATCTAGCAAACAAAAAGGTACTGGCCTAACATTTAATATAGCAAATAATAATGAAATAGCTGTAAAAGTCTTCTCACCACCTGACAATAAAGATAAACTTTTTAAATTCTTTCCTGATGGCACGGCCTGAATTTCTATTCCTGTTTCTAACAAATTATCAGGATCTGTCAATATCAACTCAGCTTCTCCGCCCCTAAACATCTCTCTAAACACTTTCTTAAACTCTACTCTTATTTCCTCAAAAGTAGTTAAGAAATTCTTTTTCATAACTTCATCCATTTCATTTATTATCTCCAACAAAGTATCTTCTGCCTTATGTAAATCTTCTCTTTGTTCAACTAAAAAATTATATCTCTTACTAACTCTTTCATATTCTTCAATAGCCCCTATATTAACATAATCTATTTTTTTTAGTGAACTCTTAAGTTCTAAAACTTTCTCTCTAGCAAGATCTTCCTCAATATCTAATTCATAATTATTAAAAGCACTCTCAAAAGTCATATTATATTCTTCAGTCAAAGTAAGCAATAAATTATCCATTCTTATATTCATTGTATTTAAACTTAATTCTAATTTACTTACTTCTTTTTCTTTATTATTAATATAATTAGTACTCTGTTTATTAACTCTCTCCAACTCATTAATATTATCATTTACTACTTGCTTTTTTATTTTTAATTCTTCTAATTCCTTAGATAATTTATCATTATTATTTATATTTTTATAATAAATATTTAATAAATTTTCTAACTCTTCATCACTATTATTATTTGATATAGATTCTAAATCTTTTAATTCTCTCATTAAATTTTCTTGACTATCTTTTTTGTTTTGAATTTCTATCTCTACTTTATTAATAGTCTCTTTCATCAAAGATATATTACTTTTAATACTATAGCTATTATTTTCGATATCAATTAATTTTTTATTAATATCATCTAATCTTATTTCTAAATCTTTATTACTAGACAATAAGTTTTGTCTCTCTAATTTAAGATTTTCTAATTCATGTTTCTCTTTTATTATGTTACTTTTACTATTAATAGAGCCACCAGTAACAGAACCACCTACATTTATTACCTGACCATCTAAAGATACTATTTTATACTTATTATTTATTATTTTACCTATATTAGTAGCACTATCTATATCCTTAACAACAATAACATTTCCTAATCTATTTAAAATTATATTGTTATATATACTATCAGATTCAACCAAATTACTAGCAATATCTATAAACCCAGGAATACTTTGAATTTTACTTAATGTATATTCATCTATATTTTTAGGCTTAATGGCATCTAATGGATAAAAAGTTGCTCTTCCTAATCTATTATCTTTCAAATATTTTACTAACTCTTTAGCATTATTTGTTGTATCTACTACTAAATAATTATTAGCAGCACCCAAAGCAATATCAATACAAGTACTATACTCACTATCTACACTAATAAGTTTAGCAATTACATTATGATAACCCTCTAAACGATTATTATTAAGAATATTCTTAATAGCACTTGGAAGTAAATTATTATTATTTATATTTCTCTCTAAACCTTCTATTTGATATTTTAAATCTACTATTTTTCTATTATTTTTATTTATTTCATTATCAATAATCTTCTTTTTCTCATGTAAATCATCTTTTTCAGTATCATTAACTTCTTTATTCTCAACATATTTATTTAATTTATCTTTATTAGAATTATTATCTATCTCTAAATTATTTATATCAGTACCAATTTTCAAAATATTTTCTTTTATCTTTAAAATATTTTCTAATATTTTATCATTTTCCTCAGTATACTTCTTTCTTTCTTTCAATACCTTTATATTAGCATCTATTTTCTCAATATCTTTAGTACACTTTAACAATAAATTTTGTTTTTCATTTATTTCTTCTTCTATCTTAGTTACTTCATTTTTCTTAGTTAAAATTTCTATATCATATGAGGAACTATTAGAATTCAAAGATGCTAATTCATCATTTATACTATCTATTTTATCTTTAGCTACTTTTATTTCGTAATTATAACTATTTATATCTCTAACAATTAAAGAAACTTCTACTTCTTTTAATTCCTGTTTTAATTTTAAATATTCCTTAGCATCTTCACTTTGTTTTTTTAATGGCTCTAAATTTACTTCTAATTCTCTTATTATATCGTCAACTCTATCAATATTATTATTAGTTCTTTCTAACTTCTTAAGTGCCTCATTTTTTCTTTTTTTATACTTTAAAACACCAGCTGCACTCTCAAAAATAACTCTTCTATCATTTGCTTTAGTTGACAATATTTCATCTATTTTACCTTGAGAAATTATATTAAAAGATTCTTTATCTACTCCAGAATCTGTAAATAAATTAGTTATATCTTTCAACCTACAACTCTCATTATTTAAAAAATACTCATTCTCACCCGTTCTATACATAACTCTTTTTACTGAAACTTCAGTATAATTAGTAGGTAAATGCATATCACTATTATCAAAAATCAATGTAACAGAAGCACTATTAAGAGGCTTTCTACTTTTACTACCTGAAAATATTACATCAGTTGAAACATCGCCACGCAAAGATTTTAATGATTGTTCTCCTAATACCCATCTTACTGCGTCTACAACATTACTCTTACCACTACCATTAGGACCAACTATACCATTTATATTCTCACCAAAATTTATCTCAGTTTTATCTGCAAATGATTTAAATCCATACGCTTTTATACTCTTTAAATACACTCTTACCACCATCTTACTTAATATAATTTAACATATTTTATAGTATTTGGCAAGAAAATTAATCTACACTAATTTAAAAATATAACTAATAAAAAAACAAAATCTTTAATAAGATTCTGTTTAAACCATAGTAGCACCATCAACTTGCAAAATCTCTCCTGTAATATAGCTTGCCATATCACTTGCTAAAAATAGAAAAGCATTAGCAATATCTTCTGGTTTTCCTATTCTTCTCAAAGGAATTGTTTTTATAAGAGGCTCTATCATCTCCTTAGGTAGAGCTGAAACCATATCAGTTTCAATAATTCCAGGAGCAACAGCATTTACTCTTATTTGAAATGGTGCTAACTCTCTTGCTAATGATTTAGTAAGCCCATTAACAGCAAACTTACTTGTTGGATACATACAACCACTAGCTTGACCATAAATACTTACCATTGAGCTAGTATTTAAAATAACACCTTTAGTCTCCTTTAAATATGGAACTATTTCCTTAGAACAATTAAACACTGCCTTTAAATTTATATTAACAATCTTATCATATTCTTCCTCAGTATAATTTAATAATGGTGTACTAGAAGATATACCAGCATTATTAACTAAAATATCTATCTTTCCATATTTATCTTTTATCGTAGAAAATGCTTCTTTTACTTCATTAATATTACTAAGATTAGGATATAACCCAAAAACATCATAATTAGCATTCTCATTCTTTAATTCTTCTAATGCTTTATTAACAGTCTCTTCCCTAGAACCAAACAACACTACTTTAGCACCATTTTGTAAAAATTTTCTAACAGTAGCAAGTCCTATTCCTCTAGTTCCACCTGTTACAATAGCAACTTTTCCATCTAACATTCTATCATCCTTCCTTTATTTTTTACATTTGTAATATAACATTATTAGAAAAAAAAGTCAACTAATCCCCATTCTATCAATAGTTATACACTAAAAGAATTTATTTTAATATAAATAATAAAATTAAAGAATTAAATATAACTGCTATAATGTGGTGTGTAGCAGTTATTGGTGTATTAACTGGGCTAAAACTTATTTTTGAAGCTTGTATAGGTACATTTGCAATTATTTTTTATCAATATATTCATCAGAAAAATAAAAAAATAATTGCACAAGAACACTATCTAGATGATGATTTATAAAATAAATCATATATTAAATATATGAACAACAATAAAATTAATGAATTAAAAATTGATGAATATATATGGATAATATTTATAATATTAAGTACTTTAAATATTATGGGAGATGAATCTGAAAAAAAATATTATATTACTAATGATATAAACGAAGATAAAAAAGCAAAAGAAATTTTTACTTTCACCGTAGCTGTTTCATTTATATTATATTTATATTTTGCAAAAAGAAATTATCAAACAGTTAAAAAATTAAGAAAATACAATTGTGATTCATCTTTACATGAAATCAGACTAATTGGAAGTATTTTTATAGTAATAGGTGTCTTGCTTGTTTTATATTTTCAAATTAATGACAATACAGCTAATAATCCTTCTACATTATAAATAATATTTAATTACTTAAAAAAAGTATAGATTTATTTTACATCTAAATCTATACTTCTTTATTTTAAATATTTATACCTCTTTTATTTAAGTAATTTTTTAAGATATTATATTCATCTATAGTTATTCGATTAAGCACATTAATATCTAAATTTATACTATTTAAATCTTTAATATTTAATTTATTCATAATACTTTTAATCTTAGTATATTCACTAACAGTATAACCATTCGTTAATTTAGCATTCACATCATTAAGTAATATATAATAATTTTTAGCTATATTTTCTTTATCACTATCTTCAAAAATAACACTACAATCAATTCCATCTATAAAGAAACCATCTTTATTAACCATATCGCCTGAATTAACATTAGTTGCGACATCATTATCAGATTCTACTATTTCCACATTTTCTAAAACCTCAGGCTCTGCAATAACATCTTCTTTTAAAGATTCCTGCTTTAATATTTCTGTAGCCTTTATTTTAAACTTTATTTTATGACTTAAATATTCTCCAATATATATTATTCCCATTAAATCAAGATAACAAATAAACGCTATAAAATTTATATTTATAAACTTAGTGATATGTGATAAGGAAGTCATTTCAATAGCACCTATCCTACTAGCTATAATTAACGTAACATTAGCAATAAACATTATAATATTAGTCAAAAACATAGCATAGTTTATTACCTTATAATAAATTGGCATTTTTAAATTTATGTTAGCAATCATTATTATATTCCCTACTATTAAAAGAATCAAATATAACTTTACATCTAAATATTTCAATTCAAAAATTATATTAAAAACATCATTTAAATAATAAAAACCAATCCACGAAATTAATACATATACTATTATAAATAATTCTATAAAGAATTTATTAATTCCCTTATTAGACAAAAAAATAAAAGAGACTATAAATAAAATTATAACTAAACTTAAATATCCTAAATTAATATTGTTTAGAAAATTAATTACTTGTTCTTTCATATAATCACAACCTTTAATTAGAATAATTCTTTAACATACCTTTAAATAAGTTATATTCTTCCTTACTATATTTTAGTATAAGTTTATATTCTAAATCTCTATCTATATTAATAATATTACCATTATTCATCTCTTTTACTTCTTTTAACATCTTATTAAATATTCTATAATCATTAAGTGTATAATCTTTCTTCACATTTGTATCATGAGAATCTTTTAATACACTATGATTACTATTTATTTCTTTTTCGTTATCCTTAATTACAGGTAATCCATTATGCAATAATTTATCTAACAAAATATTACTATCAACATTATCATTAACATTATTCTGTACTAAATCTACATTTTTTTCTACTTCTGGTACAATATAAGAAGTACTATTATTCATATATTGTGAAGTAGGATCTACATATTGTGAAGCAGAAGAAATATTTAAATCGTTCAAATTAAAACTATCTCTTGCTGGCTCCATCTTTATATTTGATACTGCACTAACAGTAGAAGGTTGCTTATTTTGTAATTCAGGAACAATATTAACTTCTTCCTTAACATTATCTACAACTAAAGTATTAGAATTATTAGCTACCTTAACAGTTTTCTCATTAGTATCTACAAGTCTCTCAGTTACTTTGTCTGTAATATATATAACCGCTAAAGATAGCAACCAAATTATAAATATACCAATACTAAGTTCTAACAACATAACTAAATCTACATTTGAAAATAAAGATTCTTTAGAAAATATATCTATTTCGTTTTTTGAAACAACTTCTAATATCAACACCATTATAAAATTAGTTACAAAAAAGCAAATACCATTAGAAATCCTATAAGCTTTATCACACTTAACATTTAAAAAACTACACGCTGTAACAATATCCACCAATATCAAAGTAAATAAATACATATGTGTTGAAGGAAAATAAATATTAGTAAATATATTAGTAGCAATACTATCAAAAACATCACTTAAAGCATTATAATTACTACATATAGTTATAATTAGTAAAATTAAATAACTAATAGTCATCAAAATTATTACTTTTCTATTTTTTATCTTATTTATAAATAGCAAAATTACTAACAATGCAAATATTCCTAAAAATATTGGATAAATAATAGAACCACTAATTAATTCTCCTACACATTGTATTTTTTCAAATATAGATGTATATTTCATAGCAACCTCCCCCTTTATTTATTTCCTTTTTATTCTACATTTACAAGTTCAAGTATATAAATAGTTTGCTTTGTATCATCATCTTTAGTACAAGTTATTAATGTCATTGTATTTTTAGATTCATCCCTATAGATTGTAACTGTTCCATCTTTAGCATCAGTATAAATATTTACAATCTTATAATTATATTTTTTATTATTATAATAAACACTAGCAGTATCTCCTAAAGCTAATTTATATAAATCAGCAAAATAACTATTACTGTAATTACCAGAATGTCCTATTATAATAACATTACCATTTTCAACAGTTGGATAATCAGATACTTCTAATATCTTTATATTATATTTAACATCATTTAAAGGAGATTCTTTAGCATAAAACCCCTTATAAAAATTTATTTTAGGTATCTCTAATTGCCCAACATACGTCTCATAATTTTCACTAGACTCTGTATCACTACTATTTTCCCTTTCATTATCTTCCTCTGTTGTTTCATTCTCTGTTGTAGAAGTTTCTTCATTATCAGAAAGTTCTTCTGATATTGCAATATTCATAGCACTAAAAACTTCATCTCTTTTTTCAACTATATAATTATTAAGCAAAAGAGCAATACCAATTATTATAAGTATCACTCCCGCTGCTACTTGATATTTTATTTTTTTAGATTTCATGTTTCTTCTTTACGTTTCTAGCAATTAATACAGAACCAACTAATAATACTATACCACCTATCATAGAAGATGCTAATGTCTTAAATGAACCAGTACTTGGTACTTCAACTTCTTGTGATGGAGTATCTTTATTATCTTTACTATTATACATAGTAACTGAAACAGTCTCTTCTTTTCCTTCTTCTATTGCAAATGAAACTTGTTCAGTAGATAATACATATCCTTCTGGTGCTTCAGTTTCAACTAATGTATATGTTCCAGGTTTAAGACCAGTAATTTCAGTTGCAGTAGTTTCTGATGTGATAGTCTCTACTACATTACCTTCAACATCATAAATTTGTAATGTTGCTCCTGCTATTTGTTCCTTAGTTTCTGAATCAAGTTTATTTACTAATACCTTATATTCAATCTCTTCTTCTGGTGTATTGTACATAACCACTGGATTTTCAGTTCCATTTTCAGTTACTTCAAATTCAATTTGTTCACTAGATAACTTATATCCCTCTGGTGCTTTTGTTTCTACTAAAGTATATTTACCAGGAGCAAGATCTGTTATAACATAAGGTGTAGCAGTTGATTCCCAAGTTTTAACTACTTTGCCACTAGAATCTCTTATCTCTAATGTAGCTCCAGGAAGTTCAGTCTTTGTTGTAACATCTTGCTTACTTACTGTAACAGTAGGAACAGTTGTCTTACTAGGAGTATTATACATAACTACTGGAGTTGTAACTCCTTTATTAGTAACTGTAAACGTAACACTCTCTGTAGTTAAATCATATCCCTCTGGTGCAATTGTTTCAACTAATGTATATGTTCCAGGAACTAAACTAACTTCATGAGCAGTAGTACCAGATACCCAAGAATCTACTACATTACCACTAGAATCTTTAATTTGTAATGTTGCTCCAGGAAGCTCTTTTTTAGTTGTAACATCTTGCTTACTTACTGTAACCTTATCAACAACTAATGACATACTCTTAGATGCTTTAGCATTCTTCTCTATCTCATAAGTAGCACTCATAGTTTGATAACTACTATTATTTGGTGTATATTTATATGATTTATATATTGTTTTTGTATTAGATACTTTTATTGAAAAAGTAACTTTTGTAGTACCTACAGATTTTGCTGGTACAATAACATATAACTCTCCATTTTTATTATCTTTAATATATGCTCCTGATGGTGCATTAACAAGTTCAGCTTTATAATTAGATTGTGAACTTTTAATTGTTATTTTACTTGATGTATAGTAACTTCTATCATTACTTAATGTAAAAGTTATATCCCCACTAGTGAACTTTATAGTAGGATTTTCTTGATCATAACTCTTAAGTGATTTTGCTTTACTAACCATTTGTCTTATCTTCTTTGCAGTAGCATTTGATGAATTAGAAATACTTGCTTTAAACTTATTAACACTATATGAATAATCCATTTGATTCTTATCCATCAAATATATCCAATAAGCTGTTTGAGCAATAAAATATTGCTTATCATTTTTTGCTTTATATCCTTCTTCTAAGATATAATTTATACCAGGATCTTTATATTTAGATGCTTTAGTATATTTAATACTAGTAACTGGCATATTCTTTGCATAAGTTGCACAATAAACATATTCACCTTTTGTAGTTTCCTTAATGTGGAATGTTTGTGGGAAACTAATTGGTGGACTATAATTACGATATTTCATTTTCAATGTATCAGGGGCAACTCCAGCTGCATTTACTGTCTTAATTCCAAAAGCCGTTATCATAATTAAAACCAACATAAAAATAATATTTTTAACATTAAAATTCTTTTTCATAACCTTCACCCTCCTTGAATTCGAGTATATATACTATCACTAAAATTAACTTTTGTCAATAGATTTATAACCATTTGTTACCTTTTTAACAACAAACATCTAAACATTAATCAAATTCATTAAAACAAATAAATAACAGATCTATATTCACATTATAATATGCATACTATCTAAACATTATTAACATAATAATATTGAAAAAAACTTTTTTTAGCAATCTATGTTGACAATTGCTAAAATGATGTTATAATTATAATTACAGAAAGGAGATGTTAATTATGAATAATATGAATAATAACATGTATCAAGAAGAAAATGTTCTAGAAAAATATGGACGTGATATCACAGAAAGCTCACGTAATGGTAAAATAGATCCTGTAATAGGAAGAGATGATGAAATAAGAAGTATCACGAGAATTTTATCTAGAAAAACAAAAAATAATCCAGTATTAATAGGAGAAGCTGGAGTCGGAAAAACTGCTATCGTAGAAGGATTAGCTAATAGAATTATTAAAGGTGATGTTCCAAACAGCCTAAAAGATAAAACTATCTGGGAACTTGATATGGGAGCATTAATTGCCGGAGCTAAATATAGAGGTGAATTTGAAGAAAGACTTAAAGCTGTCTTAAAAAAAGTAAAAGAATCAAACGGAGATATTATCTTGTTCATTGATGAAATACATATGATTGTTGGAGCTGGAGCATTAGAAGGAGCAATGGATGCTGGAAACATGTTAAAACCAATGCTTGCACGTGGTGAAATTCATTGTATAGGAGCAACAACACTAAACGAATATCGTAAATACATAGAAAAAGACAGTGCTTTAGAGAGAAGATTTCAAAAAGTTCAAGTTAATGAACCAACAGTTTTAGACACAATAACTATCTTAAGAGGACTAAAATCTAGATTTGAAGTATATCATGGAGTCAACATAAAAGATAATGCTCTAATAGCAGCTGCTACCCTATCTGATAGATATATTACCAGTAGATTCTTACCAGATAAAGCAATAGACTTAGTTGATGAAGCATGTGCAACTATAAAAGTCCAAATGGAATCAGTACCAACAGAATTAGATACCTTAACTAGAAAAATAATGAGACTTCAAATAGAGAAAGAAGCTCTAAAAAAGGAAAAAGATGATATTTCTAAAAACAGAAAAATAGAAATAAACAAACAACTAGATAATCTTAAAGAAAAAGAAAAAAATCTTCGTGCAGCCTGGGAAGAAGAAAAGAAAATTAACAATTTAATAAGTAAGAAAAAAGAAGAAATTGATACTGCTAATCACAAACTAGAACTAGCAGAAGCAAACTATGATTTAGAAAGCGCTGCTAGACTTAGACATGGAGAAATACCTAAATTAAACGAAGAATTACAAGAACTTCAAAAACAAAATAAATCTAATATTTTATCTGATACTGTAACTGACGAAAACATAGCTTCCATTATATCAAAATGGACATCTATTCCTATAAATAAATTAGTAGGCAGTGAAAAAGACAAATTATTAAATTTAGAATCTAATATGAAAAAAAGAGTCATTGGACAAGATGAAGCTATCCACTTAGTAAGTGACGCTATTATTAGAGCACGTGCAGGTATTAAAGATCCAAACAAGCCTATAGGTTCATTCATATTTCTAGGTCCTACTGGAGTTGGTAAAACAGAAATAGCCAGAACTTTAGCATACGAACTATTTGACGATGAAAGACATATGGTTAGAATCGATATGTCAGAATATATGGAACCACATTCAGTAGCTAGATTAATTGGTTCTCCTCCAGGATATGTTGGATATGATGATGGAGGTCAACTAACAGAAGCAGTCAGAAGAAATCCATACTCAATCGTCCTATTCGATGAAATAGAAAAAGCTCACAGAGACGTATTTAATATATTATTACAAATATTAGATGATGGACGAATAACAGATGGTCAAGGAAGAGTTGTTGACTTTAAAAACACTATTATTATAATGACATCCAATTTAGGAAGTGAATACATTTTAAACAACGAAGAAAATACCGAAAACTTAGTTATGAACGAATTAAAACAAACATTTAAACCTGAGTTTATTAATAGAATTGACGAAATTATTATTTTCAACTCATTATCTAAAGATGTTATTTATCAAATATTAGATAAAATTATTATTGATATTGAAAAAAGACTACAAGACAAAAGATTAAAAATTGAACTTACAGACAAAGCAAAAAAATACATAA
>ERZ1643249.4516-NODE-4516-length-11593-cov-4.197781_pt1 | contig 11593 bp, 9 predicted proteins | sample MGYA00579263_ERZ1643249 | MGnify/ENA primary metagenome ERZ1643249 (study PRJEB29033, sample SAMEA4952264) | chicken gut metagenome | biome: Broiler Chicken; feature: Gastrointestinal Tract; material: Caecum | place: Ireland | collected 2018 | study: Broiler...
GGCTTTATCTTGACTGTTCCTTGAATAATCGGGCGCATTGTATCCGGAACCCAAACATAACGCTGCTGCCAGGTATGATGAACCAGGCATGTATTAACAAATTCCAGGCCGTCATCATGCCACCGGCTGATGTTCAATGTAATTGGTGTAGTCACCCAGCTGTAAAATACAAATTTCCCGTTATGCCGGATGAGAGCGCTTGCTGCATTGAACGATTCCGCTGTTCCCGCCGCTTCCACCACTACATCAGCGCCTCTTCCGCCAGTTAGCGCTTTTACCTTTTCTACCGGATCCTCTTCCTTAGAATTGATTACAATATCTGCGCCTAAAGATTTTGCCAAGTCCAGTTTTCCCTCAAGAACATCCACGACAATGACTTGATATGCCCCTTTCAGTTTGGAACACTGGGCAATAATTTGGCCTGCATATCCTCCTCCCATAACCACCACCGTGTCCCCAAGCTGCACTCCTGTATTCAATCCGGAATACATAGCACAAGCTGTTGGCTCTCCCAAGGCTGCAATATCCATATCCAGTCCCTCGGGAACCGGCTGGAGCTGAAATGCCTTAGCCTTAAAATAATCGGCAAAATTGTTGTTCCATCCAAAAGCCATTACTTTGTCGCCCACTTTATAGTCGCTGACTCTGCTTCCGACTGCAACAACCGTTCCTCCGCTCTCATGTCCCAGAAGGAAAGGGAACTCCGGCGGTTGGCGAAATTCTGCTGTCTGGGGCGGCATAAAGCCTCGGTAAAAGCTCTTGTCGGAACCACAGATCCCCATCTTGTGGTTTTTGACAATAATATCGTCCTCTCCGCAGACAAGTTCACGCTCAATCAGTTCAATGTCATAGGCCTTATTTAAACGCGCTGCTCTTGTTACAAATTTTTCCATTTTCATCTCTCCTCTCCGTTTTCATTCTTATATTATGTTCAAGGCAACAAGTATGCAGGTTATAACGGCTCCCGTAAAACCGGCCACTGTGGAAGCACCGCCTACCGCTCGGATTCCCTGTTTAACATCCATATTGGACATCGATACAGTTACCCAGAAGCCAGAAGAGTTTGCGTGTTTAAACATCAAAGCGCCCGTGCCACAGGCCAAAAAAGCTGCCAGCGGAGATATGCCAAGACTCTCCAACATAGGCTGCATCAGTGCGGCGGAAGTCATAACGCCTAGAGCATTCGATCCTGTTACCATGTGAATAATGGCAGCCATAATAATCGGAATTAAAATCGGCGGGAAAGATGATTGTGAAACCAATTCCGCTACTTTTTCAGCTACACCGGCATTTTTTACAAAAGTTGCCAAGGCACCTCCCATACCGGTTACGATAATCGGCATAGCTGCTGCAGTCATTCCTTCGTCAACCCATTTGTTCAGAACCTTTTTTGTCTTCCACTCTTTTCCAGTCAAAAGAAGGGAAAGAATACATCCCGTAAACAGAGCTGCCAGAGGACTTCCAATAAAGGAAAGAAATGCTGCGGCAGTAGTTCCCGGAATCGTAACAGATGCCACTGTGTTTAAAAGAATCAAAAACAACGGGAATATAATTGGGAGCATGGATTTGGAGAGAGAAGGGAGTTCCATCTGTTCATGCTCTGCTGCAGAATTTAAATACTCCTCTTTTGGTGACACGGGTATTTTCAGCGTCATACAGTATAATGTTGCTGCTATGATACTTGGAACGGATACGATAATTCCCCATACAATCGCCTGTCCTAACGGCACATTTAAAAGAGCAGCCGCAGACACCGGACCCGGCGTGGGGGGAACAAGAGACGCGGTTACCAGCGCTCCAAGATAAAGCGCTGTCCCATAGCTCATCATAGATTTTTTGGTCTGTACAGCAAGGAGTGATACAATCGGAATTAACAAAATTACAACTGTGTCCGCCCAAATCGGTATTCCCAGAATACCAGAGCTCAATGCAATCGCCCAAATAATATGCTTTTCTCCGACAAGCCCAATTGCCCACTTGGTTATTCTTACGGCTGCACCGGTTTTTTCCAATACTGTACCCATTGTACATCCCAGGAAAATTACGATAGCTACGTCTTCAATTGTTCCTGCAAATCCGCTGTTAATCGTTGGCTCTATCTCTTCCCACGGCGTTCCCAGTGCAATCGCCAAAATAATAGCGGCAATCAAAATGCCAAACGACGCATTTACATTGCATTTTGAAATCAGGACAATCATCAATACTATGACAAGTGCAAACACAATAAGTACATATGATGTTGACATAAAAACAAGCCTCCTAGACTTTATTTTACCTTTGACTGCCGGCTGTCTTAAGGTAGCTGATATTATATTTTATTAGCAAGCTTTATGCCAACTTTTGCTATCCTCTCCGTGAATTCCCTAAAATCTTTATAAAAAACAAGTTATTTCTCCAGATATTTCAAGCGTATGACACAAAACCTTTTTTAATTTTGCAACATATGCAACGTCTTAAGAAACGTTCTGCATCATTTTACAACGTTATGTGATACTTTCGAAGTTTTCTCCACAAGGTAGAGCGATCCATCCCCAAAAGTTTGGCTGCTTTTATGCGGCTTCCTCCACATTTTTCCAGAGCAATCTTCAGCCGCTCCGGTTCACTGATCGCCTCCAAACAGAGCTCCTCTTTATATACATGGGCGGTCTCTTCCGGCTCCAGATCATTCGGATAAAGAGCCTCTTGAAGATCCTGCCGTGAAACAAAATCACTCTTTTTTAGTACGACAATTCTCTCCGCAATATTCCGCAGCTCGCGTATGTTGCCCATAAACGGATACAAGTGGAGCAGTTCAAAAGCATCCGGTTCTAACATAGGCATTGATGTATGGTTTTCCGAAGCCAATATTTGCAGAAGATGGTTAAAAAGTATTTCCACATCATTTTCTCTGCTCCTAAGAGGAGGAATGAAAAGGCGCAGGACATCCAAGCGGTACATTAAATCTCTTCGGAACTCCCCCTTTTCTACAAGATTAGAAATGCTTTTATTCGTTGCAGAAATAATCCTTACATTTACATTAATCACTTTATTATCTCCAATACGGCGGACCTGCCGTTCCTGAAGGGCGCGCAGAAGTTTACTTTGCGTTGTAAGGGAAACCTCTCCAATTTCATCCAAAAATAACGTACCTCCATGTGCCTGTTCAAACAGCCCCATTTTTCCTCCTTTTGCCGTCCCTGTAAATGCTCCCTCTGTATAACCGAACAGTTCGCTTTCCAGGAGGTTTTCAGGAAGCGCTGCACAGTTGATCGCAACAAATGGGCCGTTTTTGCGACTGCTTTCGTTATGGATACTCTGTGCAAATAGTTCTTTTCCTGTTCCGGTTTCCCCTACAATAATTATATTTGAATCGGAAGCCGCATATTGAATCGCTGTCTTAATTGTTTTTTCCATTATGGAACTATCATAAATGATATCTTTAAATGTATATCTGGCCCTTAGGCCTCGTTCGCTCATTTTTCGCCGTATCTGGCTTTCCAAATCTTGAATCAATGTAATATCCGACAGATTAAACACAGCGCCGGAAATCTGTTTATTGGCAATTACAGGAGTACAGCTGACTGAAACGATTGTCTTAGTTCCGGGAATAGATAAAATACGTCCATTTTCTTCCTTGCCGCTTTTAATTACGGATTGAAATATATTGCAAAGAAAAGGAAAGGTCTCTCCCAGTGTCCGATTCATCAGACTGATATTCCTGTTCATCTCACGGATCACCCGATTCCGAACTCGGATAACCCCGTTAATGTCCACATACAGAAGACCATCCTTTGATGAATATATAATAGTCTTATACATCTGGGCAGTCAGGCGTTCTCTTTGAACCTGATCCACTGTTCGGATAGCTTCGTCTATCGCTTGAAGAACCGTGTTCTTTCCGGTGTGAATGACAACAGACGGCAATCCCCGGCGTTCAGCACATATATTGGCAGAATATCCCCCCACCAGAGCATCACATCCGGTTTTTAAAGCATTCTCTACTGTGTCCGGAAGCTTCTCATGCTTGATTGGTGCAAATATTTCTGCGCCCGTGTGAAACAGGCGGCATATATTCTGAACTTCATAGAGCTGTTGTCCAAAGCTACAGACAGCAATTTTTTTAGGATGAAACTGTTCGCAACACTCGGATATAGCCTGGATAAGATCATAACTTGATATGGACAATTCTATAGTTGGTATCTGCTGATAGCGGCTGGACGTCTTCTGTGCAGTATAGCCCCTGGCAATAATTGCGTCATATTCTTCTGTTGGAACATCGGGCGTATCTTCTACTGTCATTACCTGTATTTCTACATTTAAACGCTCCCGCTGCGGATGGTTCGAAAGGACACTGCGTACCACTTCTTCCAGTTCTGGATAGGGAACAATAAATAATAAACGAATCATACCTATACCCCTCCTTCTTATGTTGCATTAAAGTTGCATTGTTTCAAATTATACAACATCGCAACGTTTTTAGGCAATTAAAGTGCCGTTAAAACCTTATACTTTTCTACTTTTTATGTTGGCATGTATTTTGCTGTATTTTATATAGATAGTTTTAATATAAGGAGCATACGTATATATGGCCGTTTTAGGATGCATAGCAGATGATTTTACAGGCGCCAGCGATGCCGCCTCTTTTTTAGTCAAGGGCGGTATGAGTGTACGGCTCTATAATGGAATTCCCAATCACGCGGACTCTCTTTCCAGCGATTGTAATAATTCCCAGGAGCAGGCAATTGTAATCGCCTTGAAATCTCGGAGCGAAGAGAGAAAAAGAGCTGTGAAAGACAGCCTTAATGCCGCTGATTTCTTGTTGGATAGAGGCGTAAAACAAATTTATTTTAAATACTGCTCTACTTTTGATTCCACGCCCCAAGGAAATATTGGTCCTGTGGCAGATGCACTGATGGAGCTGACAAAATCCCACTATACACTTCTGTGCCCTTCTCTTCCAGTAAACGGACGGACAGTATCCAACGGACAGCTTATGGTTAACGGAGTTCCTCTGGACGAAAGCCCTATGAGAAATCATCCCCTTAATCCCATGTGGGATTGCAGAATTTCCAAACTCATGGAGCCACAGAGTCATTATCCGGCTTTTACAATCAGTCAGGCGCAGCTTACTGCGTTTTCGGAGGCAGATTTCCCCACCACTCCTTTTTATTTAATCCCGGACTACCGGACAGATACAGACGGGGAACGAATTGCATCTTTGTTTGGCCGGCTCCCCTTACTTACGGGAGGCAGCGGTTTGTTGGAGCATCTGGCCAGATCTTGGGAGCATCATCTTCCTATGAGCGGGCAAATACCCAAAAGTCCGACAAAAGGATACGCTCTCCTGCTTGCCGGGAGCTGTTCTAAGGCCACTCTTGCGCAAATTGCCAGATACCAGAGTGATGGCCACCCCTGCTATAAACTGAACCCAAAAGATATGTTAGACGGACGGCAGACCCTGGATGATGCATGGAAATTCATTGAATCACATACAGCCGCCGGAGAATCCGTCCTGGTATATAGCTCTGATACGCCGGAAAAAGTAAAAGAGTTTCAAGCTCTTGGAAAAGAAGCGGTTGCCGAGTGCTTGGAGCATGCGACTGCCTGGTTAGCTAAAAAGGCCGTGGAAAGCGGCTATACCCGTATTATAACTGCCGGGGGCGAGACCTCGGGAGCTGTTACCAAAAAGCTCGGATTTTCATCTTATTGGATCGGAGAAAGTGTAGCACCCGGCGTACCTATTATGGTTCCTTCAGGACGTCCAGATATTCGATTAATCTTAAAGAGCGGAAATTTCGGACAGGAGGATTTTTTTAATCACGCAATTTCTATAACTGATGGAGGAAGAAAATGAAAGACATTGATACGGTTTTAGAGCAAAAAATTAATGATGCTGTTTGGACTGCGCACAGTTTATTTGAGCGCGGAAAAACCTCAGGTTCCTCGGCAAATATGAGTTTTCGTCATCAGAATTATATTTATATTAGTGCCAGCGGCTCTTGCTTCGGCACAATGACCCCAGATGATTTTTCTGTACTGTCAATAGACGGAACCGCACGTTCGGGAAAAAAGCCAAGCAAAGAGTGGCCCCTTCATCTGGCTCTTTATAATAAATCTCCTGAAATTGGCGCTGTGATCCATACACACAGTGTATACAGCGTTCTTTGGAGTTTTATCGCAGGACAACCGGAAGAAGACTGTATTCCGGATCATACTCCCTATCTAAAGATGAAGCTTGGGTCTATCGGATTGATTCCATATGAAAAACCGGGCAGCCAAGCACTCTTTGATGCTTTTCGGGAAAGAGTACATCGAAGTGACGGATACCTTCTTCGTCAGCATGGGCCGGTTGTACCCGGCAAAACGGTTATGGACGCATTTTATTGTTTGGAAGAGCTGGAAGACAGCGCCCGTATTGCCTGGGAATTATATCGGGCAGGAATTTCAAAATAATATAAAATGAGCTGCCAAAACGGCCTGAATTTCTCTGTAAATTCATTGGGCCGAAATTGGCAGCTTGATTTCTATGCATTTTTTAATAATATTTTACATAATCCGCACATTCTTCAGCGCCCCGGTCTTTGAAAACTGGGTCCACTCGCACACATTTACCGCATGATCCCCGATGCGCTCCAGATACTTGGCAACCATCAGAAGATCGATGCCCTGATCCGCCTGGTTGGGGGAGGTTTTTAACAGATCAATAACGTCCGTTTTCACCTGATTGAACAGGGCGTCTACCTCATCATCGCGCTTTATGATTTCCATAGCGGCTTCCAGATCCTGGGCGATAAATGCCTCGATCGCGTCATGAACCATCTTTTGGGCCGCCGCCGCCATGGTGGGCAGATGCTTTACGATGTGATATGCGTGCTCTACCTTAATCCGGAGGATGAGCTCCGCAATGTCGGAAGCGTGATCTCCGATGCGCTCCAAATCCGTCACCACCTTGAGAGCGGTGGATACCTGGCGCAGATCGCAGGCAACAGGCTGCTGGCGCAGAATCAGGGACAGGCAGCGGGATTCCACCGCCCGCTCCATATCGTTGATGGTGCGGTCGCCCTTTATAATTTCCTCCGCCTTCTCGTGGTTTTGATCCTCGAAGGCCACAAAGGTCTGCTCAATGGCATTTTCTACCATATGAGCCATTTCCTTTAAATCCTGATTTAACTTTTCCAGTTCCAGTTCATAAGTTACACGTACGCTCATTCTATTCCCTCTCCAAATTGATCAGCCGAAGCGGCCGGTAATATAGTCCTCTGTCCTCTTATCCTTGGGCATGGTAAACAGCTCATCCGTGGTGGCGTACTCTACCACCTCGCCCACCAGGAAGAACGCCGTATAATCCGCAATACGGGTTGCCTGCTGCATGTTGTGCGTCACGATGCAGACCGTATATTTGCTCTTGAGGTCATCCATCAGATCCTCAATCTTCAATGTAGAAATGGGATCCAGAGCGGAGGTGGGCTCATCCATGAGGAGCACCTCGGGCTCCACAGCCAGCGCTCTGGCAATGCACAGACGCTGCTGCTGGCCGCCGGAAAGTCCCAGAGCGGATTTCTTTAAGCGGTCAGACACCTCATCCCAGAGAGCTGCTCCCTTTAAGCTCTTCTCCACAATCTCATCGAGCTGCGCTTTACTCTTGATTCCATGGATTCTGGGGCCGTAGGCCACATTGTCATAAATGCTCATGGGGAAGGGGTTGGGCTGCTGGAACACCATGCCGACTTTTTTGCGAAGCAGGGTGGTGTCTACCTGGGGATCATAGATATCCTCATCGTCCAGCAGGACGGTTCCCTCAATCTTTACATTATCCACCAGATCATTCATGCGGTTTAATGTCTTTAAATATGTAGACTTGCCGCAGCCGGAGGGGCCGATGAAAGCGGTGATTTTATTTTCATACAAATCCAGGGATACATTCTTCAGCGCATGGTTTTCCCCGTAGTACAGGTTCAGATTCTGTGTTTGGATCTTTGTCTTTGTTTCCACTGCTATTCTCCTTTTATCAATAAAGGCTTATGCCTTAGCTTCCACATTAAATTTATGCGACAGGAATTTTGCCAGACCGTTGATTCCCAGGACAACCACCAGAAGCACAACCGCGGTGGCAAACGCCTCGTCGTAGTTTGCCTTCTGCATGAACAGATAGAGCTGAATTGTCATGGTTCCGCCGGACTCAAAGATTTTGGAAATGAGGTTTCTCGGCAGATAGTAGCCGCTTCCTGCCGTGAAGAGCAGAGCCGCGGACTCGCCTACAATACGTCCGATGGCCAGAATCACGCCGGTCAGGATGCCGGGCATGGCGCTGGGCAGAAGGATGGTGCGGATCATATACCACTTGGTTGCGCCGATTCCCAGAGCGCCGTGGCGGTAGCTGTCAGGAACGGTTTTTAACGCCTCCTGGGTCGTCCGGGTGATAAGCGGAAGAATCATCAGGGTCAATGTCAGGGCGCCGGTCAGGATGGAATATCCCAAGCCCAGGGTATTTCCGAAGAACACCATTCCGAACAGACCAAAGATAATGGAAGGAATGCCGGACAGGGTCTCTGTCGTAAACTCAATGGCCCGCACAATGCGGCCGGGCTTCGCGTATTCATTCAGATACACTGCGGAACCTACGCCGATGGGTGTCGCGATCAAAAGAGTAATCACCACAATGTACAGGGTGTTGATAATATTTCCCAGGATGCCTACCGTGCCTTTTAATGTGCTGGTGGCTGTGCTGAGGAATTCCCAGCTCACATTGGGGATGCCCCGCACAAAGGTGTAGCCGAGAATGCCCACCAGGAGCAGCATGGCGATTCCTGCGCAGCCATAGATAATTCCTGTAAGAATCACATCGGAGGTCCGCACATGCTTTCCGTAGATACTGTCCTTCACCTCAGAGGCCTTATTGATCGATACGGCGATATTGCTAGTCATTCTTCTTCTCTCCCTTCTTTAAGAATCGCGTGAGGGATATATTGATAATCATAATAAATGCGAAGAGTACCAAACCAATGGTAAACAGTACCTGACGGTGAAGGCCGGAGGCATATCCCATCTCCGCTACGATTGCCGTTGTCAGGAAGCGAACAGAGTTGAAAGGAAGCGGCAGGTTCACGGAGCTTCCCGATACAAGGCTGATAGCCATAGCCTCGCCAATCGCCCGCCCGGTTCCCAGAACAATAGCGGTAATAATACCTGACTTAGCCGCCGGAACAATCACGTGAAAAATTGTCTGGATTTTTGTTGCTCCCAGTGCCAGGGACGCGCTCTTTAAGTGTGCGGGAACCGCCCGCAAGGAGGATTCGCTGATATTGATGACCGTGGGGTGAATCATCAGAGCCAGCACCAGGACGGCGGAAATCAGATTCGCGCCGCCGGTAAACTGATGGGTGGTGGAATCCTTGAAAATTATCAGCTCCAGCTTATACATCAGCGGATTTAAAATAAGGATTCCCAAAAGTCCGTATATAACCGAGGGGATGCCGGCAAGGAGCTCAACTGCCGGGCGAACCACATTCGCCAGCTTCTTAGGTGCCACTTCAGCCAGAAAAATCGCCGTCATTACTCCGATCGGCACACCGATCAGGATTGCCAGGAACGTGCCCACAATGGATGTGAGAATAACGTAGAGAATTCCAAAGCTGGGTTCCGCAGCAGCCGGCTGCCACACGGTCCCAAAGAGGATATCCAGTATTCCTACCTGGAACAGGGCCGGGGTTCCGCTGATAACCATATACAGGGTGATAGAGGCAACAGCCAGTACAGCGAAAAAGCCGCAGGCGGTGAAAATCACCTGTGCAGCTTTTTCGACGGTAGACTTGCTGCCATGATGGGAACGTATGGAAAATGTTTCCGGTCTCATGCAGATAAGTCTCCTTTCCATATTCTTATGCAATTACTGCTCTACCGTGATGAGGCCTACGGACTTCACAATCTCGCTGCCCTCTGCAGAGTAGATGTAGTCAAACAGAGCCTTTACCAGATCATTCTGCTCGCTGATCTCACCCTTGGTAGCCATAACGAAGGGACGGCTTAAGAAGTAGCTGCCAGCCTTGATGTTCTCTTCGGTAGGATCAGCGCCCTCAAGCTTTAATGCCTTTACCGTGTCATCCAGAACATCCAGGGATACATATCCGATAGCGCCGGGAGTGGAAGCAACCTTTGCCATCACAGCGCCGGTGCTGTCAAGCTCATTCGCGTACTTGCAGGCATCCTCGATCGCCAGAAGCTCCTCAAAAGCGCTTCTCGTGCCGGATCCAGCCTCACGTCCTACTACAACGATCGGGGTACTCTCGCCGCCAACCTCGCTCCAGTTGGTGATGGCGCCCGTGTAGATGTCGGTCAGCTGCTGCTTGGTGAGATCCTCAACGGTATTAGCCGGATCGGTTACTACCGCGATACCATCGATTGCCACGATGTTCTCAGCGATGCCCGCTGCCTTCTCCTCATCGGTCAGATTTCTGGAGGAGTTTCCAATGTCCGCGCTGCCGTTGGTCACAGCCTCAACACCTGCGCCGGATCCTACGAACTCAGCGGTCACGGTTACGCCCGGGTACTTCGCCATAAAGGACTCAGCCAGAGCATTTGCAAACTTCTCCATAGAAGTGGATCCTACCATGCTGATGGAACCGCTCAGATCTGCGGGAGCCTCTGTCTCCTCTGCCGCAGCCTCAGTGGTCTCCTCTGCTGCCTCTGCGCTGGTCTCAGCTTCTGTCTCTGCCTCAGTAGCTGCTTCCGTAGCCGCTGCGGTTGTTGCCGCTGTGGTCTCCTCTGCGCTGCTGCCGCATCCTGCAAGCATTCCCATTGCCAGTACGGCGGAACCGATTACTGCCATTGTTTTTGCACTGTTCTTTCTCATAAAACTTTGCCTCCCATATCTGCGCTTTCTGCGCTTTATTTTTATGTTTTTTCTTGCCTCGTTACATCTGGGAGTATACAAAAGTTTCTTTTTTGGAGAAAGCATGGTATGGTATAGTTTTTGTAAAATCTATGTAAAACAGCCCCTGGAAGTTAGGGGCTGAAAATCGAGTAGGGGAGATTTTCTCTCCCCTCTCACACCACCGTACATGCCGTTCGGCATACGGCGGTTCAACATAACTTCAAAGCATGACGCTCATTGTAATAGTCAAGACAGCTTATAAGCCCTGCTTTGGCTAATACCTCTTTAGAGATTGCCCTGACAGCGCATGTCTTAGTCGCTACCCAGTAATAACGATCTCCACAATACGCTGTCAACCTTGCAAGGTCTTTCCCGACTCCCAGTTTCTGCAAGCCCCATTGTCGCTTCCCTGGTGTTTTCCACTGTTTCCAGATGACCACTCTGAGTCTTGTTCTTAAATGTGCGTCTACCTCTGTCATTGCTGTTTTCATGGAACCAAGGGCGTAGTAGTTAATCCATCCTCTCGTCACCTGATTGATTGATTTCCACCCTCCTGACCGGCTGGGGTTTATACTCCCTGCTCCTGATTTGATTCCTGATACGAGCCCAGTTCTCTTTGATATAATCACCGAGTCCTTCAACCGTTACCTCATCTACTCCGCCCGCGCCTTTATTGGCGCAGACTCTTTTGTATGCGGTGTTCATGTTGTCTTTGGACAATATCTTTTCCAACAGTTCTGACAT
>ERZ1643249.4517-NODE-4517-length-11591-cov-4.187760_pt1 | contig 11591 bp, 10 predicted proteins | sample MGYA00579263_ERZ1643249 | MGnify/ENA primary metagenome ERZ1643249 (study PRJEB29033, sample SAMEA4952264) | chicken gut metagenome | biome: Broiler Chicken; feature: Gastrointestinal Tract; material: Caecum | place: Ireland | collected 2018 | study: Broiler...
AACCCAACTAGTAGCCATTATTCAATAGAAGATATTGCTCATCAATACCTAGGAATCGACTGTGATGATTATTTAGGACAATATGCTATTGATAAAAAAGAAGCCAAACAATTAAATTTATTCCAACTAGAAGAAAAGAAGAAAAACAATAAATATATTTATGGATTTAAAGCATATTTAATAAATCAATTTAAGGACAAAACTCTTGAAGAACTTGAAAAAATCGGCTCAACTGATTTATTCCATAATATAGAAATGCCACTTGTTAAAGTATTAGGTGAAATGCAATTTAATGGAATGTATGTTGATAAAGAAGAACTTATAGAGTTTGGAGATAATTTAAAAGAAAATATAGAGACCATAAAAAAAGAAATTTATGAGCTATGTGGAGAAGAATTTAATATTAATTCAACTCAACAACTAGGAGTAATTCTATTTGAAAAACTTGGACTAACAGTGTATAAAAAAACAAAAAAAGGCTATTCTACAGATGTAGATATATTAGAAAAATTAAGACCTGAACATCCTGTAATAGAAAAGATTTTAGAGTATAGAAGTTTGATGAAATTAAATTCTACATATGTGGAAGGATTAATACAATATATAAATGAAACAACTAAAAGAATACATTCATATTTTCATCAAACAATAACTGCAACGGGTAGAATAAGCAGTACAGAACCAAATTTGCAAAATATACCTACAAGATATGAATTAGGAAAAGCTTTAAGAAAAGTGTTTAAACCAGCTGAAGGCTATATATTTATAGATGCGGATTACTCACAAATAGAATTGAGAGTGCTTGCTCACATATCAAAGGACAAAACAATGGTTATGGCATTTAATAGAGATGAAGATATTCATAGGCAAGCAGCATCAAAAGTATTTGAAGTTCCAATAGAGGAAGTAACAAAAGAACAAAGAACTGCTGCAAAAGCTGTAAACTTTGGAATTGTTTATGGAATTAGCGATTTCGGATTAGCGGAACAGCTAGGAATCAGCAGAAAGCATGCTAAACAATATATTGAGCAATACTTAGAAAAATATCAGGGTATAAAAAAATTTATGGATGACATAGTAGAAAGAGCAAGGAAAGATGGCTATGTTGAAACATTATTCCATAGAAGAAGGTATATTCCAGAGCTAACTTCGAATAATTATATGGTAAGACAATTTGGAGCAAGAGCAGCAATGAATACCCCAATTCAAGGCACAGCTGCAGACATTATGAAAATAGCTATGATAAATGTTTTTAATAGATTAAGAAACGAAAAATTAGATGCAAAAATTGTACTTCAAGTTCATGATGAACTTATTATAGAATGTAAAGAGGAAATAAAAGAGGAAGTAAAAAAAGTTTTACAAGAAGAAATGGAGAATGCAATGAAGCTTAGAATACCACTTAAAGTTGAGGTTTCGGAAGCTAAGAATTGGTATGAGGCGAAATAATAAAGAGATTTAAGGAGAATGCTAATGACAAAAAAATTAATTATATTTCTAGTAATACTAATTGTCATTTTAGCTGCAACTCTGATTCTATTTAAAATTGTTAGAATTCAGGATGTAGTATTAAGACAAATATATCCTCTTCAATATGAAACATATGTTGAAAAATACTCAGAAGAAAATACTTTGGACAAATATTTAGTTTATGCAGTTATAAAAGTAGAAAGCAACTTTAAACCAGAAGCAACTTCAAGTGCAGGAGCAATAGGCCTTATGCAGTTGATGGAAGAAACTGCCGTAGAAAGGCTGAATGTGATATCATCTAGTGAAAACTCAAGCAATGAAAATAATTTATTAAATGCAGCATCAATAAATGAAGAAACTGATAGTTCTGAACCTGATAATAATGATTTATATGACCCAGAAACCAATATAAAAATAGGAACATCATATCTAGCATACTTAATTGAACTATATGATGGAAACATAGTACTTGCTTTAACTGCATATAAAGCTGGACTTGGTAATGTAGAGAAATGGATAAAAGACGGAATTATAAAAGCAGATGGATCAGATATAGAAAATATACCATATAAAGAGACTGAAAACTATGTAAGAAAGATACTAAGTAGTTATCAAATGTACCTTAAAATATACTAATGTCGTTTTGGGGACAGGTCTCCAGGCGACATCACCCATCAGCTTTGAAGATAAAATTAATAATTTTTAATATGATAAGTTAGAATAAATTTAAACTACAATATCAAAATAAAACCAGAAGTTGATAAATATTACAATAATATTACAGAAATATTACAAATATATTACATTTTTGCAATATTATTGAAAAAAATTTTTACTTAGCATATAATATGTGTGAAAATGGCAAAAGATTAAACCTTATATAGGAGGGAAAACAAATGGGAATAGAAACCTTTGCAGACTATATACTATCTGAAAAAGACTGGATAAAGAAAATGGAAATTGTTTTTTATTTGCAAAAAAGAACAGGAATATTCTATGATAATTCAGTTGTTTTTAAAACACTTCTAACTAAACTTTTTATAGATAGAGTGGATTTAGGAGTGGACAAGAATGAAGTAATAACTGCAAGCTTGCTGTGGAGTTGTAAAAAAGAAAACACAGCAAAAGATATAGAAAAGATCCATTCTTTTGCAAAAGAGGGCGCAGAATTTTTATCTACGTTAGGTTTTAGCGATAGATTTTGTAGAATTTGTGAAGGGGTTAATAGATACAGCGGATTAGAGCCACGAGAAAAGGAAAGCGATATACTAGAGTTAACAGACCAGTTTGGTGGAATGTTACTAAGTAGACCTGAAAGAATTGCTTTCAAACCTGATGAAGCATTAGTGCTTTTAGAACATCGAAATTTAAAAGATAAAAATAATAGATATTTAGATAGTTTTAAAGATTTCGTTAATTATATGGAGGGGATAAAAATATGAGTGGTTTAGAAGGATGCATAAGCAAATCATCAGTAATTTTTGATAAAGAGATTGATAATAGAGATATTAGACAAGGATTAAAGAATTGCATCAGTTTAGAGAGTAGGATTAGTATTTCTGAAAAAGAAGCTGAGGAAGAAAGAATTGCAAAAGCTAATGCAACACCAAAGAGTTTTGATACATTAGTAAGTGAAATAAGAGAAGAAATGGGAGAAAATGTAGAACAGGAAAATCCCGAAAGAATAACAGATGAGAAAAACGGAATTGATGATGCAAGAACAGAAGAGCATGAAATAGATAGAGAAGAAAGATAAAATATAAGTAATTAAACAAAAGATTGGAAAATTATGCTACCAGTCTTTTGTTTTGGTTATTTATCTAAACAAATGCGTATTTTAGCATTTATCTAAAGAGGTTTATGGGCAATTCCTTGTGCAAAAACCCAAATAAATTAATAAGGATACAAAAAGATGAACGAATTATTTGCAGATTTACATGTACATATAGGAAGAAGTGAAAATGGAAAGCCAATTAAAATTACAGCAGCGAGATCTTTGAACTTTGCCAATATTGCGAAGGAATGTGCTGACAGAAAAGGAATTAACATAGTAGGAATTATAGACTGTGCATCTCCATATGTAATAGAAGATATAGAGAACTTCTTAAAAACAGGAGAAGCATACGAAATTGAAGATGGCGGAATTATATATAAAGATAAGGTTTGTATAATACTAGGAAGCGAAATAGAAACAGCAGAAGTAAATGATGCTGGAAAAACTGGAAGCGCGCATAATTTATGCTATTTTCCTACATTAAATGATATAAAAGCATTTTCAAAAGAAATGAGTAATCATATACATAATATTACTTTAAGCTCACAAAGAGCCGATATATCAGCATATGATTTAATAGATATTGTAGAAAAATATAATGGAATTTTAATACCCGCTCATGCTTTTACACCACACAAAAGCTTTTATGGAAATTGTACAGATAGAATGAGCAAAATATTCAGGGAGAAGTTTGATAAAATATTTGCAATTGAGTTGGGATTAAGCTCAGACACATATTTAGCAGATGAAATATCTGAGTTAGAGACACGCACTTTTGTAACAAATTCTGATGCTCATTCATTACCTAAAATAGCAAGAGAATACAACAAAATGCTATTAGAAGGAATAAGTTTCAAAGAAGTAGTAAAAGCTTTGAAAAATGAAGATGGAAGAAAAATAGTTGCAAATTATGGACTAGACCCAAAACTTGGAAAATATCATAGAACATTTTGCGAGAAGTGTGGAAAGCCAATAGAAGGACAAGCTCCAATTACACATTGCCCAGACTGTGATAGTAGCAATATTACAATGGGAGTTTTTGATAGAATAGAAATTATAAAAGATAAAGAAACAACAAAAAGTCCTAGCTTTAGACCACCATACATATACCAAATACCACTTACATTTATGCCAGGATTAGGAAATAAAACAATAGATAAATTATTGAATAACTTTGATACAGAAATGAATATATTACACAAATTATCAAAAGATGATATAGAGGCAGTTGTGGGAGAAAAAATTGCCAATATTGTAATAGCAGCAAGAGAAGGAAATGTAAAAATACAGTCAGGCGGTGGAGGAGTATACGGAAAACTAGCTTAAACAAAAGGGACACTCCTAAAAGTTTAAAAACTTGAACAAAAGGGACAGACCTGAGATAAGAAGAAAAAAATAAATATAGGAGTGTCCCAAAAGTTCAAAAACTTGAACAAAAAGGAGTGTCCCTTCTGTTCAAGAAAGAAAAAATTAGTTGTTCTAAAATCTCATTTATTGAATAGACATTATGTATAAATATTTAAATTAAAGGCAAAAGAATTTTATGTCTTAAAGTTTAATGTTTAAGCAATAAAGGAGATTAAGAATGAGAGAAGTACGTAGAAGAAAAAGTAAGAAAGCACAATTTAAAGAGATTATTTTGAATCATATTTATGAAAATGCTAAGGCTTATTTAATTATTATAATTTTGTTTATTATTGGAATAGTAGCTGGAGTTATTTTTATAAATAATGTAAATGAGAGTCAAGCAAGCGAAATTCAGTCATATATAACTGGATTTATAGATTCGTTAAAACAGGATTATCATATCGACAAGGCAGAATTGCTTAAAAAATCGCTCTGGGATAATTTAACTTTAATTATTACCATGTGGTTTATAGGTTCCACAGTAATTGGTATACCAATTATTTTTGGTATAGTTGCTTTTAGAGGCTTCTGCATTGGCTATACTGTGTCTGGAATAATTGCTTCATTGGGTGTTCAAAAAGGAATAATATTTCTTCTATCAACTGTGTTGCTACAAAATTTGATTTTTATACCTGTTATAATTTGCATGGCAGTAAGTTGCATTCGATTATATAAATCTATAATGAAGGATAGAAGAAGAGAAAATATAAAAATAGAAATTATTAGACACACATTAATTTCAGTTGTACTAATTATTTGCTTGATTATTGCATCTCTAATAGAAACATATATTTCTACTAATATTTTAGAGATGTGCATGGGACTATTGTGATTTTTAATATATATTTTAGCTTTAAAGAGATTTATTTTTCGTAAACTATTTAAGAATGACAAAAAAATTATAAAAAAATGTCAAAATATGTTTGCATTTTAATAACAATTATGATATAACATATACGATGTTTATGTAAATTATAAAAATTAGATATTAATAAAAGAAGAAGGGGTAATGACAATAATGGAAAAACAAATTAAACAATTTTTGGATTTTTTACAAAATGAAAAAAGAGTATCACTTAACACACTACAATCATATAGTAGAGATATTCATCAATTCGAGAATTACTTAAGTCAAAATCGTATTAATTACGTTAAAGTCGATAACAAAAAAATACATGAATATTTAAAACATTTACAAGATCTTAACAAAAAGACATCTACAATTTCAAGAAGTTTAGCTTCTATAAGATCGTTTTATCAATATCTAATAAGAGTAAAGAAAATAAAATATGACCCAACAGAAAATATACAGTCACCAAAAGTTGAAAAAAGAGTTCCTAGTGTTCTAACTTCTGAAGAAGTTGAAAAATTATTAAGCCAACCAAAAGATGTTGACTTAAAGGGAACAAGAGACAAAGCTATGTTAGAAGTAGCTTATGCTACAGGAATGAGAGTAACAGAAATTATTTCTCTAAATGTGGAGGATGTAAATCTTGAAGAAGGATTTATTACATGTAAATCTGCATCAAAGCAAAGAAGCATTCCACTTGGTTCAATATCAATTGCAGCTTTAAGAGAATATATTAGAGATGCTAGACCTATAATGATAAAGGACGAAAATGAAACAGCACTTTTTGTTAATGTTAACGGTAAAAGATTAACAAGACAAGGTTTTTGGAAAATAGTAAAATTCTATAAAGAACAAGCTCATATTACAAAAGATATTACACCACATATATTAAGACACTCTTTTGCAACACATCTATTGCAAAATGGAGCAGACTTAAAAGCCATACAAACAATGCTTGGACATTCAGACATTTCATCTACACAAGTATATACACAATTCCAAGATAGTGGATTAAAGGATATGTATAGAAGAACACATCCAAGAGCATAAGAATTAAATATATAAATAAAGAGATGAATTATAATTAATTAAAAATTTATCTCTTTTTGTTATATTGGGGTAATTATACGTGATAGATTTAAATCTGTCACCTAAGTTTCACTATTTTTTCCCTCCGTCCCCAAAAACAATATGCATAAAATTTCCTTTCAAAAACACTTGACATAAGAGCCTATTAAATATAAAATATATATGTGGAAAAAAATATATTTTACATATTAGATATATTTATTGTACATTGAAAATTTAATAGAAAGAGGTGTAATGATTATGGACATTATAATCAATATCGCCGTATTTCTAATCGCAGCAGTTATATTTACTTTTGTAGGGGTATATTTAAGAAAAAGAATTGCTGAATCTAAATTACGTAGTGCAGAAAATGAAGCAAAACAAATACTAGAAAGAGCAAAAATAGAGGCTGAAAATAGTAAGAAAGAAGAAATTTTTAAGGCAAAAGAAGAAATTTTAAGTGCAAGAAAAGATTTAGATGAAGAGATTAGAGAAAGAAGAGGCGAAGTACAACAACAAGAAAGAAGATTAATTCAAAAAGAAGAAAATCTAGAAAGGAAGTTAGAATCAGTTGACAAGAAAGAAAAAGATTTGCTAAATAAGGAGCAAGAACTTGCAGTTAAAAAAGAAGAACTAAAAGAAATAGCTAATAGACAAATGGCTGAGCTACAAAAAATTTCTGGATTATCTACTGAAGAAGCAAAGAAAAAATTACTTTCTGAACTTGAAAAAACTATGACAGCAGAAAAAGCTGCAGTTGTTAGAGAGTATGAAAGTAAAGCCAAGGAAGAGGCAATGAAAAATGCAAAAGAGATTGTAGGATATGCTATACAAAAATGTGCAGCAGATCATACATCTGAAACTACTGTATCTATAGTATCACTTCCAAATGATGATATGAAAGGAAGAATAATTGGTAGAGAAGGTAGAAATATAAAGGCATTAGAAACATTAACAGGAATTGATTTGATTATTGATGACACTCCTGAAGCAGTTGTAATTTCAGGCTTCGACCCATTAAGAAGAGAAGTTGCAAAAATTGCTCTTGAAAAACTTATTGAAGATGGAAGAATTCATCCAGCTAAAATAGAGGAAATGGTAGAAAAGGCTAAAGAAGAAGTTGAAAATACCATAAAAGAAGAAGGAGAAAGAGCAGTTTTAGAAACAGGAGTAGTAGGATTACATCCTGACTTGGTAAAATTAATTGGTAAATTAAAATATAGAACAAGTTATGGACAAAATGTACTAAATCATTCAATAGAGGTTTCTAATTTGGCTAGAATAATGGCTGACGAACTTGGATTAGATCCAAAACTTGCTAGACGCGCAGGATTATTACATGATATAGGAAAGGCGCTAGACCATGATATGGAAGGAACACACGTTGAAATAGGTGTTGAAATTCTAAAGAAATATAAAGAAAATGAAAAAGTTATAAATGCAGTAGAAGCACATCATGGAGATGTAGAGCCACAAACAATAGAAGCAGTTCTAGTACAAGCAGCAGATGCAATATCAGCATCAAGACCTGGAGCAAGACGTGAAACTCTTGAAAATTATATAAAGAGATTAGAGACACTTGAGAAAATTGCAGACTCATTTGAAGGAGTTGAAAAATCTTTTGCTATACAAGCAGGTAGAGAAGTAAGAATAATAGTAAAACCTGAGAAAATAACAGATGACCAAATGGTATTAATGGCAAGAGACGTAGCAAAGAAAGTTGAAGATGAAATGGAATATCCAGGACAAATCAAAGTAAATTTAGTAAGAGAAACAAGAGTTGTTGATTACGCTAAATAATGTCGTTTTAGGGACAGGTCTCCCGGCGACATATTAATAAATATGAGATGAACTTATTATTCTCATTATTAAAAATACTGTTATAAGATAAAACTTATAGCAGTATTTTTTGTTATTATATTAATGAGTAGGCTAGGTCCTTATAATTTTAAAGAACCTTGCTTCCTTTTGAGCATTATTTCCAGAATCTATAAATTGTATATTGCCTCCTAATGTACTAGTACTTATTAAATTGTTATCAAGCAAAACATCTTTTAAATGTCTGGCTAAATATGGAGCTCCATTATAAAATCTAACTTGTCCCAAAACTTCTTCTATTAAATTTTGTATTAGAGGATAGTGAGTACAACCTAAAACTACATTTTCGATTTTTCCTTTATATTGCCCCAAATGATTTATTAGGTACTCTTGGATTTTTTCTTTATTTCCCTCTTCTATTAGGTCAGCTAAGCCTACACAAGGAAGCAATATTGTTTTATGGTTATCATATTTATGATATAGAAGGTTAAACTTTTCGCTTTCAATGGTGCCTTTTGTTGCCATTACCAATGTAGGACTGTTATATGAGTAGTCATGAACCATTTTGTATGCTGGTTCTATTGCAATAATTGGTATAGAAGTATACTTTTGCCTCAAGAATTTAGCAGATTTAGCGCTTGCAGTGTTACATGCTATAACAATTGCTTTGCAGTTTTCTTGTATGAAAAAATCTACTATATTATCACATAACAAATTTATTTGCTCATCAGATTTATCTCCATATGGATTATTAGCAGAATCGCTAAAATATATATAGTTTTCATTTGGAAGTATTTTTAGTATTTCCTTTAAAACAGTAACTCCACCTATTCCAGAGTCGAAAATCCCTATTTTGTTGTTGATATTCAAAATTATTCACAGACCTTTCTTAACATCGTAGTTTCAATATTTTTGCAGTTTATTATATGTTACTGTTTAATGGTTTAGGTAAGTAAATTTAAAGTCCGCGCAGGGAGTTTATAATTAAAAAAGTCGAGCGACGCAGGTAGCTCCGTTGGGACGGAGTGAGACTTTTTTAATTAAAACTACCGTTGCAGGACATGCATTATCTAAATACCATTAAGCAACAATTATTATATCATATTTTTTAAAGTTAGGGCTGGAAAATATACAAATAAATGATATAATAGTATAAAAATTTTAAGAAGGTGACAAGAATATGCAAAACTTAACATTAATCCTTGAAGGTGGAGCATTAAGAAGCTTATATACTTCAGGAGTATTAGATGTTTTAATGAAATATAACATTGAAGCTAATTATATTTTAGGTGTTTCAGCAGGGGCTTTGACAGGAATGAAATACAATATTGAAGCCAACTATGTTTTGGGTGTTTCAGCAGGGGCTTTAACAGGAATGAATTATGTTTCAAAACAAGCAGGCAGAAGTGCTAAGATTAATATAGAGAATTGTGATAATTCAAGATACATAGGAATGAAAGCATTAAGAAAAGAAGGAGGAATTATAGGGTATAATTATCTTTTTGATGATTTATCTCAAAATGCATATCCATTTGATTATGAAAAATTTAAATTTTCTGATCAAAAATTCATACCAGTAATAACTAACTGTGAAAAAGGAATAACTGAGTATGTAGAAAAAAATGAGTGTAAAGATGATATATTCAAAGTCGTACAAGCTTCTTCAAGTATGCCACTTTGCTCTAAAATGGTGAAAATAGGTGGCAGCCACTATCTAGATGGAGCAGTAACTATGCCTATTCCAGTTGACTGGGCAATAGAGCAAAATCATAAAAATATTTTGGTTGTGCTTACAAGAGATAGAGAGTATAGAAAGCCAGAAATTTCAAATACTATGAAGAGTATGTATAAAAGAGTATATCATAAATATCCAAAGTTAGTAGAAAATCTTTGTACAATGCCAGAGAGATATAACAAGTTAAAAGAGCATATTAATGACTTGGAGAAACAAGGTAGAATTATGGTAATTGCTCCTAAAGAACCTGTAACAGTTTCAAGATTAGAAAAAGATAAAGAAAAACTAAAGAAGTTATATGAAGATGGCAAAAAAGATATGGAAGAGAGCATTGATAAATTAGAGACATTAATTAAGCAAGATTTAACTTAATAAAAAATTGCTAGTATTTAAATAAATTAATAAGTAAAAGGGTGTATTATGAAATTTCAAGAAAATAAAAAGCCTATTATAGTCATTATTATCATTTTCTTACTTCTCGTTACTGTAGGAGTAATATATATGACATATATGCTTGATAAGGTCGAAGCAAACGCTAACAACAGTATAGAAACTATTGTTAAAAATGATGCCGATAATCTTAAAACAGAAATAACTGAACAAAAAGCTATTTTACAGTCTATTACAAATGAGATTTTATCAGATAATATTGTGGACAAGGAAAAAATTTTTGAACAATATGAAAAAAGCGATGTTACAAGTAAATTTGTTAGAATGGCCATTATGCAAGAAAATGGTAAAACAATTACTAATGACGATTAAAAAGACAATTTTTTCTCTAACAATGAAATTCGTGTTTCAGAAAGTAGAATAAGCAAAATTGATGGAGAGGAGATTACTATATATTCTCAAGCTATTGACTTGGATAAAGAAAGAATAGCTATTTTGCTAATTGTAAAAACAGATTCATATAAGAATATTTTTTCTAATAAAGTTTTTGAGGGGAAAGGATTCAGCTACATTGTCAATAAGCAAGGAAACATTGTGGTAAGTGCGAACACAGAAATTGACTCGCGAAATTTAATAGAGAATATAGATAAAATGCTTACAGGAAGCTCAAAGGAAAGATTTGAATCAAACCAAAACAAAATAGAAGAGAATATTAGAAATGGAATATCTGGCACAAGAACTTTACAAACAGTAAATGGTAAATATTATATGGTGTATGAAGCAATTGAAGCAAATGACTGGGCAATTGTTACATTTATTCCATCAAAGGCTATAGCAGCAGAAGTAAATAATGCACTGCTTACTACTTTTATATTATCAATTATTGTTATATTAGTAATTTTATCAATATGCATATATATTGTAATTTCTAATAACAAAAAGCAGAAGCAATTATATGAATATGCATATATAGACCCAGTGACGAAAAGAGGTAATGTTTATTACTTTAGAAAAAAAGGACAAGAGATACTTGATAGTATAGAAATAAGTGGAACATCATCAAACCAATATATTTT
>ERZ1643249.4520-NODE-4520-length-11589-cov-5.351569_pt1 | contig 11589 bp, 11 predicted proteins | sample MGYA00579263_ERZ1643249 | MGnify/ENA primary metagenome ERZ1643249 (study PRJEB29033, sample SAMEA4952264) | chicken gut metagenome | biome: Broiler Chicken; feature: Gastrointestinal Tract; material: Caecum | place: Ireland | collected 2018 | study: Broiler...
GCTCCCTTGTGCAAAGGGAGCTGTCAGCCGAATGGCTGACTGAGGGATTGTCTGCCCGATATCCGATTTTTACGGGAGGTTCGGAAGGGGCAGGGCTGCGTCGACGAAAATATACTTATCCACGGATGTCCGCGATCTTCCCGCCTTCGAGCGTCACGGTGAAATAGTGCAGCTCGTAGAGGCGGTCTTTCTTTTTCCGCGCCAGCCCGCAGGTCATGGGGTCTTTCGTGAGGGAGACGGAGGAAAAATCCCCCAAAAACGCCCGGATGTGCCCCGCCCTTCCTTTGAGTTCGTCGCTTAAAAAGAGGGAAAAATCGGCGCCCGTCAGCACGCTTTCGAAGAAGGCGCAGGGCAGGATGTTCTCTTCTATGCCTTCGGGGGCGGGGACGGAAAATTTGTCGGGGAAACAGCCATCCTCCGTCAGCGTCCAGCGGCATTCCGCCGTCCGTTTCAGGCAGTCGGCAAGGGGCAGGGAAGCGACGAGCGCTCCCCGTTCGAAGCGGTATCCGCCGACGCGTTTGGAGAGGACGCATTTCCCGCCCTCCGTATAGGCGGCGAGCATGCCTTCCCCTTCCAAAAAGATCAGCCCGCTTTCCGCCCGTACGGAGCAGCGGGAAAATTCTTCCGGCAGGGGCAGGACGAAGAAGCCGCGCGGCGTTTCGAGGGCGAGCTGCAAAGGCCCCTGGCGGAAGACGGTGACGAGAGAGGCGCCCAAGCGCTCCTGCGCGACGATTTTCAGGGAAAAGTCGGAGGGCGGGAAATCGCGGGCGTACACGGCGATCCCGTCGCGGAGAATATACACTTCGCAGCCGTCTGGCGGGGAGAAACGCAGCCGTTCCGTGAGGAAAAAGCTCACGGGCAGGGCGCCTTCGGGTACGAAGCGGACGAATGCGTTATCCTTGGGGCTGACGTCCGCGAAGCGTTCGAACAGGTCCGTCCTGCCCGCAAATTCGCCGTCGAGAAAGAGGGCGCAGGGGCGGGAGGAGAGAAAGTAGATTTTCATACTTCAATATATTCTTTTCCGGGCGCGGGCATGTATAAAGGGCGGAAAATATGTTAATAATTCCTTCAAACAAACGCCGCGCGCCGGCAGGGCGGCGCAAGGCAGGGAGGTAAAACATGAACAAGATCAACGGTTACACGGAAGAAGAAGCGAAAAGCCTTGTGGAATACATCTGGGAAGGCAAGCAGGCGGGAAAGACGCTGACCTATCTCTTCGCGGCGTACGGCGCGGCGCACGGCAGAGCCAAGGGAAGCGTGCGCAACTACTATTACGCGCTCATGAAAAACAGGGGCAAGGACGAACGGGTGGTAAAACTTCTGGACGGCAAACAGCTTTCCGTGGAGCAGATCCGCGAGTTCACGGAGGAAGAAACGGACAGGGTCCTGCGCAGCATTCTCGCCGAAAAGAGCAAGGGCGTTTCGGTGCGCAGGGCGATCTGCAACATCGCCAAAGGGGACGACAAACTCATGCTCCGATTGCAGAACAAATACCGCAACGTATTGAAAAAGCAGCCGGGCAGGGTTGAGGCGATCGCCGCCGAAATGGGATTGGAGACGGGAGAAAAGAGCCTTTTGCAGCGCCGCCTGGAAACGGAGATAAACGCCCTGTACGACCGCCTTACCCGCTCGCTGCGGGAGGAAAATTCCCGTCTCTCGGACGAGAATGCCCGGCTGAAAAAGGAAAACGAAGCCCTTCGCCGCCGCGCCCGCTTCCGGGAAGTCTGATGTCGGTTTTTGTCGGAAAATGCGCATAACGCCCCGAACATTCGGGCATACTGAAAGTACGGGGCGGACGCCCCGCAAAGGGAGGTTTTGCGTTATGGAAAAATTTGCGATCGGGCTTCTGCTCGGCGCGGTGGGCGGCGCGATGCTTGCGGCGAACAACTGCAAGATGCGCGCGCTCGTCAGAAAAGGACAGGAAGAGGTGAAACAGCGCCTCGACGAGATGATGGACGAAAAGCTCAAAGCGTTGGAAGAGGGCGGCAGCCTTTTTGCGGCGTCTGGCGATAAAAAGCCGGAGGGCGGGGAAAAAGAAGGAAAGGGGCGCGGGAAATAAATTCCCCGGCGTTCCGTGTGCGCCCGCGGCGTTCCGCCGCGGGCGCTTCCGCGTATTTTGGACTCCCGCGGGCGGCGGTCAAAACCCTGTCCCCTGTATTTTCCCGATTTTTCAGCCGTCGGCGCGGAACGGAAATTGTGAAAAATTTCCGCGGCGAAAAAAATTCTTTCAAAACGATAGACGAGGGGGGGATTTTGTGATATAATAATCCCATGGCAATCAATAGGGCAATGGCTTTGGACATCGGGGACAGGCGGATCGGCATAGCGGTCAGCGACCCCTTCGGCGAATACGCGATGCCGTGCGATACCTATTTCCGCACCCGCGACCTCTCTTCGGACGCGGCGGCGCTCGCGAAGATCGCGGCGGAAAAGGGGGTGGGTGAAATCGTCTGCGGTCTGCCCCTGAACGCCGAGGGCAATGAGGGCGAACAGGCGGAAAAGACCCGCCGGTTTGTCGCCGTGCTCGCGGAAAAGACCTCTCTCCCCATCGCGTGGGAGGACGAACGGTTCACGACCGCGGCGGCGCGCGAAGTGCAGATCATGGGCGGCGTAAAGCGCGGGGACAGAAAGCGCACGATCGATTCGATCGCGGCGTCCTATATTCTCGAAAGCTATCTCGCCCGCAGGAAAAAACAGCAAAGAAACGGAGGCGCCGCATCGGCGGCGGAAGAGGACAATGACGGATAAAGAAAAGGATTTCATCGATACGGACGGGGCGGAAGCGGAGACGGAAGAGGACGAACAGAACATCATCGAACTCGAAGACGACGAAGGAAACGTCGAAAAGTATCTCCACATCGGCACCATCAACTACCGCGGGGAGTGGTACTGCTTTTTCCAGAAGGCGGAACCCGAATCGGAAGAGGAAGAGGACGAAGTCGTCGAATTTCTGCTCCGGGGAGAGGGCGAAGATCAGCGCCTTGTCCCCCTGGAGGACGAGACCCTCATGGACGAAGTCTTTGCAGAGTTTTGTCATCAGTATGAAGAATACGAAGACAGCGACGACGCTATGCGTTTGGAGCGTTGACCGGGGGAAACGCGTATATACTGCGCAATACATTGTCGGGCTTGCGTTTTTGCTTGGCTCTAATACGATTAAGTAAACTCGCGGCGCAAAAGCCGCGCCCTTCGCGTCTTGCTTGTATCTCCGCGTTTTAACGGTTCACGGGGGCGCTCGACAGGACAAAACGCGGTAACCTCATACCTGCCCCCGTGTAATCGGGTGTGCCGCAGAGGATTGTTTGGGTTGAATTTTCCTTATTCCCGCGTTTTTTGCTTTGCGGAAAAATTCGACGCGGGCAGCATTGTATATTGTAAAAGATCGGAACCGTCCGCCGCGTTTCGGAAAGGGCGGCGGAAATAAAACAGATGGGGAGGCCGGATGAAAAAAGAAAAACTCCGGGAACGGCGCCGCGGCATGACCGAGGCGCTCAAAGAAAAACTTCGGGAAGCGTTTCAGTCGGTGTTTCCCATCGCCCTGATCGTCCTGGGTTTGTCCGTTATCGTGACGCCGCTGGAATCGGGCACCTTTCTGCTGTTTGCGCTCGGCGTCCTGCTCCTGATCGTCGGGACGGCGCTGTTCACGTTGGGCGCGGACATGTCCATGCTGGTCATCGGTCAGAAGGTGGGGTCGTCGCTGACGAAGAGCAAAAAGATATGGCTCATCGCCCTGGTCAGTTTCGTGATCGGCGTCATCGTCACGATCGCCGAACCCGACTTGCAGATTCTCGCCGAACAGGTACCCGACATCGACAACATGGTGATGATCATCAGCGTATCGGTGGGCGTGGGGATCTTTCTCGCCATCGCGATGCTGCGCATCGTGTTCGGCGTCAGCCTGTCCCTGCTTTTGGCGATCTTTTACGTAATTCTCTTTGCGGTGGCGCTCATCTTTGTCCCGTCGAGCTTCTGGGCGGTGTCCTTCGATTCGGGCGGCGTGACGACGGGTCCGGTCACCGTTCCCTTCATCATGTCCTTAGGCGTGGGCGTGGCGGCGGTGCGCAGCGGCAAAAAGAGCGGGGACGACAGTTTCGGTCTCGTGGCGCTCAGCAGCATCGGTCCCGTTCTCGCCGTCATGATTCTCGGCATCGTCTATAAAGTGGAAGTGGGGGAATACCCCGTAGAGCCCATCGCCGTGCCCGGCACGACGCAGGACGTCTTTATCTCTTACGGCAAGGGACTGGGGGAGTATGCGCAGGAAGTGCTGCTCGCCCTCTCGCCCATCGCGGCGTTCTTCGTTCTGTTTCAGATCGTCACGCGGGCGTTTTCCCGCCGTCAGCTCATCAAGGTGGTGATCGGCATCGTCTACACGTTTGCGGGGCTCACCTTCTTCCTGACGGGCGCCAACGTCGGCTTCATGCCCGTGGGCAGGGAGATCGGCGGCGCGCTGGCGGCGATCGGCAACGGCTGGCCGCTCATCCCCGTGGGGATGCTCTTGGGCTATTTCGTCGTGGCGGCGGAACCCGCCGTCTACGTCCTCAACAAACAGGTGGAACACATGTCCGCGGGCGCGGTGACGACTTCGGCGATGAAAAAGGGACTTTGCATCGGCGTGTGCGCGGCGCTCGGATTTGCGATGCTGCGCATCGTGGCGGGCTTTAACGTCATGTGGCTTCTGGTGCCGGGCTATGCGGCGGCGCTCATCCTCATGCCCTTCACCCCCCGGCTGTTCACGGGTATCGCCTTCGACTCGGGCGGGGTGGCGAGCGGAGCGATGGTCTCCTCCTTCGTCCTGCCCATGGCGATCGGCGCCTGTCTCGTGATTTCCCCTTCGGAGATCATGACGCTGGCGTTCGGCTGCGTGGCGCTCGTCGCTTTGGCGCCCCTCATCACGATCCAGATTCTCGGCATCCATTACCGGCACAAGACGGCGAGGTACAAGAAGAACTTCCTCACCGAAGAGGACGGCATTACGGAATACGAGGTGAACTGAGATGGAAATCGAAAAAGCGGTCCGGAAACCCGCGCTCGGCATGGAAAAGATCAAAAAACTCCGCGTCGCGGGGCGGAGCAGGGAAGGAAACCGGGAGAACGAACCCGTCCGGCTCAAACTCCTCATCGGCGTGGCGGCGCCCGGCGACGGCGCGGAGATCGCGGAGATCTGCAACGCGAACGCGGCGGCGCTCAGCTATGCGTTCGAGGGCTGGGGCACGGCGCGCTCGGCGATGCTCGACTATCTGGGGCTGGACGAAAGCCCCAAACAGGTGGTGCTGTCCCTCATCCCCGAAACGGCGGAAAAGGCGATTCTGGAAGGCATTCAGAAGGAAATGGAACTGTATCTGGTGGGGAAGGGCATCTGCTTCACCCTGCCGCTCACCGGCGTGTCGTCCATCGTGGCAAACGGACTTGTCAAGGGCGCGCCGCAGGAAAAATCCAACGGGAGGGAAACGAGAATGAGCGAAGAAACGAGAAAATACGACCTGATCATCGCCGCCGTGGAAAGCGGCTATGCGGACGAAGCGATGGACGCCGCCCGGGCGGCGGGCGCGGCGGGCGGCACCCTCATCAACGCCGTCACGCTGAACAACCGCAAGGCGGAACAGCTCATCGGCGTCACCTTGCAGCAGGAAACGGAAATTCTCATGATCCTGACCAGACGGGAGGGAAAACTGCCCATCATGCGCGCGATACAGGAGACGGCGGGCTTGAAGACGGACGCCGGCGGCGTTCTGTTCTCGCTGCCCGTGGATAACCTGATCGGCGTCGGCTCCATGTCCCCGGACGCGGAAGACCCCGCGCCCGAACAGGCATAGGGCATAGGCGGGCAGCCTGCCTTTTTGAAAAAAGGTACCCTCTCTCCGACTGTCGGGGGGGGGGGGTATTTTTTGCCCCTTTCCGAAAATTCCGACGGGGCAGGGGAGCGTCTAACGAAAAAACTGCGGGAGAGAAAAAAGTGAAACTCATCTGGAAAAGACTGAAAAAATATCGCTGGCCTCTGGCGGCGGCGTTCGTCATGCTGGTGCTGTCCACCGTCTGTTCGGTGGCGCTGCCCACCCTGATGACGAACATCGTGGACTACGGCATCGGCGAAAAGGATCTGCATTACGTATTCCGCACGGCGGGGATCATGGCGGGCGTGGCGATTGCCGACGCCCTTCTGGTCGTGGCGGCGTATTGGCTGGAAACCAAGGCGCTGGAAGCCTTCGGCAGGGATCTGCGCGCGGAAATTTTCCGAAAGGCGACTTCCCTCTCTCCCGACGAATTCGTAAAGTTCGGCGCGGGCGGGCTGATCACCCGTTCCATCGAGGACGCGGACAGAGTGGGGGAGGTTCTCTATACGCTGATGAGCGCCCTTTCCGCCATTCCCTTCACGATGATTTTCGGAACCGTTCTCGCCTTCCGCCGCGACCCGCTGCTGGCGCTGATTTTGTTCGCGTTCGTCCCCGTGCTGATCGCGGTGGTGCTGCCCGTCTCGCGCAAAGTGCATCCCTTATGGAAAACTTCCGACGAGTATATGGACAAACAGAACGCGCTCGTCCGCAGCCGGCTTTCGGGCATCCGGGTGGTGCGGGCGTTCAACCGCGAAGGGGCGGAACAGGAAAAGATCGCTTCCGCCACGCGGGTGATGGCGGACAACATCATCCGCGCCAACGTGCGCGCGGGGCTGATCAGTCCCGTGTGTATGTTTTTGCTCAATTTCGCCACCGTCCTCATTCTCGGCGTGGGCGCCTTCCGCATTTCCCTGCCCTCCTCTTCGCTGACGGTGGGCGGAATCCTCGCCGTCATCGAATACGTGGGTATGATCATGTCGGGATTTCTGAGCATTTCCTTCACGATTTCCGAAGTTCCCCGCGTCCGCGTCAACTGCGCGCGCATCGGGGAGGTGCTCTCCGCGCCCGTCCCGTCGGAACGCGCGGACGCTTTCCCCCTTTCGGGCGGCATTTCCCTTTCGGAAGTGTCCTACCGCTATCCGGCGTGACGGTGGACATCCTGCCCGGCGAGCGGGCGGCGGTGATCGGCGGCACGGGCTCGGGAAAGAGCACGCTCGTGCGGCTGCTTTCGGGGCTTGCCCTGCCGACGTCGGGGGAACTGCGCTTCGACGGCAGGCGGCGGGAGGAGATGAGCGGAAAGAACATCCGCGACGGCGTGAGCTGCGTTTTGCAGCGGGACACGATCTTTTCCGGAACCCTGCGCGACAACGTGGCGGCGGGCAGGCAGGTAAGCGACGACGAAGTGATTTCCGCCCTGCGGGACGCGCAGCTTTACGATTTTGCCGCGGAGAGAGAAGAGGGGATAAACTACCCCGTCACCCAGCGGGGCGGGAACCTTTCGGGCGGGCAGAAACAGCGGCTCGCCATCGCCCGCGCCATCGCCAAGCCCGCCGCGGTCTACATATTCGACGACAGTTTTTCCGCGCTCGATTTCCTCACGGAATCCCGCCTTCGCGCCCGGCTTTCGGAAAGGCTGAAAGCAAAGACGCAGATCGTCGTCACCCAGCGGGTGTCCACGGCGATGAGCTGCGACAAGATCTTCGTCTTTGACGGCGGCAGGCTGGTCGCTTCGGGCACTCACGCGCAGCTTATGGAAACCTGTTCCGTCTACCGCGAAATCGAAAAATCGCAGAGCGGAATCCGCTGAATCCCCGCCTTCCGCCTCCGCAAAGCGCGCGGAGCATACGGGGCGCAATCCGTCCGTAAAAGACAATTCGGGCGGGGCAGGGATTTATTCAATCGGAGAAAATCATGAAAGAGAAAAAGAAAACCGAAAAAAGGCCGCCCGTCCTGAAACGGATGCTGCGGGATCTTTCCAAAATCCGCTTTCCGCTTTCGGGGGTGGCGGCGATGGCGCTCGTCATCATCGCCTGCAACATGATTTCCCCCCGCCTGGTGGGCGGAATCGTGGGGGAGATCGGCGATTTCGCCGACGGGGGCGGCGGAAAATTTTCCGCCCTCTTTGCCCGCATCGGGGGGCCGCTGGCATGGCTTTTGGGGGTGTATGCCGTCTATTCCCTCTTCTCCTGGCTGAAAATGTACACGCTGAACAACGTCGTCTCCCGCCGCTTCACCTGCGAACTTCGCATCGCGATGTCGGACAAGATCTCCCGCCTGCCCCTTTCCCGGCTGGATCAGATGACGACGGGCGAAGTGCTCGCCAAGATCAACAACAACGTCTCGACGATGGGCAATTCCGTGCATCAGGCGATCGACGTGCTGCTCATGGGCGGATTGCAGATCGTCGCGATCGCGGCGATGCTCTTTCTGGAAAACGTGCAGATGGCGCTGGCGACGGTGCTGCTCGTGCCCCTGTCCACGCTGCTCTCCACCTTTCTCGCCTCCAGGAGCATGCGCTGTTACGAAAAGCTGTGGAAGGAATACGAAGCGCTGTACTCCTGCGTGGAGGAGACGTACGGGGGCATGGATACGGTGCGCGCCTTCAACATGGAGGAATCGGTGCGCGAAAAGCACGCGGAGATCAACGCCCGTCTCACCGCGCTCGCCCGCCGCGCGGGATTTCTGTCCACCGTCGTCCAGCCCGTCATCGCGCTGGCAAATCACGCCCCTTTCATCGTCATCTGCCTTTTGGGCGGCATTCTCGCCGTGCGCGGGGAGGCGGAGGTCGCCACCGTCGTCACGGTGGTGCTGTATTCCAAAAATTTCGCTTCTCCCCTCACCCAGATCGCCAACGGACTGTCCGCCATACAGCAGGTGGCTGCCGCCGCCGGGCAGGTGTACGGATTTCTGGACGAACCGGAAATGACCGCGGAGACGGGACGGCTGCCCGCAAAGATCGCGGGAGAGGTGGAATTTTGCGACGTCTCCTTTTCCTACGTCCCCGAAAAGCCGCTCATCGGGCATTTCTCCTTCCGCGTCCGCGCGGGGCAGAAGGTGGCAATCGTGGGACCGACGGGGGCGGGCAAGACGACGCTCGTCAATCTGCTCATGCGCTTTTACGACCCGCAGTCGGGGCATATCGAGATCGACGGCTGCGACATCGGGCGGGTAAAGCGGGAGGACGTGCGGGATAAATTCTCCATGGTTTTGCAGGATACATGGCTGTTTGAGGGCACCGTGTACGAGAATATCGCCTACGGCAGGGAAAACGTGACGAAAGAGGAGGTGGAAAACGCCTGCCGCGCGGCGTACTGCGACCGCTTTATCCGCCTGCTGCCCAAGGGGTACGACACCGTGCTTTCCGATTCCGCCGCCCTCTCGGGCGGGCAGAAACAGCTCCTGACCATCGCGCGCGCCTTTCTGTCCGACAGACCTCTCCTCATTCTGGACGAAGCGACGTCGGACGTGGACACGCGGACGGAGGTGCTCATCCGGCGGGCGATGGACGGGCTGATGCGGGGGCGCACCTGTTTCGTCATTGCCCACCGGCTTTCCACGGTGACGGGCGCGGACGTGATCGTCGCCGTAAACGACGGAAAGATCGCGGACGTGGGCACGCACGCGCAGTTGCTCGCCGAAGGCGGTTTTTATTCGAAGCTGTATTTCAGCCAATACGCGCCCGTCGGCTGACGGCGGAAAATCGGGCGGCTTTGAAGGCGCTTTTTCGGAAATCGGGTTTTGAAGAGGGGATTTTTCCGAAAAAAACGGGCAAAATTTCCGAAAATTTCCGAAAAAATCGCCGATTCCCGCCAAAATGACTTGCCAAGTCGTTTGCGATATGGTAAAATAGGAACGCTGAAAAATTCACACCCGTTTTGCCGCGCGTATTCCGTGTCCGTAAATCTTTTCATGCGGATAGCGTTACGAGCCTTACGCGGCGCGGGGAGGAAGAACGGAGGAAGCAATTATGGCAGTTATCACTATGAAGCAGCTTCTCGAAGCGGGCGTCCATTTCGGACACCAGACGAGAAAATGGAACCCCAAGATGAAGAAGTACATCTTCGCGGCGAGAAACGACATCCACATCATCGACCTGCAGCTCACGGCGACCCTCATCGAAGAGGCGTACAAATTCGTGTGCGACAGCGTGAAAGAGGGCAAGACCGTCCTCTTCGTCGGCACCAAGAAGCAGGCGCAGGAAGCCATCAAGGAAGAGGCGGAGCGCTGCGGTCAGTTCTACGTCAATTCCCGCTGGCTGGGCGGATGCCTGACCAACTTCAAGACCATGCGCTCCCGCGTGGACAGGCTGGAAAAGCTGGAGAAGATGGAAGCGGACGGGGAATTCGACCTCCTGCCCAAAAAGGAAGTCATGCTCCTGAAAAAGGAAATGACCAAGCTGCAGACCAATCTCAACGGCATCAAGAAGATGAAGTCCATGCCCGGCATCATGTTCGTCGTCGATCCGCATAACGAGGACATCGCGGTGAAAGAAGCCCGCAAAGCGGGCATCCCCGTGGTCGCCATCACGGACACCAACTGCGATCCCGACCTCATCGACTACGTGATCCCCGGCAACGACGACGCGATCCGCGCCATCAAGCTCATCTCGTCGGTCATCGCCAACGCGGTCATCGAAGCCAACCAGGGCGCCGAAGCGCTCGTGGCGGCGGCTCCCGAAGCGGAGGAAAAAGAGCCCGAATCCATCGAAGAAGTGGTGGCGGCGGCGGACGAGCCGGCGGCTCCCGCGGCGGAAGAGAACGCGTAACAAAGCGTAAAAATTTCGGAAAAGGAGAAAGAGAATATGGCATTCACGGCAAAAGACGTCATGGCGCTGCGCGAAAAGACGGGCGCCGGGGTTATGGATTGCAAAAAAGCGCTTACGGACGCCGACGGGGATATGGCGAAAGCCGCCGATCTCCTTCGCGAACGGGGCATCGCCAAGGCGGACAAAAAGGCCTCCCGCATCGCGGCGGAGGGCATCGTCGCCTGCTATAAAGAGGGCAAGGCGGGCGTCCTCATCGAAGTCAACTGCGAATCCGACTTCGTCGCCAAAAATCCCCGCTTCACGGAGATCGCCACGGAGCTCGCGAAAGTCGCTTTGCGCGACAATCCCGCAGACGTGCAGGCGCTTCTTGCCTGCAAGGCGGACAGCGGCGAGACGGTGGAGGAATACCTCAAGAGCCAGATCGCGGTCATCGGCGAGAAGATCGCGGTGCGCCGTTTCACGATCTATAAGACGGAGGGATTCCTGGCGAGCTATATTCATCTCGGCGGCAAGCTGGGCGTCCTGCTCGACATGAAGGGCGAAGAGACGGAAGCTGCGAAAGAGACCGCGCACGAAATCACCCTGCAGATCGCCTTCACCAAGCCCGCCTATCTTACGGAGGAGGAAGTTTCTCCCGAGACGCTCGAAAAGGAGAAAGAAGTTTTGAAGCAGCAGGCGATCAACGAAGGCAAGCCGGAAGCGATCGCGGAAAAGATGGTGCAGGGCAGAATCAAGAAGTTCTACGAAGAGAACTGCCTTTTGAAGCAGGCGTTCATCAAGGACGAGAAAAAGACGGTGTCCGACCTCCTCAAAGCGGCGGGCAATCTCTCGATCAACCGTTTCGTGTTCTACGTCATGGGCGAAGGTCTGGAAAAGAAGAGCGAAGATCTGAACGAAGAAGTCGCCAAGCAGGTCGCGGCGATGAAGAAGTAAGGTTTTCTTAAATGATCCGCAAAACAGCGGTCGGCGGCACAGTGTGCCGCCGATTTTTTT
>ERZ1643249.4523-NODE-4523-length-11581-cov-127.564203_pt1 | contig 11581 bp, 10 predicted proteins | sample MGYA00579263_ERZ1643249 | MGnify/ENA primary metagenome ERZ1643249 (study PRJEB29033, sample SAMEA4952264) | chicken gut metagenome | biome: Broiler Chicken; feature: Gastrointestinal Tract; material: Caecum | place: Ireland | collected 2018 | study: Broiler...
CATACCTTGCTGGAAGGTCTTCCCAACGAGCTCCGCTGCGGGCAATCCATAGAATACCGTTAAAGTGAGCGCGAAGGTCCTTTTGAGGGCGTCCCATATGATGTTTGGGCAGCATGGGTTCTATGATGGCCCATTCTGCATCTGTTACCTCATAACGATGAATCGTCATGCTATCACTTCCTTGTACTGCCTATGATAGAATCCTTTTATGTCTTTTTCTTGTCTTTTTAACACTTTTTTGGGCGTTTTTGAGTTTTCAGATACACCCTAGAAATTTACATGATGCACGGTCTGCTTCTCAATATCTTCAAAAGCAGTATTGCGATCCAATTTAGCAGTATTGAAGGGTATTTACTGACTGCCGGAAACTTCGCCCTGACAGTAGGGCTGTGTGCAGTAGTTATCCGTCTGCTCAATCAAAATGCCGTACTCAAGAAAGTATTAAATATTCGATAAAAATTCAAAGGAGAAACGATATGCATCCGAGAGTGCTGATCGTAGGAACGGTTCCATATAACACAAAATCAACGTCACGCGCTTTTGATGCGTACTTTCACTATTGGGAGAAAGAGAATATTGCACAGATATTCTCTAATACGAAGAAGCCGTGCAAGGGGCATTGCGAAACGCTTTTCCAAATTACGGATCACCGTGTGTTGCAGCGGTGGATGGGGAAGAAAGTCGATACTGGCGTAATTTATCATTATGATGATCTTGACACCGAGTGGAAAGATAATGATTTGGAACTCGGAAATGCAAAAGCAGAAGCTGCCTACAAGTTCGGTGGAAAGCATACGCCTCTTACGCATTTGCTCAGGGGAATCCTCTGGCGTAAGAGATTCTGGTGCACGGAGAAGCTAAATAATTGGCTAGATGACTTCAAACCAGAATGCGTGTTTCTGGCTTTTTCGGATGACTATTTTATCCCGCAGATTGCAATGTATGTCGCCAAGAGATATAACGTGCCAATTGTCTCCTGCATTGGCGATGACTATTATTTCAATGTGGAAAAGACGCTGAATCCGATCTATCACCTTTATAAATCGACCTACAAGAAATTGATTGACAAGGTTCTGGCTTGGCCGGGTAGTGCGATTTACATCAGCGACAAGATTCGGGATAAGTATAATTCGGAATTTGGACTGGACGGCGAAACGGTTTATTTGACTTCTACGGTTCAGCGTAAACTGTTCAGCGTGATTAACAAAGATTGCCCGGTTATTACTTACTTCGGAAATATCGGTATGGGACGCAACAACTCCCTGAACGATATTGGCTACGCCCTTGGGAAAATCAATCCAGAATATATGCTGGAGGTTTATTCCAACGAAAAGGACGAGCAGGTCTATTCTGTATTCAAGGACAATCGAAATGTCAAATATATGGGTTCTGTGCCGTACACGCAGGTTCAAAAGCGCATGGCAGAAAGCGACATAACTGTTATTGTAGAGGGATTTGAGGAAAAGGACATCAACCTTTCACGGTATTCACTCTCTACGAAAGCAGCGGACGCATTGGCGAGTGGCGCATCCATTCTAACATATGGCTCGCTAGAAAGCGGCATCATTGAGTATATGCAGTCAACGGATGCGGCAATGGTTTGTACGGATAAAGCTAAATTGGTGGATTCGATTACACAGCTGATTTCGAATCAGGAAATTCAAAAGAAATACTACGAACAGGCGATTGTGATGACAAGAGAGCATCATAATCTGCAGGCTAGCTGCAAGACATCGGAAGATGTGGTTGCAAAGGCAATCCGACATATGAAATAAGTGGCAGAGGATACATGGTGATGGAGAACAACTTTTCAATTATTATTTCGACGTGCGACAAGTTTTCGGATTTGTGGGATGCACATATTTTGCTTTTGAATCAGAATTGGGCAGACCGAAACGTGGAGACGTTTTTAGTAACCGATAAACCCACTGATCGTACTTTTGAAAATGTAACAGTGGTGGCAGCAGGCGAAGGCACGGAAATAACGGAACGTCTGAGAGCAGTGATGCCGCTGATTAAGACAGAGTATGTTCTCTTTACCTTGGATGACTATTTCCTGACGGAAAGAATTTCGACTCAGGCGGTCAACGAAGATATTCAGATCATGGAAAAGCATCAGATTGATTATCTGCGTCTGTTTGTTATGACCATGAAGAGTCTGAGAAACAGAAAAGCTGAGGAATTGGAACCGGGCATTTTTCTGCTGGACAATTACGCAGGTGATTACATTGTCAGTCTGTATGCGGGCATCTGGCGTAAGGATTTCATGGAAAAGACACTAACAAAAACGCTGAATGCCTGGCAGTATGAGGTTGCGTTGACGAATATGGCACGACAGCTGAATGCCCGTTGCGCAGATAGCCGACGCGGGGAATTCCCTATTCTTGACGTGATTCGTAAGGGAAAGGTGCTGACGAAGGCACGCAAATATTTCGATGGGAATCCTATTTATAAAGGTGACCGAGAGGATATGCGAGTTAAAGATGAATGGATGCTTGAATTCCGGACGTGGCTTCGTGAGTGGCTTCCGAAGCCGCTGTTCAATCTCTCAAAGGCCATCATGAGGCGCAGAGGGTATACATTTTTTAGCGACAAGATCTGAAGCAACTTTTAAATGCGAAGGCGAGGATAAAAGTGGAAATACTAAGAAGTACATACTATTTTCTATATGCCATTTTTCTAAAATTAACGAATAAAAAAGTAAGACTCTCATTGTCTACAAAGATTAAACCACATACATACATTGGAGAATATGTGAAGATTGGCAAAAAGACGTGGCTGTATGGGAAAATAGGAGATTGCTCATATATAGGAGAAAATTGTCGGTTAAGCGCTGCCATCGGAAAGTATTGCTCAATATCCCCTGACGTTAGAACGATTGAAGCAATGCATCCAATACACTATTTATCGACAGCACCAATCTTTTATTCGAATGGAAAGCAGTGTGGGAAAACATTCTGTGATAAATCATATTTTGACGAAATAGAGTATCAAGATGTCGAAAATAAAATTGCGGTTAATATAGGAAATGATGTCTGGATTGGAGAAGGGGTAAGAATTAAGGGTGGAGTTTCAATTGGCGATGGTGCAGTTGTTGCAATGGGAGCTATTGTGACCAAGGATGTAGAACCGTATACAATTGTTGGCGGAGTGCCGGCTAAAGTAATAGGTAAGAGATTTGAAGATGACACAATAAAAAAACTACTATCGCTGAAATGGTGGGACAAGGGTGAAGAATGGCTGATTGCGAATATTTCACATTTTAGAACAGCTTGTGTTGAAGATGTGCTTGATGATATTGAAAAAGGAGAAAAGTTCAGATGAAAGTTGAACTTGATAATAAGAATGAAGCTCTCCTTTGCTTCCTTTTCTTTTTGCCACAGATGAACTACTATGTTGCGGCGATATTAAGCTCATATGGAATCCAGACGATTACACCTTTTGTTTATTTCTTCCTCATCTTAACGGGCATATATTCCGTTTTGAGAAATCTAAGATACCGAAAGTGTTTTTTGTGGTCATTTGGAATGATCGTTGTTTTATTATTGAGTCTTATCGTTAATTGGAATGTCACAGAATACATGATTACAGATTCTCATTCTCTATTTTCTAGTCCAGTAATCATGTTATGTACAATTTATTTTCCTATTTTTTTGATTTTACTTACTTCAGTGAATTTGGACAAACTAATAAACATTGCAGTTAATTATTCTGCCGTGATTATTGTGTTGTCCGCAATTGCGTTTGTAAACTATGTTTTTGTACAAAGACAAAGCATGCCGGACTATATGACATTTGCATATATGATAGTTACGCCGATAATGATTTGTGCAATCTCTGTAATCCAGGGAAGAAAGCTCAATTTACTTTGGGCAGTAATAGGCTATATTCTGATTTTGGTTGGAGGGTGTAGAGGAGCATTACTTACTGTTTCACTGTTCTTCCTTTTTTGCTTTATTAAGTTTTTTACAACAAGAGGAAAAGCAAAAATGTTTATTATTAAATGTATAGTTGCTTTGATGGTAATCTTAGTGCTAATAAATTTGAACAACATACTAAATGGAATGGCTTTAATTCTTGAAGGTTTTGGATATAAAAGTAGAGTGTTTGCTTCCTTGACAGGAACAAGCTATGGAGGCGAAACAAATACTTTCTTTAGCGGAGACGGAAGAAACGACATATGGAAGATGTCGTGGAATCATGTTCGGGTTGTTGGATATGGACTGTTTGGAGACAGAACGGTTGTTAAAAATGAGTATAATAATGCAAGCTATGCACACAATTGGTTACTGGAAATGCTAGTGTCTTTTGGCTGGATTTTGGGCTTACTTGCAATTGCTTTTGTCCTCTGGATTGTGCTAAAGAGCATTATAGTCGCAAACCGAAGTAAAAATACTACGCTTGTCTTGTTATCGTATGCTGTCTTTTGCATTATTATGGTGAAACATTTTATATCGGCGAGTTTTGCGAGTTCAATTGATTTTTGGTTCTATCTGGGTATTGGATATTGCATTATAGAAACAGAGAAAAATACAGAGATAGCTGAGGTCGTCGGAGTCGAATGAAATTAAAAAAATCAAAGGTGATAACTAATATTTCGTGGCTTGTCGGTGGACGAATAATACAAATGTTATTTTCGCTAGTAGTTGGAATACTGACGGCGAGATATTTGGGACCAGGAAACTACGGTCTGATAAATTATGGCAGTGTTTACACGGGTATATTTACATCGATTTGTTCACTGGGACTCAATTCTATAGTTGTAAAAGAATTAATAGATCAACCCGACAAGCAGGGAGAAACTTTAGGAACTATTATTGGACTGAAATTTATAGCATCAACATTATCTTTGATGGCTATTTTTGCGTTGTCGTCGATTATTGATTCAGGAGATACAGTAACTGTTCAGGTTGTCGTTCTATGCAGTGTTGGGCTGGTTTTTCAGGCTTTCACAATTTTTGATTTCTGGTTTCAATCGCGGCTTCAGTCTAAGGTTTCAGCCATAGCTACAATGGTGGCTTATATTATTGTCTCAGTATACAGAATTGTTTTGCTGATGAGAGGTTGTGGCGTACAGTGGTTTGCGGTTGCAACGTCGATTGATTACTTATGTATTGCTGTCATTCTATATGCAGTTTATAAAAGGGCCGGTGGTCCTAGATTAACATTTTCAGTAGCAAGAGCAAAGAAGATGCTACCACAAAGCTATCATTTTATTCTTTCGAGTTTGATGGTTGCAATATATGGAAATACGGACAAGTTTATGCTGAAGCACATGCTTCAGAATCAAAGTGAAGTCGGATATTATGCTACTGCAGTTTCAATTTGTTCAATGTGGACGTTTGTACTACAGGCAATTATAGATTCATTTTATCCAACAATAATGGAGTTGCATGGTACAGATTTTCCAAAGTACAGAAGACGAAACGTTCAACTTTACGCAATTGTTTTTTATATTTCTCTGGTTGCTTCGGTTGGAATTATGGTACTTGCACGACCGGGAATTGAAATTCTTTATGGAACTTCTTATCTGGGAGCTGTTACGCCGTTAAGAATTATAACATGGTATACAGCTTTTTCTTACCTTGGGGTCGCAAGAAATGCCTGGATGGTCTGCGAAAACAAACAGAAATATTTAAAACACTTATATGTGTCAGCGGCTATTTTGAATGTAATTATCAATTTCATTTTAATACCGTCCTTTGGCTCGGCAGGAGCAGCAATGGCATCGCTGATTACACAGATATGTACAAGTATAGTGTTGCCATTTCTCATCAAGCCCATTCGTGAAAATGCTGTGATGATGATTGAAGCAATTACACTTAAAGATTTGCTTTGGAGAAAGAAGTGAAGTGATGATGAAATCATTTGCAATTGTTCTGATTTGTTATAACAGAATAGGAGGTATCAAACGTTTATTGTCTTCCTTGGAAAATGTGGATTATGATGGCAGAACTGATATTAACTTGATTTTTAGCATTGATAATAGTGGAACCAATGTAGTTGAGAATTTTGCAAAGAAATACAACTGGCCGTATGGTCCCAAAACTATTCGAACTTTTAACGAAAGACAAGGACTAAAAAAACATATACTTCAATGCGGTGATTACACAGAACAATACGATATTGTTGTTGCATTAGAAGATGATATATATGTGAGCGATAGTATGTATCTGTACGCATATCAGGCGGCAGAGTTTTATGAAGATGAGGATAATGTTGCTGGCATTTCTTTATATTCATTTCAAAAAAACTGGTTGAAATGGCTGCTGCGATTTGAGCCGCAACATTGTGAATATGACACATATTTTTTGAAGGTTGCTCAATCATGGGGGCAGGTGTGGACTAATAAGAAATGGAAACCATTCAAATTATGGCTTAGTAATAATCCTGAATTTATAAAAGATAATACTATCCCGCAAGCACTAAATCAATGGCCAGAGTCTTCGTGGCTGAAATTTCATGACCGATATTGTATTGAGAAGGGCAAGTATTTTGTTTATCCATATGTTGCGGTTTCTACAAATTGCAGTGATGCAGGAGAACATAGCAAAAAAACGGTTACGGATCATCAAGTTGAATTGATGTATGGAAAAAAGAAGTACCGTTTTTCGCAGTTCTCTAATCAGGCGATTATGTATGATGAATTTATGGAAAGAGAACACCTTGGAAAGTACTTGGGATTATCTGATGACGAATTATCAGTATGTCTGTGGGGAACGAGACCAAATTGTACATATAAGCGTTATGTGTTGACTATTGATGATTTACCATATGAGTATGTAAGAAAATTTGGACTTTTTCTTCGTCCGGCAGAACTAAACGTAATGCGTGGATTTGAAGGCAAGGATATTAAGCTATACGATACAAGTAAGGCAAGGAATGAACATTATAAGAATAATGATTTTTTGAGGTATAGGTATAGCATTCGATCTAGTGACTATCGAACATTGGCACGCTTTTCCATCCAAATGCTATCTTTGGCATTTGGCGATATAAAAAGGAAAATTAAAAGATAAAATGGAGGAAATTTAGAATGTCTGCATTTGATAACGCAACCCTTATGATCACTGGTGGTACCGGTTCCTTTGGTTCTACCGTTCTGAAGCACTTCCTGGATTCCGATTTGAAGGAAATCCGCATCTTCTCCCGTGATGAGAAGAAGCAGGACGATATGCGCCATGAGCTTCAGGCCAAGCATCCTGACACTGCCAAGAAGGTGAAGTTCTACATCGGTGATGTCCGCAACCCCCAGTCTATCCGTGACGCTATGCCCGGTGTTGACTACATCTTCCACGCAGCCGCACTGAAGCAGGTTCCTTCCTGCGAGTTCTTCCCCATGCAGGCCGTCCAGACCAACATCATCGGTACTGATAATATGTTGCACGCCGCCATTGATGCCGGTGTCAAGCGTGTCGTCTGCCTGTCCACCGATAAAGCAGCCTACCCCATCAACGCTATGGGCATCTCCAAGGCCATGATGGAGCACGTCATCTACGCCAATGCCCGTGTGGCTGCTGAGCGTGGCGGCACCACCATCTGCTGCACCCGTTACGGCAACGTCATGTGCAGCCGTGGCTCTGTCATCCCTCTGTTCATCGACCAGATCAAGGCTGGCAATCCCATCACCATCACCGATCCCAACATGACCCGCTTCCTGATGAATCTGGACGAGGCTGTGGATCTGGTTATGTTCGCCTTCCAGCACGCCAATCCCGGCGACCTGTTCATCCAGAAGGCGGATGCCTCTACCATCGGCGATCTGGCTAAGGCTGTCCAGCAACTCTTCGGCGATACCGGCACCAACATCATCGGAACTCGTCACGGCGAGAAGCTCTATGAGACCCTGATGACCCGTGAGGAGCGCCTGCGCAGCGAGGACATGGGTCACTATTTCCGCGTTGCAGCGGATAACCGCGACCTGAACTACGACAAGTTCGTGGTCAAGGGTGAGGTACATACCATGGCCGATGAGGCTTACACCAGCCACAACACCAACCGTCTGGATGTGGATGGAACGGTCAAGAAGATCCTGACCACAGACTATGTGCAGGAAGCGCTGAAAAACTGGGAGGAGAAGCGCGCATGAATATCCTCATCACCGGCGCAAAAGGCTTTGTAGGCAAAAATCTCGTCTGCAACCTGCGCAACATCGCAGAAGGCAAAAACCGGACACGCCCAGGCCTGTCCATTGGCGAAATTTATGAGTACGACTTGGACACAGACCCCGCCCTGCTTGACACATACTGCGCCAAAGCGGACTTTGTGTTCAACCTGGCCGGCGTCAACCGCCCGAAGGAGCAGAGTGAGTTCATGCAGGGCAACTTTGGATTTGCATCGACACTGCTGGATACTCTGAAAAAGCACGGCAATGCGTGCCCGGTCATGCTGTCCAGCTCCATTCAGGCGACCCTCATCGGCCGCTATGGACAGAGTAATTACGGCAAAAGCAAACTGGCCGGGGAAGAATTGTTTTTCGGCTATGGAAAAGAGACTGGTGCCAAGGTGCTGGTATACCGTTTCCCGAACCTGTTCGGCAAGTGGTGCCGTCCCAACTATAACAGTGTGGTGGCGACCTTCTGCAACAATATTGTGAACGATCTGCCCATCCAGGTGAATGACCCTGCCACCGAGCTTGAGCTGGTCTATATCGACGATCTGGTAGAGGAAATGCTGGATGCCCTGGAAGGGAAAGAGCACCATTGTACGTTCTCCGGGCTGGATACGGTGGCCCAGACAGATGGGCGTTACTGCTGCGTCCCGACCTCGCATAAAGCTACGCTGGGTGAGATCGTGGACTTGCTGGAAGCCTTCAAGGCCCAGCCGCAGACACTGCTCATGCCCGAGATCCCGGCAGGGAGCTTTGCCAAAAAACTGTACAGCACCTATCTGTCCTATCTGCCTAAAGAAAAAGTAACTTTTCCTCTTAAAATGAATGTGGATGAACGCGGAAGCTTTACAGAGCTGCTCAAAACAGCCAGCTGCGGCCAGGTGTCGATCAATATTTCCAGGCCCGGGATCACCAAGGGGCAGCATTGGCATAACTCCAAGTGGGAATTTTTTATGGTGGTCAGCGGCCGCGGTCTGATCCAGGAGCGCAAAATTGGCACGGATGAGGTCATCGAGTTTGAAGTCAGCGGCGAGAAGATCGAAGCGGTCCATATGCTGCCGGGTTATACCCACAATATCATCAACCTGAGCGATACCGAAAATCTCGTGACGGTCATGTGGGCCAACGAGCTCTTTGACCCGCAGCATCCGGATACGTTTTTTGAGAAGGTGAGTGAATGAAACGGCTGGTGATTCTGGGGGCCGGCGGCTATGGACGTACGGTGGCGGATGTGGCGGCCCAGTCCGGCCAGTTTGAGCCAATCATTTTTTTAGACGATAACAGCGCCGCGGCAGATGTTGTGGGAAAGTGTGCGGATTACCTGGAATGTTTGAACGCAGATACGGTATTTTATCCGGCGTTTGGAAACAACAAAGTTCGTATGGATTGGCTTTGCCGTCTCGAAGCAAGCGGCTGCGCGCTGCTGACGCTGGTCCATGCCACGGCCTATGTCAGTCCAACGGCGATGATCGGGCAGGGAACGATTATTTTACCGCACGCGGTCGTCAATACCGGCGTGAAAATCGGCAAGGGCTGCCTCATCAACTGCGGCGCGATCGTTGACCATGGATGCGTCATCGAGGATGGCGTACACCTTTGTCTGGGGGCCATCGTCAAGGCGGAAAATCAGGTTGCCGCACTGCAAAAAATAGAGGCGGGGGAAGTGATCGAGGCGCGCAGCTTCCCTGTGGGAGGAAATGTATGAGCGATTACAGCAAGATATCTTTTAAAAACAACGGCAAACTTAAGCTGCTGATCATTGTGGGCACACGCCCTGAGATCATCCGGCTTTCTGCGGTGATTACCAAGTGCCGCAGATATTTCGATGTGATTCTGGCCCACACCGGTCAGAACTACGATTATAACCTGAACGGCATTTTCTTCAGGGATTTGGAGCTGACGGACCCGGAGGTCTACCTCAACGCCGTAGGCGCGGACCTCGGCGAGACGATGGGCAACATCATCGCAGAGAGCTACAAGTTGATGGTGGCCATTCAGCCCGATGCGGTGCTGGTGTTGGGGGATACCAACAGCTGTCTGTCCGTCATTGGCGCGAAGCGGCTGCACATCCCCATCTTCCACATGGAGGCGGGCAACCGCTGCAAGGATGAGTGCCTGCCCGAGGAGACCAACCGCCGCATCGTGGACATCATCTCGGACGTGAACATGGCCTACTCCGAGCACGCCCGCCGTTACCTGGCGGACACCGGCCTGCCCAAAGAACGCACTTACGTCACCGGCTCGCCCATGGCGGAGGTGCTGCACAAAAACCTCGCCAAAATCGAGGCGTCGGACGTCCACGCGCGGCTGGGCCTCGAGAAGAAAAAGTACATCCTGCTCTCCGCCCACCGAGAAGAAAACATTGACACCGAAAAAAATTTTCTCTCGCTGTTTACGGCCATCAACAAGATGGCGGAAAAGTACGATATGCCGATTTTGTACTCCTGCCATCCCCGCAGCCGCAAGCGTCTGGAACAGAGCGGTTTCAAGCTGGACAAGCGCGTCATTCAGCATGAGCCGTTGGGCTTCCATGACTACAACTGCCTGCAAATGAACGCCTTCTGCGTGGTGTCGGATTCCGGCACTCTGCCGGAGGAGAGCAGCTTTTTCGCCAGCGTAGGGCATCCCTTCCCGGCGGTGTGCATCCGCACCAGCACCGAGCGCCCCGAGGCACTGGACAAAGGCTGCTTCATTTTAGCGGGAATCGACACCGATAGTCTGCTGCAGGCCGTGGATGTGGCGGTCGAGATGAACCAAAACGGTGACCTCGGTATCCCTGTGCCGGATTATACCGACGAAAATGTGTCGGATAAGGTGGTAAAGATCATCCAGAGCTATACCGGTGTGGTCAATAAGATGGTGTGGAGAAAATATTGAGGTGAAATATGAACATTGCAGTCGCAGGGACCGGCTATGTCGGCCTTTCCATTGCTATATTGCTTGCGCAGCACAATGAGGTCATAGCCGTTGATATTATTCCTGAAAAAGTGGATTTGATCAATCAGAGAAAATCTCCCATTCAGGATGAGTACATCGAAAAATATCTCACAGAAAAAGAGCTCAACTTTACTGCCACGCTGGATGCTGAGACAGCCTATAAAGGGGCAGACATTGTAGTTATTGCAACCCCTACCAACTACGACAGCAAGAAAAACTTCTTCGATACATCGGCGGTCGAAGCTGTCATCAAATTGGTAATCCAATATAATCCGGATGCTATTATAGTAATCAAGTCTACCATCCCGGTTGGCTTTACTTCTTCGGTTCGTGAGAAGTATCACTGCGACAATATTATCTTCAGCCCAGAGTTTCTGCGGGAAAGCAAGGCTCTGTACGATAATCTCTATCCCAGCCGCATCATCGTTGGCACCGATGTGCAGAACGCCCGGCTTGTGAAGGCGGCGAACACGTTCGCAGCGCTGTTGCAGGAGGGGGCGCTCAAAGAAGACATTCCCACCCTGATTATGGGCT
>ERZ1643249.4525-NODE-4525-length-11567-cov-5.615271_pt1 | contig 11567 bp, 10 predicted proteins | sample MGYA00579263_ERZ1643249 | MGnify/ENA primary metagenome ERZ1643249 (study PRJEB29033, sample SAMEA4952264) | chicken gut metagenome | biome: Broiler Chicken; feature: Gastrointestinal Tract; material: Caecum | place: Ireland | collected 2018 | study: Broiler...
GTTCAATGTATTTTTCTACAGCGAAAAATACATTGAACTCAAGCCTTTTGATAACAATTAAAATTTCTCAAGCAGCTCTTGTGTGTACTCTTCAAAGCTTCCTTCAATAATTGAATTTCTTAAATCTTTCATCAAATTAACAAGGAAATGAATATTGTGAATACTCAATAATGTTGCGGCACTTGACTCTCCGGTGCGATAAAGATGTCTTATGTAAGCCCGTGTGTGATTTGCGCAAACAGGACAGGAGCATTGTTTGTCAAGCGGCGAAAAGTCATCTTCAAACTCTTTATTTTTAATAATTCTGTTGCCTTCATAGGTAAAAAACGTACCATGGCGGGCATTTCTGGTTGCAAGGACACAATCAAACATATCCACTCCAAAGCGCACCCCGTTAATTAAATCGACAGGCGTACCTACACCCATAAGGTATCTGGGCTTATTCTCGGGCAAAAGAGGAGCGGTAATTTCAACTATTTTATTTTTAACATCAACAGGCTCGCCCACACTTACACCGCCTATGGCATAGCCGGCAGCATCAAAGGATGAAACCGTGCGCGCCGCCTCATATCTTAAATCTTCAAAAAAAGCACCCTGAACAATGGGGAACAATGCCTGACGCGGGTTATTATGCGCCTCAAAGCACCTTTTTAACCACCTGTGCGTGCGCTCCATTGCTTCTTTTGCATGGGTATAATCGCAAGGATAAGGTGCACATTCATCAAAAGCCATTATTATATCCGCGCCTAAATCCTCCTGAATTTGCATTGAAATCTCAGGTGAAATAAAGTGCTTGGAGCCGTTTTTAGGGTCTGAAAAGTGCACACCTTCTTCGGTTATTTTTCTTAATTTTGAAAGAGAAAACACTTGAAACCCGCCGGAATCGGTTAAAATCGGCTTGTGCCAGTTTTGCCAGGCATGCAATCCGCCCGCTTTTTTAATAAGCTCACAGCCTGCACGAAGATACATGTGATATGAATTGTTCAGAATAATCTGTGCACCTGTATCCAGAACCTGCTGCATGGTAAGCATTTTTACCGTGGAATTAGTGCCTACCGGCATAAAAACAGGTGTTTTTATAAGCCCGTGCGGAGTTTTAAAAACACCTGCCCGGGCTTTTGAAGAAACACTTTTTGCAATAATATCAAAACTGAAAAAGTCACTATAGTGTGCCATTTATGAACCCATTACAATTTCAAGCATGGTTTTATAGTTCTCACACAGTTCGTTTTCACTAAAATATATTGCAATTTCTCTCTGTGCCGACTCAATTGAGTCTGAGCCATGGACTATGTTATATTCCTTAACCTGTGCAAAATCACCGCGGATAGTGCCTACATCTGCCTCATCGGGATTGGTTTTTCCCATAATATGACGCGCACCTGAAACAACGTTTTCGCCCTCAAGCACCATTGCAACAACAGGGCCTGATGTAATATATTCAATAAGCGAGGGGTAAAAAGGCTTTCCCTCATGCTCTGCATAGTGTTTTTTTGCCTGTTCGGATGTGACATTGAGCATTTTAAGCGCAACAATTTTATAAGATTTATCCTCAAATCTTTGCAAAATTTTTCCTATAAAGCCTCTTTTTACACCGTCAGGCTTGATTGCGATAAATGTTCTCTCCATATGCCAAATCCTCTGTATACTGCTGTGAACACAAACATTAAAGCACAAGTGAAGGTTTTTGTAAATTTAAAAAACTCAATTAAAAAATTAAAGCTGCTAAGATTTTACTTGATTTTTATATTTTTTTCTGATATTTTTTAATGGTTTAATAAAAAGTCGTCACGGGCCTGTGGCGCAGCGGTAGCGCAGGGGACTCATAATCCCTTGGTCGTGGGTTCGAATCCCTCCGGGCCCAGATTTTACTAAAAAGAGCCCTTGAAGGCTCTTTTTTAGTGCTTTTTCGGTTCTGATATAGTTCTTGCGCCTTTACTCCGGTTGTTGCAATTCAAACCCGGCTTGATAGTTGAATTTTTAGCGCACTTTATAAAGATATAAAATCCGCAAGAAATAATTTTGAATAATCTTCGCTCGGGTAAGTAAAAAGAGTCATTGAATCAAAGCACAGTCTTTTTCTTAAGCCGTATGCGTTCACATGCCTGTACATTCCCAGATAGCTGTTAATTTTGTTCCTGAAGGTTATAAGTTCTTCGCCGGAAAATCTGTTTAGGCTGCTCTTCCATTTTTTAATGGCACTTATAGACTTTTTAACCGTTCTTTGTCTGGGGTGTATCCTGTTGGGCTTAATTACATGGCCCACAAAGTCAAAACCGCGGTATATCGAGTTTAAATTTTTCTTTTTATGATTCAGTGAAAGAGCAAGATTATTTTTTAAAAAATCGTTAATCCTTGCATAGGCTTCATTTAAATAACCCGCATCTTTGTGCATAAGAATCATATCATCCACATATCTGCAATAGTACTTACAGTGAAGCTGGTGCTTCACAAACTGATCAAGAGGGTTTAAATAAACATTAGAAAAAAACTGGCTTGTCAGATTGCCGATAGGCAGGCCTTTTTTTGAATCTGTATTAAAAAGGCTTTTATACTTTGGCAAAACATTATACAGCCACTTTGGAGATTTCATATACACATTGTTTTTGGGATCATGAAATAAAACCTTTTCAATAAGTTTCAAAAGCCACGGTTCAAAAACATATTTTGCAATTTCATCATATAAAATCTGCTTGTCTATACTGTTGAAAAAATTCCCTATGTCCGCTTTTAAAAAATATGCCTTTCTGCTGTAGTTTCTGCTGACTTTTCGCGCATAATTTCTTGCCTGCAAAGACCCCCTGAGTGTTCCCCTGCCCGGAATGCAGCTGTATGTATCTTTAATAAATCTGCAAATGAAACGGTCTTTTATCGCCGTGTAAATAAGGTGATGTACAATCCTGTCCCTGAAGGCTCCAGCCCATACTTCTCTGGGTTTAGGTTCGGTGACGATAAAACATATACTTTTGCCTATTTCATAAGTATCGTTTAATATTTCCTCGTAAAGTTCATAAATATTTTTTTCAAGCTCAAACTCAAAATCTATTGACTGCATTGTGGAGCGCTTATGTTTTCTGCAATCATAGTAGGCCTGAAATAAACTCTCCAGCGTAAAATCCTTTTGCTCGATTAAATGTATTTTATTGTTTTGAGTTTTCATAAACCTGGACATCCGCTGCATTTTTGGAACTGTGCGAGAGCCAGCCGTTAAGCTGCTTTTCAATATCCTGAGTCATAGAAGTAAGCCCGATATACTTGTCTTTTGACATATTTTTGAGTTCACAGGAAAGACGCAAAACGACATTTATATATTGCAGGCGCTCAAGCATATCTTTTATAAAATCCGCACGCTCCATAAGGTTTTGTGCGGAGTTCGCCTTGTAAATACGTACAATAAACTCTATAGCACTGTCATTAAGCTTCTCGCCCAGAGTGTAGCGAAAATCGCGCTGAAAGTGCACCGTCTGTCTGGTCAATTCAACCAGAAAATCAAAAGATTTTTTATAAACATTAAGGTGGTAATACTGTGCCAAAAACATTACTCCGCTTTTTAGTACAAAGTCAATTATACACAAGTATAGCAATTCTTTCAAGCATTATTGTTTACGTTATTATTTGAAAAAAGATTTGAATTTCCTAAACATACACTATTCTTATATATAAAACCTATTTACATATTTTAAAAAGAAATTTTGCCGCAGAAATTTGCTTTAACATTTCTTTACTTTTAAAAAAAGAGGGTGCATTTTTGTTTAAACTGGAGTGCACCCCTTGCAAATTAAGATACGAAAAACTTAGAAGAATCGGTATCTCTAATACTCGACCCAGTACAGATAAACATAGCCGTTTTGTCCCTGTGCACCTGAACCGGGGTTGGGATAAAATGTGACATTATCGCTCCATGCGCCTCCGCCTCCGCCTGCACCCGCAGAGCCGTACTCGGCAGCTTCAAAGACATCGCCCGGCGAAACAAAGGAAACATATGTACCATTTACCGTAGTGTTTGTACATATTGCACTGTCAACAAACATGCCGCCGCAGCCGCCTTTAATATCAAGTCCCGAAGTGCCGCCCGTACCGCCATAGGAGCCGCCGTAGGGGTTATCTTCGGTTACTTCTATCTCGTCGGCATTTGAACCGTCAAAGCCATGTTTGTATGTAAGATTGGATTTGTCGCTTACATTTGTACTGACTATTCCTTTTTTACCGCCCGTACCCTGTATAAGTTCACCAGACGCAGTTTGCGAGGTGCCGACAAGTCCTCCTTCACCTCCGCTCAGAGAGTAGGTTGCAGAGTCAAAGGTGATGGAGGATGTTCCCCCGTTTGAACCCTTACTTGATATGGCACCTCCTGCACCTCCGCCGCCGACCCTTACGGTGTAAGTGCCTGCTGCGGCAACCGGTATATTTTTAACAAGAGCAAATGCTCCGCCTCCGCCGCCTCCGCCGCCTGCGGCCTGATAGATTAAGTCGTATGTAATTTCAACCATGCCGTTTGCACCTTTACCGCCTGCGCCAGGGTATGCAGTGGTATTTGAACCCGAGGTTTGAAATCTTACGGTGCCCCCGCCGCCGCCTGCACCGCTTAATGTGCCGTTGTAGCCGTTTTCACCCGAGCTTGAGCCGCCCGGGCCTCCGCCCGAAAGAGCAGAGGAGTTATACATTGAACCCCCTCCTGCTCCTCCGTTTGCAGCGGCCGTAGAATCCGTTACTTTATTTCCGTTATTGCCTTTTGCGCCATATCCCGTGCAGTTTGTCGAAGTCCATGACGTGCCGTTGTATATCTGGCATGTGTCGGCATTTTTCTGCGCCCCGCCCGTACCTGCCGCAGATGACGCCGCGGCGGCTCCGCCGCCGCCCTTTCCGCCGGGCACTTTAAGACCCCATTTGAGCACATTGTTTTTATCGTAGATGTAAATATATGAAGTTTCGCCGTCAGAGCCCGATGATGCATTTGAGCCTGAAGATGCCGCGGCGGCTCCGCCGCCGCCTCCTTTGGCAGCGTACATTACAATTTTTCCATCCACGTTATTTGAAATTATGTTGTCGGGGATTTGATAGTTTTTAAAGTAGGGGGCGCCGCCGCCACCGCCGGCGCCGAAAGAGTTAAAGGTCTGAGCTTCGCCCTCCAGGACACAGCGGCCCTAAAAGGCATTTCGGGAACTGTTGTAATCCTCGTAGAATGACCCGCGGTCCAGGAGCCGGTAATAATAGTTACTGCCGCGAGGCGTAGACGACCACACGATGAGCGGGTAGCACCAGCCAATGTTCGACCCGTCGCACACGGAGTAACCGTAGCACCTCGCGGAACCGTAACCGCTGTAGTAGTCACAAAGTCTAAGACCGTTATCACCCTGATTTCTTGAAATAGAGGTAATATTTGAAGCCCATTTAGAAAGCTCGCTGCGTGTTGGCATACGCCAGTCGCCCGCTTTTGTGCCTGCATAGGCAAGCATGGAACATGAGTAGTTTATAGCGTCCCATGTACACACCGTTCTGTTGCATCCGCTGTAGCTTGTGCCTGAAGAATCACAAGGGGAGGCGGTCTGCCCCTTCCAGCAGCATGCACCCGAGGAGCATGACTGATTTGTGTTAACGGTTGTAACGCTTGTTGCTATACCGCCGTTTGTTGCACCCGGGATATCTCCTATGTTAAATTTTGTAACGCAAACGGCTTTGCCGTTTTGAGAGGAAGTTAAAAACTTTGCCTGATAAGGGTCGCAGTCCGCCTGAGATTTTGGCGCGCCTCCTGCTGCCTGTTTGTAGGCGCCTCCGCCGCCTCCTCCGCCGCCGCCCGTGAGGTAGGTAATGACAAAGTTTTTCATACCTCTTGTAATTTTAAGTTCCTGAGTTTTTGAACTTCCGACAGTAGTGTTGGTGACAGAGAGTTTTTTACCGTATTCTATGGTCGGCAGTGTCGCACCCGCGCCCCCGCCGCCGCCTGAAACCACAACGGCGTTAATTTCTTTTACTCCTTCAGGCACCGTAAAAGTGCAGTCAAGAACGTTATCAACTCCTGTGACTTCTTTGCAGTCGGGGTCGTTTTTATCATAAAGGAAGAGATGAGTTGCGTTTTTAAGCTGGGTCATGCGGAAATTGTCCGTAACCCTCCGTGTAATAACAGGCGCTAAAACAACCATGATTACCGAGATAATCAAAACCGAGATTAATAATTCCGCGAGTGTAAAAGCGTTTCTTCTGCTGCCATTTTGACAGCACAACAAATCTGCCATAAATCTGACCTTTATATTCAGCTATTCAATTAACTCTACGGTATTTTTAATATAACATATTTATTGATAATTTCAAGTTTGTTTTCAAATTGTAATTTTTATTGTAAAAAACATGACGATAATGTTGTTATGTGTTATTGTCAGGATAACACGCCTCCCCGGAGTGCAAACTATTCAAGGATATTTGCAGAGCGGGAGCCGAACTCGTGCGGGGTAGTCTTAATAATCAGACTCAAAAGCTGCCTTTGACAGATACCATGTATCGGGGTTTATACCGCTACATCATATGCAACCTCCGTGATAGTTTGTGACAACTACAGCGGTTACGGTTCCGCGAGGTGCAACAACTACAACGACGCTTGTCCGGGGTCGAACAATGGTAACTGCAACCCGAACAACGTGTGGTCGTCTACGCCTCGCGGCAGTAACTATTATAACCGGAACCTGAACAACGGGTCATTCAACGAGAATTACAACAATTCTCGCAATGCCTTTTCGGGCCGCTGTGTCCTGGTGTTCGGCAGCAGGCGTGTTTTTATATGACAAATGTATTTACGGCTTGAATTTTTAAAACGCGGAATTTAAAATAAGAGAAATTGTCCTCGGAGTATGCTTCGTTTACGGATGGGCATAGAGCAGGATATTTAAACTCGTGTGAGGTAGTCTTAATAATCAGACTCAGTTTATCTTCGGTTTATCAAAATCGGATAAGATTATGCACTTCTGAAATCAGAGTGCGCCTAATCAGCAACCCTCACTAACAGTGTGCGCCTTTTAGGGCCGCTGTGTCCTGGAGTTTAAAGCAACAGACCCTCTTTACACGGGAGGGTCTTTTTAAAGTATTATACCGTTAATCCGCCTGCCGGAGATTTGTTTTAAAGAGGCTAATTTTATTTATGACAAAACTTTTGATTTTTGATAAAATATAAGAAGTTTTTATACTTATATCGGAGAGGATTTTCAGATGAGCGCAGATTTGAGGGAACATCTCGAGTACATAAAATTTGAGAAATATTTAAACAAGCTTAATAAAAAACTGAAAAATAAGTCTGTTATTATATATGGTTCGGGTTCCCTTTTCCAATATATAAAAGAACATTACGATCTTTCAAAATTGAACATTACAGGTGTATCTGACATGAAATTTACACCTGAGATGGAAGGACAAGAGTTTTTGGGCTATAAAATTATTCCAAAAGACAAAATGACACAATACAATCCGGATGTTGTTCTTGTTTCTACTTTAAAATATGTTTCAATTATAGAGGACTTTGAACTGAATATATTTGATAAAACCAAAACAAGAGTTTATCCTCTTGCGAGAATACCTTTTTGGGATTTAGTTAAGGAAATCTGGAGCAAGTAAGCTTTATGTTTATCCCTTATTACAAACTCGCCCAGACTATTGCACTTTTTCTTCCGTCGAAGTTTAGATTAAAGTTGCGCCTGTTTGGATATAACGCAAAAATCAAACGTAATGAAAAATTTATTGAAAAAAATAAAAAATATGTTTTAAAAAATTTGCGCAAAAAGGTCAAAAAACAAAAACTTGTTGCCGCCTTTTATATATATGACGAGACAAAATGGAAGTGTCAGAGTATATATGATTTGCTGGAAGAGAGCGGCTTTGTTGTTCCGTATATTTTTGTAACCAAAAACGATGCTCCAAAAGAGAATTTTAACTATCAAAAGTCTTGCGAGTTAAAAAAGATTTATGACTTTTTTAAAGAAAAGAACATGAGAGTTTCTTATGCTTATGACATTAAAAACGAGATGTTCATTCCTTTTGAAAAAATGAACCCGAGACCTGATATAATTTTTTATCAACACCCGTGGTACATAGAAGCTTCTCAGGGGCCTGTGGTTTGTTCAAAGTTTGCACTTACTTTTTATGTCCCTTATTTTGTTGCAACATCAGTTTCGCCGATAGAGTATTATCTCAGATTTCACAGATATGTTCAGACTCATTATGTTTTGAACAATCTTGTAAAGGATTATTTTTCCCGGAGAATGGAAAATAAAGGTAAAAATTTGAAACCATTGGGGCATCCGATGCTGGATTATTTTTATCTAAATAAAGGCAAAACTTTTGAAGATAAAGAATATGTGATTTATGCTCCGCACTGGTCTGTTGATAATAAGAATGATTTGTTCTGGGGTACGTTTTTATGGGCGGGGAAATTTATGCTCAATTATGCAAAGAATCATCCTGAAATTAACTGGGTTTTTAAACCCCATCCTTGCCTTGCCAATTATTTAAAAAAACACAATTATATGAAAGAAGATGAAATAAAAGCATACTGGAATGAGTGGGAAAAAATCGGACAGGTTTGCGAAACAGGCGGATATCTTGAAATGTTTATGCAATCAAAAGCAATGGTTACAGATTGCGGTTCTTTTGAAACGGAATATTTTTTGACAAAAAAGCCTCTTATTCACCTGAAATCATTGGGTGCCACTCCTTTTAATCCGTCGGTTACAAAGATTGTCGAAAATTATTACAATGTTACTGATGAAAATCAACTGAAGCAAGCTCTTGACTCTGTTTTAATTGAGAATAATGATTTTATGAGAGAAAAAAGACTGACTGCCCTGCAGGAACTCGGATATGAAAATAATTATGCCGCATTTAATATTATCAATGACATTAAAGAACTTTTAGGAGTAATATAGTGCCTCTTCTTTCTGTAATTATACCGGTATATAATTCGGAAAAGTACGTCGGCACTTGCCTGAAAAGTCTTTTAGAACAAACTTTTAATGATTTTGAAGCCATTTGCATAAATGACGGTTCAACGGATAGCTCTTTGGAAATTTTAAATACCTTTAAAGAAAAAGATGCGAGAATAAAAGTTTTTTCAAAACAAAATGAAGGACAGGGGACAGCCCGAAATTTTGCATTGGAATATGCGGCGGGTGATTTTGTTTTATATCTTGATTCTGATGACTGGCTTGAAAAAAATGCTTTGGAATTATTGAACAAAAATCTTTCATCAGAGGTTGATATATTGTTTTTCAATAACTACAATTTTTTTGAAAATACCTCTTCAAAATATAAAAACAGATATGTTGACGGCTATTACTGCATTTTTAAAGACAACATATTTACGCCTTTAGAAGCAGAATCCGTTTTGTTTTGTACAAACGGACTTCCCTTTAAGGTTTATAAAAGAGAGTTTCTTGTCAAAAATGAAATAAAATACTCAAACACACGATTTATAGAGGATTCGCAGTTTTACATAAAGGCGCTTCTCCTGGCAAAAGGGCTGAAATGTGTTGATGAATATGTTGTTAATTACAGGATTCACGGTTCTTCAACAACAAGCAATGCTTATAAATATATAGATACGATTGAAAAGACGTATTATAGTTGTGAGAAAATTTTTGAAGAATTTAAATTTTCAAACAGTAAAAATCTTCTGGATTCTTTTTTGTACAACAGATATTGTCAACTTTTTTATTATTTCAAAAATATGCCTTATTGTCATAAAAGAAGATATTATAAAATGTTTCAAAAAGTTGCACGCCACATTTACAACAAATACGGCAACAGCTTTTTGAAAAAAAATATTGCCGTAAACTTTTTTATGTCAGTTGTTAATAATTGTTTTGAAGTTCACTTAATTAAGCGATTTTTAATATTTTGCAGATTATTTTTATTCTCTTATTTTGAAATTTAATTTTTTAATTCATTTGGAATTGCATACAAAACAGTTTCGCAAAGGTCATAGCTGTAGTGACCTATTTTGAAAGTGTAATTTTTCAACAATCCGTGTAAATAAAGAGGTATTGAACAAAAATCATCTATTGAGTGATAAATTGAGATTGCAAGCTGCGGCCTGTCTTTTAAAAGAGTTTTTTCTCCGCCTTTGAGCGCCGGCAGCTCGGCTCCTTCAATGTCCATTTTTATGAAGTCTATTTTTTCTGTTTGTTCAATATCTTTTGTTTCATCAATAGTGGTTGTTTTTATTTTTATTATTGTCTCATTTGGTTTTCTCTCGGCAATTCCTTTTGCTCCTTTTATTCTGGATGCCGATTTTGATGCAATATTTTCACAAAACTCAAGCTCTTTTGATTCATTCCACAATCCCATGGGAATAATTTTTACAAAGTTTTCTTTCTGTATGAAAAAGTCATAGTTTTCGTCTTTAAACTTTTCATACATCGGTTCAAAAGCGTATAGTTTTTTAAGATTGCGAAAATGTTTTTTAAATGCAAGCGATTGAATACCGTTGCAAAATCCTGCATCAAAAATCGTTTTTATTGCATCTTTGTTGATATATTCCAAATATTGAGCATTGTAGTTTCTGACGGGATGATATTTTGATATGCCGTGTTTTGTTTTTGCATATTCTTTTATTTTTTCGTAATATCCTCCGCAGTATGTCTCCCACAACATATTATAGAGTTTTTTATCTTCTTCTGTTTCCAAAAACTCACAAACCTGTTTTTGAGCGGACAGGTATTTTTTTACTCTGTAATATTGCTCAATTTCTCTGCTTATCATTTTAAACGGGATGTCATTAAAATCAAAAATTTCGATCAACTCATGAGCCGATCTTCTTGTTGCAACAACAAGAAGATCAAATAAACTTTTATGGGCCGGTAAATCTCGCAGTCCGATTATTTTTAAGCCGTCTTGGGTTCCTTGTTTGTATGCATCAACAAAAAAGAGAATCTTTATATCCGGCCTGCTTTTCTCAATGTATTCTTTTATGCCTGAGCCGGCATTTCCTGCCCCGTAAATGGCAATTTTTGCATTTTTGTTTACTTGATTTACAAAATTTTCCAACATCCTTTTCTCCTCAAGTCTAAAGTTTAACATAATTCGTTCTTTTATTCCATAAAATATTAGTATATAATACTCAAAGCGCATATATTCTAGAGTGGAAACAACGAAATGAAATTACATAATTTTGTCAGATTTGTTAAATCTATAAAAAATATTAGTGAAATACTTCTCCCGTCAAGAGTTCAGGACTTTTTGACCAGAGCTTTGGGCGCAGAAACATTTTTGTCTCAGGTTGAGTTTCATCTTGTTGATCACTGCAATTTGAACTGTGCGCATTGCGATCATTTTACACCATTGTCAAAACCCTGTTTTATTCCCGTTGAAGATATTTTATCTGACTTTAAGAAACTTAAAAGGATTTTTGACAACGTAGGCAAGATTTATATTCTTGGCGGCGAACCCTTGCTACATCCTCAACTTTTGGAGCTTTTTTCTCCTTTAAGGGAAATTTATCCAAAAAGCGAGTTAATTATCATAACAAACGGGATTCTTCTGGAAAAAATGGGCAAAGATTTTTGGAATGCACTTAAGGAATATAAAAT
>ERZ1643249.4526-NODE-4526-length-11566-cov-6.823213_pt1 | contig 11566 bp, 15 predicted proteins | sample MGYA00579263_ERZ1643249 | MGnify/ENA primary metagenome ERZ1643249 (study PRJEB29033, sample SAMEA4952264) | chicken gut metagenome | biome: Broiler Chicken; feature: Gastrointestinal Tract; material: Caecum | place: Ireland | collected 2018 | study: Broiler...
GCAAGGGACTGAAAATCCCTGTGTCGCTGGTTCGATTCCCGCTGGAGCCACCAGTTAGACTTTTAACCCTTATTTTATAAGGGTTTTATTATTGAATTTTAGGTACTAATTAGGTACTTTTTATTAATTTGAAATCCGTTTTTGACCTAATTTTTGATATATAGAATTAACTAAATAGTTAGTTCTTTTTTTATTATTATGATATTATTAAATAAAAGGTGATAGTAGTGAAAAAAAGTGATAAATATAGATTAATACTTAGTGAATTAACTATAGATAACTTTGATTACATTAAAGATAAATATAATTATACACAAAGTGAAATGTTAGGATTATTAGATTATGGAAAAAGAATTAAAGACTTTATAGAAAAAGAAGAAATGTTTAATAACTTACTTTTAGAAAGACAGTTTCTATTAGAATTAAATGAATCTAGAGTAGGACTAATTAGTGATACTCATATAGGTAGTAAAAAGGATAACTTTTATTATATAGAGATGGCCTATAAATACTTTAAAGATAATGATATAAATATTGTTTTTCATCTTGGAGATTTCTTTGATACTTTTAATCAACAAGAAAAACATACACAAGAAGAAATTGAACAGATATGCAATTATCATCTACAAAGAGCCTATGACTATTATCCTGACTTCTTAAAAACTTATATTATATTTGGTAATCACGATGAATTATTTAAAAGAGCTAATATAGATTTAATGAAAGAACTAAATACTAGTTACTTAATTCCTTTAGGATATGGAGGAAGTTATATAAAAATATATAATTACAAAATATTTTTAGAACACGAAGTAAAATCATCAAGACTAGTACCGCCATTATATAACTATGATACTATAATAGGAGGCCATTCTCATTTCTTTAAATATAAAAAAACAAGACAACATATGAAAATAACTAGCTGTAGTGATATACAACCTAACGGTTATTTTAATGAACTATATTATCCTGGCTTTGCTATCCTAAACACTAAATCTAATTTAACTATTGATGGTTATACGATTAGGAATAATGAAATAAAAGAAGTTATTAAAGTAAAAATAAAAGACTAGAAATTCTAGTCATTTTCACATATAGCACCTAAGCTTTCATAAACACTTTTAATGTCATTAACTTTAATCTTACCATCTTTTATTAATTGTCCATTAGCAGAATCAATTTCAAGTAATTTATCAGTATCTACTTTTTCATAGTTAATATCAACAGTAGATGTTAATTTATTATCTTCTACTTTAACATTATATTCATAATAATCTACATCACTATATGGACTGTATATAGACTCAATTTGTGTTTTATAACTATCCAAAATATCTTGACTATCAGTCTCAACCGTTTCAATACTCTTAATTCTTGTAACATAATCACCATCATAAGAAATGTTGTATTTAAGATTAGTTTTAATGTTATTTTGATTCATACTCCTTGTACAAGTAATTAAGTTTCCACTTTCTTTACTACAACCTGTAACTAAGATTAAGAAAATAAAAACACCGCTAAATAATAAAATCTTCTTTTTCATAATTCCTCCTACTATTAATTTATCACTTTTATTGGAAATTTACTACATCTTTCGACAAAAAAATAATAAAAACTTTGTTAGTATTAAGACGGTGATAATATGACAAAGAGTTTTTTTGTAACAATGATAGTGGCAATTCTTTTAGGTTCAATTCTTGGAAATTTTTTATTTGAACAATATAAATTAGAAAGTAGTGAGGTTGTAAAAGAAGTAAATAGCCTTTATTTTATAATGGAAGGATCATATAGTAGTTTAGAACAAGCTTCTAATGCTACTAAAGATATAGATGTTAAACTGATTACTAAAGAAGATGCTAACTACATAGTTTATCTTTCTATTACTAAAGATAGTAATAACTTAGAAAAATTAGAAAAACTTTATAAAGATTTAAATATTAATACCACCATTAAAACAATGAGTGTTTCTAATAAAGAATTTTTAGCCACTTTAGAACAGATGGATTTATTAATTAATAATACAAAAGATAATGAAGAAATTTTATCTATAAATGAAGTAGTACTAGCTAACTATCAGGAATTTGTTTTAGAGTAAAAATTAAAATACTGTATAAAATATAAATAGGGGGTGTTAATTTTGACAATAAAAGATATACCAGAAACTGAAAGACCAAGAGAGAAGATGATAAAAAAAGGAGCTGGTAGTCTATCTACTAGTGAATTACTTGCTATTATTCTTCAAGGAGGCGTTAAAAATGTTAATGCTAATGAACTTGCTTTTGAACTCTTAAAAGAAATAGGTAACTTGAAAAACTTTCTTAATTTATCTTATCTAGAACTTACCAAGATAAAAGGTATAGGACCTGTAAAAGCTGCAAAGATACTTGCTACAGTAGAACTTGGTAAAAGAATATTTTTAGGTGAAGAAGAATTGAAAGTTAAATTAAAAGATCCACTTAGTATTTATAATTATAGTAAATCATTTTTTTATGGTATTAAACAAGAATGCTTTTATGCTTTATATTTAGATAGTAAAAAGAATCTCCTTGCTTCTAAATTATTATTTAAAGGTACTATGACTAAAAGCAGTGTACATCCAAGAGAAATATTTAAGGAAGCTTATAAAAACAATGCTACTTATATTGTATGTTTACACAATCATCCATCTGGTAGTGTTAATCCTAGTCCTAAAGATATAGAATTTACTACTTATTTAGTAAAGTTAGGTATGATGCACGGTTGTCTTATTTATGACCATTTAATTATTAGTGATGACAAATATTTCAGTTTTTTAGAAAATAATTTACTAGAATAATTGAAAAAAAGTAAACAACCGGGTATACTAAATCTTGAAAGGAATATTAATATGTATAGAAAAAATAAAAAGAAAAAGAAAATTATAATAATTATTATCGTCATTTTTTGTTCCTTTTTTATTCTATTTTACTCACTTTCATCAAATAGAAAACAAACTGTTGTAGAAAGCTATTTAAAAGATGTATCATCTTTAATAATGAAAGTAGTGATGTTACCATTTACTTCTTTAAATGATGATAAAGGTGAAGATTTGACAGAAAGTTATGTAATTCAAAAGAATTTAAATGTTCATCTTGAAGAAGAAATAGAACAATTACGTGATGCCCTAGATTTAAATCAAACTTTAACAGGTTATGATGTTGTAAATGCTACTGTCATTACTAGAAATAAAGGATATTGGTATCAAACTTTAACAATAGATAAAGGAAAAAAAGATGGTTTAAAAGAGAATATGGTTGCCATTACCAAAAATGGTCTTATTGGTAAAATAGAAAGAGTTACTAATTTTTCTAGTGAAATAAAATTAATAACTGCTAATGATGTTAATAATAAGGTATCTGTATCCATCGCTACAACTACAGGAGAGACTAACGCTATTTTAAGTGGTTACGATAAAGATAGTGATTTAGTACAAATTAGCGGAGTTGATAGTAGAGTAGAGATAAATGTTGGAGATGTTGTAACAACTAGTGGTTTAGGTGGTATGTTTCCAAGAGGAATATATATAGGGGAAGTAGAAACTATTACTAATGATAAATATGGATTAAGTAAAACTTTAGGTATTAAGACTAATCAAGATTTTAATAATATTCACTATGTTACAATCCTTAAGGAGGAAAAACAGTGATATTTCAAATAGTTATTGTTATAATATCTTTTTTCTTAGATGGTATTCTTACTAATTTTCTTCCCTATATGATAAATGATTTATCACTATTTACACCATATTTTACTATTGTAAGCCTTATTATTATTTGTCCTTTCTTTAAGAAACAGATAAATAAATATTATATTTTAGTAGGAATAGTAGGCTTTTTATATGATTTATTCTATACTAACTTACTATTCGCTAATACTATTTTCTTTTTACTACTAGCTTTAATAATAGTTTACTTATATAAAAAGTTAGAATCTAATATGTTAACAACACTTTTCTTTATTATCTTAATAATAGTTATATATCACTTAATATATGCTATATCTTTACTAGTATTTAATGTTGTTCCAATAAATATTAATAATATTTTATATTTAATAGGAAATAGTTTAATACTTAATATAATCTATGGTGAAATACTTTACTTAATTTGTAAATATTTACCACATAAAAGACATATTAACTAATGTCTTTTTTCTTTTAATTCTTCATATAATTTAATATATGGAGGATAGATATGGTAGAGTCAAAATTTTATAAAAAAATGAATCAGAGTAATGATAGTAGTAATTTTAAAAAGTATATTAAGAAAATTACTACTAAAGTTTTATTAACTATTATAGTTACATTGATACTCTTAATAGGTTTTAAAACTAATACAGATTTTAAAGCAATGTTTAATAAATATGTTTATAATACTTCTTTACCATTTATAGACTTTAAAGAACTATATGATAAATATTTTTTAGGTAAAGAAGATAATGAAACAACACAAACTTTTGTTGAAAAACTAACTTATTCTGATCAGAGTTTATATGAAGATGGAGTAAAATTAACAGTTAGTAATAATTATTTAGTTCCTGCAATAGATAGTGGTATTGTTGTTTTTATAGGAGATAAGGATAAATATGGTAAAACAGTTATTGTCCAACAGATGAATGGGGTAGATGTTTTTTATGGCAATATAAATAGTAATGTTAATATGTATGATTATATAGAAAAAGGTAGCCTAATAGGAGAATCTTTAGATGATACCATTTATTTAGCATTCCAAAAAGAAGGTAACTTTGTTAGTTATAAAGACTATCTTAAATAAAATATCTATAGATAAGAGTTGTTATATATTTATTATTCTTGCTATTTTATCTGCTAGATTTCAAATTATTCTTTTAATATCTATTCTTCTTTTAGTCCACGAATGTGGTCATTTCTTTACCGCTTTACTTTTTAAATGGCCCACAGAAAAAATAGTATTTTATCCCTTTGGTGGTATTTCTAAGTTTTCTCACGCTATAAATTGTTCTTTAAAAGAAGAAATACTAGTCTTATTAATGGGACCTATTATGCAACTTATCTGCTATTATATTTTAATATCTTTAAATATATTTACTAACTACTATCAAGATATAACAACCATTAATTATAGTATCTTAATCTTTAATCTTTTACCTATATATCCTTTAGATGGAGGAAGACTACTTCATTGTTTTATATGTTATTTTACTTCTTATAACCTTAGTTTTAAAATAATTTATCTCTTATCATATTTTCTTTTAACTATAATTCTTTTAATATTTATATATAACCCTAGTTTAAATCTTATTTTAGTATTTATTCTTCTTTTAATTAAATTAGTAAAAGAACAGAAATTAACAAATTACTACAAAGAAAAATTCCTTTTAGAGAGATATCTATACAATTATAAGTTTAAAAAGAGTAAAATAGTTTCTGATGAAAATAGTTTTAAAAGAGATTATCATCATTTATTAAAGATAAATAAAAAATATTTCTTAGAAGAAGAATATTTAAAAAATAAATACAAAAATAAGTGACTATAACTACTATAAATGTTATAATGGTAAAGACAGATAGGAGAGAGTTTTATGCAAGATTTTATATTAATGGTTATGAATCAATTTGGATATATCGGAGTTTTTCTATTAATCGCTATAGAAAATATCTTCCCCCCAATACCATCAGAAGTAATATTATTATTTGGTGGTTTTATGACTACTTATACAAAATTAAATGTTGTAGGTATGATAATCGCTGCAACCCTAGGTTCTTTAATAGGAGCGATAGTTTTATATTATATTGGTAAAATCTTTAATAAAGAAAGATTAAAAAGAATAATAAGTGGTAAGATAGGTAAAGTATTAAGATTAAAAGCAAAAGATATTGATAATGCAGATAAATGGTTTGATACTAAAGGAAATAAAACAGTTTTCTTTTGTAGATTTGTTCCAATAGTTAGAAGTTTAATATCTATTCCTGCTGGTATGAGTGAAATGCCTATTCCTAAATTTTTAATATATACAGTATTAGGTTCTCTAATTTGGAATACAGTTTTAATAGTAGTAGGTTCTATTGTAGGAGAGAATTGGACAGATATTTTAAGTATTATGGATAACTATTCTCATATTGTTTTAATTCTTCTTGTAATTATCTTTGTAGCATTTGTTGTTTATTGGTTTGGATTTAGAAAAAAGAATAAAAAAACAAGTTAAATGTATTTTAAACACTTAACTAAATAATTATTCTTTTTTGTTTTATTAATAATTTCTACATATTTATATTTTCCATATCCTCTAATACTAAAGATATCATTTTCTTTAAATTGATAAGAGTTATTAGTTAAAACTTGATAATTTAAGATAATATCTTTATTACTAATCATCTCTTTAACAACTCTTCTAGATAATCCAGTTAATTTAGATACTATTAAATCAACTCTATTACTTTTAACATTTACTATTATTTCTTTATACTTTCTTTTATAATTTTTTAAATGATCAAGAGGTAATTCTTCTAATGACATATTAATATTTCTTACTTTATTAAAATAACTTAAAATATAATTATTCATAGACTCTAAGATATAAAAATAATAATTATTATCATCTACAATAATATCCCCTAAGAATTCTTTTTTTATGTTTAAAGAAAGAATACTTCCCATAATATCTTGATGTCTTAGCTTTTCTTTAGTAATTATTTTAAATAGACTAACTCTAGGTTTTAAATCTTTATAAATAATTATCCTTTCAGCTTCTTCATAAGGTCTAAATATATTAATATCACCCTTAAATTTATTTATTATTTCTTTTTCTAAATTAGGATCCAAAAAGAAAGTAGCTTCTCCATTTTTTAACTTATCAATATTTTTCTTTGCTTCATACATAATTATCACGTCTTAATTTTATCATATATTTCTTTTTTTTGAAAATTATAGTACAATGTATATAGATAGGTAGTGATAATATGTATGATGTTATTATTGTAGGAGCAGGACCTGCAGGACTTTTTTCAGCTTTATACATAGCTCGTAATAGTAAATTAAAAGTATTACTAGTTGATGAAGGAAAATTTACTAAAAATAGAGTTTGTCCAATGAACTCTAAAGGTATTCCTTGTGCTAATTGTAATCCTTGTAATATTTTATCAGGATACGGTGGTGCGGGAACATTTTCTGATGGTAAACTTAATTTTATTCCTAAGTTAGGGAAGACTGATTTATTTAAGTATATGGAAAAAAGCGATGCTTATAAGTTAATTGATGAAGTAGAAGCTATCTTTAATGAATTTAATATGGATAGTAAGACTTATCCTACTAATATGGATGAAGCTTTAGATTTAAGTGAGAAAATTGCAAAAGCAGGTGCTAATCTCTTAATTATTAAACAGAAACATTTAGGAAGTGATTACTTACCTAAATATATTGAAGATATTGAAAATACTTTAAAGAATCTAGGAGTAACTTTAATTGATAATTTTAAGTGTCAAGATATCATTAAAGAAGATGATCATTATATTGTTAAATCTTTAAAAAAAGAATATAAAGGTAAAAATATAATTGTTGCTCCTGGTAGAACTGGTGCAAAATGGGTTCAAGAATTAGCTGATAAATATAATATTCCTTATACATCACAAAGTATTGAAATAGGAGTTAGAGTAGAAGTTAGAAAAGAAATATTAAGAAGTATTACTAATGTTATATATGATCCTACAATCTTTATTAAAACTAAAACTTATGATGATGAGATTAGAACCTTTTGTACAAATCCTGGTGGTTTTGTTGCTAAAGAGAATTATTATGGTTATATTTGTGTAAATGGACACGCCTTAAAAGATATTAAATCAGATAATTCTAACTTTGCTTTTATCTCTAAAGTTAATTTGACAGAACCAGTTACTAATACAAGAGAATATGGAGAATCTATTGCAAAGATTGCTAATACTCTTGGTGGAGGTAAACCTATTTTACAAACTCTTAAAGATTTAAAAAGAGGAAGAAGAAGTACTAAAGATAGAATAAAGAAAAACTACGTTGAACCAACTTTAAAAGATTATACAGCAGGGGATTTAGCTTTAGCATTACCTCATCGTATCATCACTAATATTTTAGAGGGATTAGAAGTACTTGATAAAATTATTCCTGGTGTTAATAATGGAGAGACACTTCTTTATGGACCAGAGATAAAGTTCTTTAGTAATGAGATTACTACTGATAATAATATGAAAATAGATAAAGAAAATATTTACTTTGTAGGTGATGGTGCTGGTAAAGCAGGGAATATTGTAGCAGCTGCTGCAACAGGTTTAATTGCTTCTAAAAATATAATCGAAAGGAATAAAAAATGAAAGAGTATATGAAAGAATATATAAAAGATATTGATGATAAAATAAAATCTAATCATAAATTTAATAGTGATGAGATAAATGATTTTCTATTTAAGATGGAGTTATTTCAAAAAGAAAGAGTAATACATTTAGTAATAACACTAACTTATGTATTCTTTACAATTTTATTCCTATTTATTACTAAGTACATTTTTGCTATGTTTATAGTATTCTTTATATTACTAATTTTTGATGGCTTTTATGTATATCATTATTTCTTCTTAGAAAATAGTGTTCAATATATGTATAAACAGTATGATAAAATGAAAAAAAAGTAAGAACTGTTCTATTTTTGTTGCATTTTCCATCTTTTTATGGTATAATTACCGGCATAAGAGGTGGGGGTTATGATTTATATTGATGTAGGTGAACTTGGAACTTATTTTAAAAGTCTAAATCTTAATAAGAATAACATACTAGACTTTTTAATATCTGATAACAATAACCAATTTTCCTATTTGTTAAAACTATATTTAATCTCTTCTATAGAAAATCACCAACATATTGATAGATTTAATAGGGTTTGTTATCTAATAGATGATTATAAATCTTCTTATATAGAAGAAATCATTGAAAACAAAAAATTTAAACCTGTTTTAGACAAAGCAGAAAAGATTTCTAAAGATGATAGTTTAGAACAAGACTTAGGAATTTATGTTTATGGTTATAGCCATTTTGATATAGAAAAGTTTTTCTCTGTTTATATTTTAAATGAAGACTCTAAAAAAATTAGTTTGTCCTCAAAAATATTAAATAAACTTAAAAACAATTATGATAAAATGCTAATTAAAAGAAAGTTTAATAAGCATAATGATTTATCTTCTACACCGATTGAAGAAATTATAAAGTATTATAGTAAAATCCAAGAAAAATTTAAAAATAAAGATATAGGAGAGTTAAAAAAAATATTATTATGGTTATTAATAGATAAATATGAAGAAAAAACATTAATAACGAATTTTCAGTTAGATTTAAATTTTAATTATCAAATACTAATTAAATTATTTGATCCTGATTTTTTAAATAAAAATAGTGTTTCTGATATTATATATGCTATTAGAAGTGTTATGGTGGAAAACGACATTTCAAAAGAAAAAATATCTTCTTTAGAGATGACTACAGATACATATATACCACCTGAAGATTTAAGTACTAATTATAGAAATGGCAATTTAAGTACTACTAATATAAATGGCAATCTAATTAAAACTAATTCTTTTTTTGCTAATACTTCGGATTATAAAAATATAAATAATGATATGTTAGAATTAGAAGAACAGTATAAAGAAATTTCTCAACTAGAAAACGATGAAGATTATCTAAAAGCTGCTTACAATTTATCAAAAAGATTTTTACAAATTCATCCCTTTGCAGATGGTAATGGTAGGACATTTAAATACTTATTTTATTATTTATGCTTAAAAAGAAATATTTTACCACCTACTATTACTGATACTGTAGAATGTACTCCTTGTTATTTTGGTACTTTTAATGATGATAATTCTAATTATATAATGGGAAGAAGTAAAATATTGGAAAGACGTATAAGAAACTCCTAAGATAATTTGTATATAATGAAAAATAGTGTCTAATAGATGTATAAACAGTATGATAAAATAAATAATAATGTTATAATGAAAAAGAATAGGAAAGAGGGATAATATGAATTTACAAGGAAAAATTGCTGTCGTAACTGGTGGTGCGATGGGAAATGGTAAAGGAATAGTAGAAGTTTTACTTAAATATGGAGCATCTGTTGTAATTTTAGATAAAGCGAAAGAATTAACTGATACAGTTAATGAATTAGGTACTAAAGGTTATAAAGTATTAGGTATTAATGTAGATATTAGTAATAAAAATGCTATGATACAAGTTGCAGACATTATAAAGAAATATTATGATCATATTGATATCTTAGTAAATAATGCAGGTATTTGTAAATTAGAAACTTTTGAAAATATGTCTGATGAGTTACGTGATTTACATTTTGATATTAATATTAAAGGCCCTTGGAATGTTACTAAAGTATTACTTCCTATGTTAAGAGCAAGTGGTAAAGCTAGCATTATTAATTTATCTAGTGTTACAGGAGAAATGGTTGCAGACTCTGGAGAAGTAGCATATGCTACTACTAAAGCTGCTTTAATTGGTTTTACTAAAGCCTTAGCTCGTGAAGAAGTAGATCATAATATTAGAGTAAATGCTATTTTACCTGGATATATTAGAACACCTATGGTTGATGGTATGGCCAAAGACACTAATCAAAATGATCCAAACAGTGTTGTTAACGGTATCGCTAGTGCTATTCCTATGAAAAGATTAGGTACACCACAAGAAATAGGAGAACTTGCTTGTTTCCTTGCTAGTGATTCATCTAGTTATATAACAGGAACAAGTATAGTAATAGATGGTGGTTCTACTTTACCTGAAACTGTTACTATGGGAGTTTAATATAAAAAAGAAGCAGCTAAGCTTCTCTTTTTAAATTATTTTCAAGTATTGTTAACATCTCATTTCTCATCTCATCAGTTGCATTATTCCAAATTATTTCCATAAATACTCCCATACCAGGAAGAGTAACTTCATCTTTAGAGTTGATTGACTCAACTATCGCTTCTTTAATACTTTCCTTATTATCATTCTTAAAATTATTTAAAATATAATCTTTTATACTCATAAAATCATCTCCTAGACATATCTTTACCAATATTTTTAAAATTATACTATAATTTTTTTCATCTTTAATATATAATTTTATTAGGAGGGATAATATGACAACAGGTTTAATAATTGGTATAGTAGTAGTTGTTATTATCGTAATTATAATAATTTGGTATATAGCAACATATAATTCATTAATTTCTTTAAGAAATAGAGTTAAAGATCAATGGAGTCAAATTGATGTTCAATTAAAAAGAAGAGCAGATTTAATTCCTAATTTAGTAGAGACTGTTAAAGGTTATACTACTCACGAAAAATCTACTTTAGATGAAGTTATTAATGCTCGTAATAGTTTTAATACTGCAGGAACTAAAGAAGAAGAGATAAAAGCAAATGGAGAATTATCTAATATGTTAAATCGTCTATTCGCTCTTGCAGAAGCATATCCTGATCTTAAAGCTAATCAAAACTTTATCTCACTTCAAAATGATTTAAGAGATACTGAAGATAAGATAAGTACAATGAGACAAT
>ERZ1643249.4527-NODE-4527-length-11565-cov-7.225022_pt1 | contig 11565 bp, 11 predicted proteins | sample MGYA00579263_ERZ1643249 | MGnify/ENA primary metagenome ERZ1643249 (study PRJEB29033, sample SAMEA4952264) | chicken gut metagenome | biome: Broiler Chicken; feature: Gastrointestinal Tract; material: Caecum | place: Ireland | collected 2018 | study: Broiler...
GGTAAACAGCTTCCCAGCTCAGAAATGCGGAATTTACATCAATATGAAAAATAACTTTTTTCCTCTTTTCCAAACTTACGTTCGCCTCCTTCCTCTTATATTATGACGAACATATGTTCTTTCGTCAAGAGGATATTTCTGACAAACCATATAGAAAAAGGACATTGGAATATAGTATTTCAAGATATTGTAACCGTTCGAAACAGTTTCCCCAGATATGGATATGGGGCTTTTGTGTCAATTACTTTAGAATTCTAATGTAAAATAATTGAGCCGCCCCAAAGACGGCTCAATATGGTTCTTTCATAAATTTATATCCAACTCCATGAACAGTGCAAATATACTCGTGATCTGTATGTTGCCTTCATTTTTTCCGAAGGCTATAAATTACACACATTACAGCATTCTCTATGTTTTCCGGATCTTCGCTCCATGCTGCCTCAAAAATCTGTTGATAATTGAATACTCTGCCTGGTTGCTGTGCTAGATACAACAGAACATTAAACTGCAGAGGTGCCAGAATCACTTCTTTGCTTCCGTAGAACACCTGCCGGCGTTGGGGAAAAATTGTAAGATCAGAAAAAGTAAGTGGTATATCTGTTTCAAATATCTTGACATCTATATGACTCTCCCTAATCACCTGCAGGATTTTATCATATAATCCCCCATCATAATCTTCTATCCGAATAATAATGACTCCCCCATAATATCACCTGCCTTTTTACTCTAATTCCATTTTCCACACAGTTCTCTCTTGATCAATAGGAAAAGCAGAAAACACAATAAAATATTGACTATGAACAGCAGCAGTACTTTTCCATTTTGTATTTCCCCGTTTATAATAGGGAAAAAGTAAAGGCGATCACCCTCTTGAATAATTTGAAGCTGACACAGGGACCAATATCCCACTGCAGATAAATATCCCAGAATCGTGTTCTTACCGATCTGTGAAACTACAAGACCGAGAAATCCCATAACCCCCGCGTATAGTATGGTAATACTTGAAAAACTCCAAAATGGGAACTGGCAGTTTTTTGTTCTCATAATATAGGAAAAAATCAAAATCATAAAAGTCACCAGGAGCAGACCGCTTACAACACGAATCCGAACGCTTTTCAAATAAGACCACGATTTTGTGTATATAATTTCTTTTACAGCAGCTTCTGTTTCCGGTCTGACAATCGGTACAATCAAAATGATTCCTACCAAAGATACGGACTGAGCCAGACACTGCGCTGACTGAATAGAATTCAAGTTGCTGATTCCCCGAATAACAGGAATGAGCAGAAAGTAGGCCATTGCCAAAATGGAGCTATTTCTGTAAACGAGCGGAAAATCGATTTTTAAAAATTCTCCAATACCTATGCACAGCGTACTCATATGCCAATCTTCCTCCTCTCTTTTGATCATATACAATCACAGACAGCCATACCAGGAATACTGACAGCAGAACAAGTATTCCACGGTTCAGACAGATCACTTCGAAATTCTGACGGATTATTTCTGAACCATTTAGTAAATTGTGACGTATCATCAGAGTACACCATTTTGTATCACCAGATAATCCTGTCATTGCGGAATCCACAAACCACCAAACAAACTGAACCAGAATTGCGAATGGTGTGGAAGTCAAAATAGTCAAGAACATTCCCAGTGCTGTGACAATCATGGTAGTCGGCAACAGCCACCACAAAATGTACTTAATAAACGCAAATACATCGACTGCAATTCCGGTATCAAAAGAATATCTTAGCAATGGAACCAGTGATTCAAAGCTCAAAAGAACAACGGGTATCATAACTGCCGTAAGCATAGCTATAAATCGGGTAAAAACAAATTTTTTCGTTTTCATCTGTTTACTGTCAATCAACTCATTCATCCGATTATGTCGGTCCTTCAGCCAGAAAACAGCCACAACAAATACAGGATACAACCCCAATGCCCGTGTCATATAATCACAAAACAGTCTGGCAAATGCCGTACTTACCTGATCCTCCTGAATGGTTTTGTTATATTCTTCCATCGCTTCCTCATACGTCATTTCTACTTGCCCATAATATTCCAGCAGCATATCCATAGAATAATTGGAACCGGATCCAACAATACTTTCTACCTGGGACATCAGTTCCTTAAATCTTTGGTAGGATACTTGTGATACAAAATGTTTTGCAGGATCGTCTGTATTTTCTGCTGCACTGGCTGCTCCTGCTTCAAATGTAAAACTGCCGTCAGCATTTGGAGTGGCGGTACTTCCCATATGGATGATATTTCCGTTCACCGCTGGGAAATAATCATCCGGAAGATGATGGATCTGTTCTTCTGTCAACCCGGTGATTTCTTCAAGAATACTTAAAATCTTATCCTGTTCTTCTTCACTTAATATCACTTCCTTATAGTAATCGAATGGATAGGTTGCATAGGAATTTTTCAAGTATTCCATAATCAGACTATCCGTTCCCCCACTCATAATTTTTTCCGGTACTTCTTCTTTTTTGGATCCATAACTTTCTGCATTTTTCTCCGGCTTTACTAGAATGGAGCCGCCTGCAATTTCCGTATAAATAGAAGAGCCTTTTCCTTTCGCAGCGGAAATTTCTCTCTCTGTCACTCCGTAGAAATTCTGAAACCACTGAAAAATGAGCAAGACCAAAAACAGTACATATGCAAAACTGAAACATATCTTTTTAAGTTCTCTTAAAAACAACATCTATTCCACCTCCTTCTTCTCCTGAGACAACAGATACATATAACTGTCCTCAATGGTGGCTTTGCAGGAAATGTACTGTACTTTCGGCACTTCATCTGATAAGAAACGGCAGGATATATCTTTTCCGTTTTGGTGAACACTGATCACATGATAACTCTTTTTAAACTCGTTTAGCTCACTCTGCAAAAGAGTTGTAGTGTAGACTTTGTTCTCCCCGATTTTTAACAGTTCTGCGATATCCCCCTCGAAAATAATTTTCCCCTGATTCAATACCGCTGCTTTCGCACAGGCTGCTTCAATATCTCCGGCTATGTGCGTAGAAAGTAAAATAATCCTTTCCGCTGCCAGTTCTGAAAGCAGATTATAAAACCGCAGCCGTTCTTCCGGATCCAGTCCAGCCGTCGGCTCATCGATTATCAGCACTTTCGGCTGATTCAATAATGCCTGAGCGATTCCAAACCGCCGTTTCATGCCCCCAGATAAATTTTTAAACTTTTTATTTCTCTCCTGTTCCAGATTGACTTGTTTCAAAAGTTCGTTGATCCGTCTTTTCCGCTCCTGTTTTGGAAGTTCTGCTAAGATTCCCAGATAATCCAGAGCAGAATAGACACTCATATGAGGATAGACAGAAAATTCTTGTGGAAGGTAACCTATGATTTTTCGGATGTCCTTTTTCTGTTTGCTGTCAATCCCGTCTATCTTTACTGTTCCTGCAGACGGCTCTAAAATTGTAGCGAGAATTCGCATCAGCGTTGTTTTTCCCGCTCCGTTTTCTCCCAGCAATCCGTACATCCCAACTGGAATATGCAGACATACGTTTTTTAGGACTTCTTGTTTTCCATATTTTTTGTTCAAATTTTCAATAATAATTTCCATGAAAAAACCTCCTTACGCTATTGTGTAAGGAGATTATTTCATAGAAAAGTCAATTTTTAGAAAAGTTCTGAATTATTTTTTGATTTCTATTGTAACCCTTGCTCCAGAACCGGCGTTATTGCTCAAATGTAGACTACCGCCGAGTTTATCACAAAGAATTTTGCATATGGAAAGACCAATACCATAATTTCCTCCATTCATTTTCGAACTGTAGAAAAGTGTCGTTGCCGTCTTTAATTCTTCTTCCGTAAATCCCTCGCCATCGTCTTGAACGGAAAACAAAATCCTATTTTCCTCTTCCGTCACTGTAATATCAATAATTTTGCTTGCAAATCGCAGTGCATTGTCAAAAATATTTTCCAATACTTTCGAGAGCATCTCTCCATCGGACACTATTTGCTTAGTATTTGATAAATCCCGGATTCTCAGCTGCTTCCCATGCTGCTCTGCCAATACCGTAAAATCTTTTGCAATATGAGTGATAAATTCTTTCCAGTCTATCTTCTCATGTTCCATTTCGATATCTTCGATTTTTTGTATATCCTTTACACATTCTACATATCGCACCAAGCGTTCCGTTGCCTGGGTCATATTTTGGACTGTGATTTTCAGGGTATCTTTCGTTAAGCTCCCTTTGCTTAGCGACTTCTCTATATAATCCAGATACCCCTTTATCACTGTGATCGGCGTCCGTAAATCATGGGAAACTGATGCCGTCAAAGCCTTGCGTTCCTGTAGCATTTCCCACATTTTACGATTACTCTGATATACTTCATTTCTCATCTGTTCAAACGTGCTGCATAATTTTCCAAGTTCATCCTCTGATGTATAGAGAATCTGAAAATCAAGATCCTGATTCGCAATATGATCCATTCCATTTTTTAGTGCTTTTATGGGCATCTGTAATTTCAATCTGTAATATACTTTTGCAACCAAAACCGAACCAATAACAATATATAGAATCGGCAGAAAAATCATGAATATGGTCGTCATCCAGTAATAAATTTGATTTCTTCCCGTCAATTCTCCATAACCGTATCCTTCCGGATTCACATGGAAAGCCTCTTCCTTTTCTGAACTGTTTTCTATCGTATAACCGGTAATAATAATCGGCCGGGTGTCCATTATTTTCTGACGGATATTTGACGCTGTTAATATGGTTGCTACGGATAAGACACACACGATACTCAAACTGATCACCGAAACCAGCAACAGGCCTTTTCTCAAAGAAATATTTTCCAATCGTTCTTTTAATTTACCCATTTGTAACCAACTCCCCAAACTGTAGAAATATATGCTTTCTCTGTATATTGAGCAAATTTCAACCGTATTTTCCGAATATGTTCTTTTATCACGATACTGTCTCCTATGCCATCAATCCCCCAGATGCTCTCATATATTTTTTCCTTATCAAATACCTGCCCTGCATTTCTTGATAGCAGTTGGATAATTTCAAATTCTTTATTGGACAGTTCTATGAGATTTCCCTTGATATATACACTGCGTTTTCCATAATCAATCACCAGCTCTTCTGAGAATTTTCCTCTTGTCTTATGGTGACTTCGTTCTTCTCTCCGTAAATGTGCAGAAACCCTTGCCAGTAATTCATTCATGGAAAACGGCTTTGTAATATAGTCGTCTCCCCCTGCCATAAGCCCATTTATTTTATCCTGTTCTGATATTCTGGCTGTCAGAAAAAGAATCGGACAAGCCACATATTCCCGAATAGATACGCATAAATCAAGTCCATTGGTACCAGCCATATTGATATCAAGAAGAATGATATCCGGCGTATGCGATAGCTGCTTCAATGCTTCTGCTGCATTGGATGCCACATAGACCCGATACCCCTCTAATTCAAATTGTAATTTCAGCATATCCAATATGGACTGCTCATCATCAACAATCAGTACACTATAATAATTATCCAAACACTCCAGCCTCCTTTTTATCTTATTATAACAAGATTTATAACATAGAAAAGTCAACTTTTTGTCAACAGATCTTATTTTACATCCAACAGATATTTCAGCTTCACAATTCTATATTTTGTGCAATACAATTTGACTCTTACCATATATAGTGTTATAATTCCTTTGTATCATATATTTTGTGTTATCCGGAATGGATTTATCACACGCTGTTTAGGTTTGCATCTACGTCAGAGGGACAATTATGCCATTGGCATACTCCTCTGACTTTTTTTATTTTGCAGATCTGTTGCAGGAATTTAGAGAATGAACACTTGTGTCATTCTCTTTTTTTATGCCTGTAATTCCATCACTTATTCTTTTTAGGCAGCGTACCAAAGGCAAAGGAGGTGAACACACTCTCCGGCATACACAAAACAGTATGGTATGAAAGCAGAAAGGAGAATCAAACTATGAATCATTCCATGAAAATTGACCAAATCAAAAAACTGGTCCGCCGGCTCAATCAGTACCGGCATGAATACTACAATGAAAACTCACCATCGGTTTCTGATGCAACCTACGATCATCTGTTTGATGCGTTACAGGCATTGGAAAAAGAAACCGGGATCATTCTCAGCAACTCGCCTACCCAAAATGTAGGCTATGCCCCTGTCAGTGAACTGCCAAAGGTTTCACATCCCATTCCTCTGCTGTCTTTGGATAAGACTAAGCAGGTCCGGGATTTAACTGATTTTATCGGGAATCATTTCAGTTTGCTGATGCTGAAGCTGGACGGATTGACCACAAAATTAGTCTATGAAAATGGGCATTTAATCGAGGCTTCCACCCGCGGAGATGGTGAAATTGGAGAAATTATCACCCACAACATCCCTGCTTACGAAAATGTTCCTATGGAAATTCCTTATAAGGAACACCTGGTCATCACTGGGGAATCTTTTATCCCTACCGACGCTTTTGAGGAATTAAAAGACAGCCTCCGGGATGGAAAAGGAGAACCGTATAAAAACGGCAGGAATCTTGCTGCTGGCTCTGTTCGAAGTCTTGATCCAAACAACTGCAAAGGCCGGCACATCCACTTCCTTGCATTTCACGTCTTGGAAGGGATTGATGATCCTTTTCCGCCTGACAGCCGATATGGGAAATTAGAAGAACTGAAAGTGCTGGGATTCCAAGTATGCCCTTACATCATCATTGATCAGAACCAGCCAACAGAAGAATTATTATCTCGTCATATGGAAGAATTGAAGGATATTGCCCTGCAAAATCATCTGCCGATTGATGGCATGGTTGCAGTCTATGACAGCTTGAGTTATTCGAAAAGCTGCGGCCGCACCGGGCACCATTACAAAGATGGTATTGCCTTCAAATTTGAAGATGAGACGTTTGAAACGATTCTTCGTGGTATTGAATGGACTCCTTCACGCATGGGAGAAATCGCTCCAGTGGCACTTTTCGATGCAGTCGAAATTGATGGATGCTCTGTCTCCAGAGCTACACTCCACAATCTGACATTCATCCAGGATCTGGAACTTTTTATTGGCTGCCGCATCCTTGTTTCGAAACGGAATATGATTATCCCTCATGTAGAGGAGAATCTGGATCGCGGACAATACACGGACCTTGCACCGAAAGTTTGTCCATGCTGCGGAGCAACAACAGAAATACACAGCAGGGTTTCCAATGGTCGTACTATTCAGACGGTTCATTGTTGTAACCCGTCCTGCGATAGCCAGACGTTAAAGAAATTCGTGCACTTCGTCTGTAAGAAGGCCATGAACATCGACGGCTTGAGCGAATCCACCTTGGACAAATTTATAAACTTGGGCTACATCCAGTCATTCCAGGACATTTATCATCTGGATCGTTACCGTGATGAAGTGATTGCCTTGGATGGATTTGGGCAAAAATCCTTTGATCGACTTTGGAATTCCATCAATAACAGCCGGCAAACCAGTTTTGTACGGTATCTGGTATCCATGGACATTCCTATGATCGGGCGAACCAAAAGCCGAATTTTAGATGACATCTTCCATGGAAACCTGGAAGAATTCCGCACTGCTGCAGTTGGGGATTACGATTTTACTCAGCTAGAAGACTTTGGAAATATATTAAATCAGAATATTCATGACTGGTTTTCTGTTGAGGAAAATCTCAGCCTTTGGGATGAATTGCAGAAAGAATTTGTATTTGAAGAGAGAAAGGAAGAAAACACTATGATGAAAGAAAACGTATTTACAGGATGCACGATTGTCGCAACAGGAAAACTCCAGCACTTTACCAGAGATGAAATTAACATGAAAATCTTGGAACTGGGTGCAAAGCCTGGAAGTTCTGTGACAAAGAAAACCAACTATCTCATCTGTGGAGAAAAAGCTGGAAGTAAACTGGCAAAAGCCCAGGCACTCGGCATCCAGATTTTATCTGAAGAAGAATTTATGGATATGATCGCGTAAGAAGTATTACGTCGGATTATCTCCTTGCTATTTTTCCTATAGAAATCATGGGAGAAATCTGAAGACCAAAAAAAATTATTAGAAATCTAATACATCATGTTAAGAAAGGAACTGCCCTCACAGGTGGTTCCTTTCGTATTTTCAAAGATTATCTTGCTTAGAAAAGAGTGCTGCTATGCACTTCGTACATAAAATTCATCATTCATAGAAGGAGGGACACAAATGTTTAGAAATATCTCATATACCGAGAATCATCCTACAATCTCAAAATTCAGTGGAGATTACGCATTTCTCAGTAATTTTTATCAAGCTCCCATTTCCTATATGGGGCAGGTATATGCCAACAGTGAAGCTGCTTTTCAAGCACAGAAAACGTTTTCTGCCAAAGAACAACAACAATTTACCATCTTCCGGATGCACAATCCTGCGGAAGCCAAAAAGCGTGGACGAACTCTCACACTACGTCCAGACTGGGATGTCGTAAAAGTCCGATTGATGTATGAAATCTGCATGTGCAAATTTCTTCAGAATCCGGAACTTCGCCAAGCACTGCTTGAAACCGGAGACTGCATCCTGGTCGAAGAAAATACTTGGGGCGATAGCTTCTGGGGCACTGTAAATGGACGCGGAGAAAATCAATTAGGACAAATTCTCATGGATGTCCGTGCCAAACTGAGATGGGACGTGGAAATTTCAAAAGTGCTGGCGTGTTAGATGCTGCAGTTTTTGTATTCTTTATGGATCAGCAGTAAGAAAGGACTGAAATTTAATATGAAACGACAAACACCTCAGCAAACATTAGAAATATATAAAAGCGGTATCACAGATAGTATCCAACGCTGGAAATTCCTAGATACACACGGCGGTAGCGATCCTTTCTGGAGCGATGGCTGCAATATGAATCTGGTAAGGAATCATATTCTGTACTACCGCCGGCAACTGGAACTTCTTTGTGAATCGGAAAAGTGGGGACTGCCTTCTGAGTATTATCTTCCACTTCCTCCAATCGTTCCGGATACCTATATGGCAAATAAAAAACAAAAAGAACGGATTCAAAAATTGGCTGCATACAATCGGATGCTCACCTTTGAAAAAGTAGCATATGATGACAGCCAACTAAGTTTCTTTATATGAATCATTACAAAATCAAATACAAACTACAAAGGAGAATATTATGGTAGCAAAAGAAATGAACTGGATTATCCACTACGTAATTGACACAATCGGGCCAGGTGGAATCATCAATGCTCATACCCACGGTATGGAGCAATATAAGCATTATGACTTCCAGGTAGTGTTAAACTTCCCAAAAGAACATATCGCCTACCTATTAAATAGTATGGGGAAACGCGTTCAGAATGGAGAAAAATTCTCGCCGGGTGATTTAGTTACCGGCATCTATGAGGACTGTCCAATCCGTTTGGATCTATACCGCGAAACAGGTCGTGATGTATTACGGATAATCATTCCGGATCGGCATAACCAATTCCCCGAAAGTCCTACATGTGAACCCAAATACAAGGTACAGCTCCATCGTGCCTTTGAAGAATAATTGAGTGAATAATGAGGTGAATTATATGAACGCAAATAAACCTGTGACAAAGACTTTAATCATGAAGCATATTGGTATGGATGATTTTTCCTGTCCGGTATATCAAGATCAGTTTGGACGCTTGTGGAAAGACATTGATTTAGGCGAACAGGATACTCCCTGCTTATATTCCGTAACGAATAATGATCTTGATGGAGAACCCCTGTATCCGATTCGCCAGGAACATTCCTTCGATCCTGCACCATTTCGCAGAAATCGATATGAATTTGAATATCGGATGCTGAGTAAACTTCAATCCGACTGTGAGTATTTTCTAGGGTATGGAAACCGTAATCCGAAAATCTTGTGCGATGACAACGTACAAAGTCACATCACACGTATGCAGGAACTCTGGAAAGGTTTTCCGGAAGGAGAAAAACCAGAATGGCTGACTTGGGAGCAAATTCTAGAATATCAAAAAGCAATGCTTGCATAAGGGCATCTCTTAATTGATGCACCTTCGGATGTTCTCCCAAGCTCTTAAGCCACAGAACTACAAAAAGCCGTCATCCGACGGCTTTTTTATTGACTGGTTTCTTATACTGCCTTTATGGTTACCATCATTAAAGTGTTAAATTGTAATCTGATAGCTTCTTTGAAAGAAGATGGATTTATAAATCCCCTCTATTGTCCTTTATTTCTTTAGATGAAAATATTCTGAAAAGCAAGAGGATGTATTGATAAGGTGATTAAAACTTCCTCTTTCTTTAATATGACCATTTTCCATATAAAAGATTTCATCGTACTTTTCCAACAAGTTTTGTTCTAAATGATGAGTAATTGTTATGAGTGTTAAATCTTCCATATTTAATAATCTATTTTCAATATCGTATGCTGTCTGCATATCAATAGCGGATGTTCCCTCATCTAATATCAGAATAGGTTTGTTTCTGATCAAGGCACGTGCAACCGCAATCCTCTGTTTTTGTCCACCAGATAAATTAGATCCGTTTTCTCCCACCTGATATTGTAACCTAGTTGGAAGTTCAGATATAAATTCAGTCAATCCGCTTTCCTCTATAACTTTTTCAATTTGTTCCTCTGGATAATATTCATGCAGACAGATATTGTCATATATGGTTTCGTCAAATATATAGATATTCTGATGAATGATTGAGGACAACTGAACCACACTATCTTTATCCAGCTTATGAAGTTCCGTATCGTCATACACTATTTCTCCTTTGTATGTGGAGTAATAACCAGACAATAGTTTAATCAGTGTACTTTTTCCGCAACCGCTTTTTCCCACAATAACGTATTTTTTACCTTTTTCAATAAAACAGTCTATTCCGTTTAATACCTCTGTTGTCCCATCATAGGAAAAGGACAAATCCTTTACACTTATATTGGATTGGTATGTGGCTACATTTTCTTTTTGTTGTGGAACTATGGAATACTTTGATATATTTGCCAGCTTTTCTACAATAGGTTGGACACTTTTCATTTTAGGAATATTTGTAAATATCATAATAAGAGGATTTGCCAAATTACTGCTCACTTGTACCATTCCTAATAAAGTTCCCACGGTTATGCGTCCTGCGATAATGAAATAAGCAGATAAGAATAAAACCACAATCTGAACCATAAGGGCCAGGAATGCAGAAAGCCCCTCATTAAGTGCAAGTAATCGGTCAACACTATATTTAGAATTGATTGTTTCGGTATTTGCCTTGTCAAATCGTTGTATTACGCTTTTTGTCATAGAATATGCTTTTATGATTTCAAATCCAGACAGAATATCTTTTAAGTTGACTGTGAAGTCTGCCAACCTTGAAGAAAACCTGTTCTGTCTTTTTTCCAGTGTTCCACCGAGCAGGCTTGGAACAAGGAGCATAACTGCAATCGCTATCACTACGCAAATTGTGACAATGATATCAAAATAAATCATCAATACAAAAGATGATATAAAAATAACTGTGTATTGGACTACTTCAAATAATGGAAGCAAAAAATTGTCCTCCAGCATTTTCACATCATTTGTAACGACAGATATATAATCAG
>ERZ1643249.4530-NODE-4530-length-11558-cov-6.800661_pt1 | contig 11558 bp, 8 predicted proteins | sample MGYA00579263_ERZ1643249 | MGnify/ENA primary metagenome ERZ1643249 (study PRJEB29033, sample SAMEA4952264) | chicken gut metagenome | biome: Broiler Chicken; feature: Gastrointestinal Tract; material: Caecum | place: Ireland | collected 2018 | study: Broiler...
AAAGCGTTCTCCCCGCTTTTATTCAGGTGTAAAAAAAAGGAACCCTCGTCGGGTTCCTTTTTCATCTGATTATGCTTGATGCCTGTAAATTCTGGACGGCTTCTCCTCCCCGTCCCCCTGCGCCATGCAGAAAAACTCCCAGCCGTATCGCTCATAGAGGGAGGTGTGGTCGGTCAGAAGGTAGAGGGTGTCGATCCCCTTCTCCTTCATGTCCGCGCAGACGAGGTCGAGCAGCTTTCGCGCGATACCCTGTCCCCGGCAGTCCGGTTCGGTGTAGACTGCGCAGACGTTGGGGGAAAGGTCCTTGCGGTCGTGAAAGTCGTTTTCGATGACCCCCATGCCGCCGACAATCCGCTCCCCCTCCATCGCCAGGTACCACTGCGGCACCGGGTCGCGCGCCGACAGGCACTGCTCCATGCTCTCTTGGTAGGCTGCCAGCGGTACGCCCCACTTCTGGTGGAACCACTGCGCCGCCTGTTCCTTTAGCTGTGGCCTGTCTGTCAGGCGTACAAGTTCTAATGACATTGTTTTCCCCTTCCTTGTGTCAGTTTAAATACAGGTCGGCCCTGGTCTTGACCGAATCCGGCGTGATGGTTGTGGTAATCAGGTAGTTGACCTGATCCCCCTGCTCATACCCCTCGATGATGTTGATCTGATCGGGGGAAAGTTCCGCGCCGTTGACCTGCGGCAAAAAGTTGCCGCCCTCCACCTGTTCCCGGTCGAACCAGACGCTGGTGACCAGCGTGTAGCTGTCCGAGACCGACTGGTAGGCGTCAAACAGCTCTCCCTGGTGGGTCACTGTGCTGACCGCCTGCGGGTTCTGCAGGTCCTCCACGCTGTACAGGGTCAGGGTGACCGTCTGGGCCTGCTCATCCGGGACGATTGCCGCCAGGGTAACATCCGACGCAAAGACCTGCGCCCCCGCCGGCAGCGTGAGGGTCGCCGCCGGCTGCTGGTTGAGGTCCATCACCTCGACCTCTCCGCTGGACGGATCATAGGTCACGCTGCCGTTTTTGAGCTGAAAGCTCTGCGGCTGGTTTTCCTTGGCGTTCTCCATCATGTTTTTGAGGATCGAGACGCTGCCGCCCTCCTGTGTGTCGCCAGCTGTTTCGGCTTCCTGCTCCGGCACAACCGCTTCGACCGATTCCTCCACCGGCTCCTCCGCGGTGGCCTCGGCGCTCTGCGCTGTCAGCTGGTTTGCCTGCTGCTGGCCGCTGCCGCCGGTATCCGGATTTCCCTCTGTGGACTGCTCCTGCTGCCCTGCGTCGATCGAAGCCAAAATCCGCTGGCGCAGCTCCTCCCGCTGAGAATCGGTTTCGTTCTGTTCCTGCTGCATCTTTGGCTGGACAGTCGCCTGCTCCTGCTGCGGCTGAGCGCTCTGCGGCGCAATGGCTGCGTCCTGCGTCTCGGCGGAGCGCTGTTCGGTCTGCCCGGCGCCGCCGGACGCCGTCTCATCCGAAGCAGTTTCTTCCTCCGGCGGAGCTGCCATCATCGGCGCCGCAGCCTCCTCGACCGCTTCAGCCGATTCCTCCGTCTGCGTATCCGCGTCCGCTGCGGTCGCTTCTGCTGCCGCGGACTCGGCCGACTCTGCGGTGGAGGCCTGCGAGTTGCCGGACACCAGATCCTGCATCTGACCGAGCGGCCCCTGCAGCTGCCAGTAAGCCACCGACAGTCCAACCACCAGCACCAGGGTACAGGCTACCGCCAGGGTGCGCCGGCGGCGCGCACGCTCCTTTTTCCCGGTGCGCTGCGGGAAGGGGATAACCTTTCCCTTTTGCGGAGCGGCTTCCGTCTCCTGCCGGAGCTCCTCCTGCATCGAGGCCGGGTCCACCGTTACCTGGTGGTCGCCCGCGCCGGAGCAGATCTTTTCCCACATCGCGTCCACGCTCAAACTTTCGGGAAGCGGTGGGCAGGAAACGGAGCAAAACGCCTGCCGGAAATACTGTTCCTGCTCGTGCAGCTCCTGTTGCTGCTGTGCGGTAAGGGGTTGTTCTTCCACTGGGCCGTAGCCCAAATCCTTTTTCTCTGTCAACGCTGCTTCCCTCCTTCCAAATAAATTCTCATTTTCTTAAATGCTCGAAACAGCTTCGAGCTGATGGTTCCCTGCGGGGAACCCACGATGGCGGCAATCTCCCTTGTGGTATACCCTTCGATCACCGACAGCACGACGATCTGCCGCTCCGCCGCGCTCAAACTTTCCAGCGCGCGCACAAGGTCCGCGCGGCTGAGCACCGTCTCCGAAAAGGCTCCCTGATCCCCCGGCTGCTGCACCATCTCCTCGAGGTCCACCTCTTCGTTGCGCGCGCGGACATACTCGCGGATTTTGCGGTTGCACCGCGCCGAAAGGATGCGGTAAATCCATGTCATAAACGCCTGCGGGTCGCGCAGGCCGGCAAGGCCACGGTAGGCCTCGATAAAGGTTTCGGAAACAACGTCCTCTGCGTCGTGGCTGTTGCCCAGGGTGTACAATGCCGTCCGGTATAACGCGGGAGCCACCGCTTCATACAGCCGGGTAAATCCTTCCCTGCTCCCGCTCTGGGCGTCCAGCACAATCGCTGTGTCCAATTTCACCTCTACACCACCCATCATAAATTCAGTGTCCAACGGGCGCCGTTTTATTGCACCCATTTTAAAAATTCCAGAAAAAGCTTCCCCTGTTTGCGGGAAAACTTCACGCTATTTGTAGAACCATTATAAACTATTCGCCATAAAAAGGCAACCGGATTTGCCGTTCCGTGCAAAAAAATTCCCCCTCTTGCCGGCAAGAAGGGGAAGATCCACTTTATTTTTTCTTTTTGCGCAGCGCCTCGCGCATCCGCTCCAGCGCCAGCTCGTAGCGGGTGGAGCGCATCTCCGGGAAGGCTCTGAGCAGCCTGCGGCGCAGAATGGCGTTGCGTCTGGAAAGGGCTTCCATACGCTCCTCCAGCTTCTGGATGGCCTGCTGCTGCTCGGGGGTGAGGCGGGACAAAAACTCCCTGCGCCGCTGCTCCCTGCGCTCCAGGCGCTCCGAGTGCAGCTGTTCCAAAAAGTCGCGCAGCTCCATGCGGGCAAGCTCGAGGTCCAGGCGGCTCTGCTCCATCTTCTGCTGCAGCTCCTGCTGGTTCTGGCGCAGGCGCTCCTCGGTCTGCGCCTTTGCCTTCTCCATTTTCTGCTGCAGCTCCTCCTGGTTCTGGCGCAGATATTCCTGGGTGTCCAGCCGCGCCTGTTCCACCATCTGCTGCAGCTGTTTGAGGGCGCTGTTGATGTCCAGGATGGTGCGGACAGTGACCACCAGGTCCGCCACCATCATCGCGCCGAACACAATGCTCAGCACCGCGCAGACAGTAGCCGGCAGCGCATAGATTCCGCCGCGGATGACCGGGTCGATCACCCGCACCGCCACCACCGACAGCGCGCCGAACATCAGCGAATTGCGCAGGCAGACCCTGCCGTGGATGTTAAAACGCCGGGAGGAATAATCCCACCACTTGGTGGCGAACAGTTTTTCCAACAGATAGCCGGTGATGTACTCGATGACGCTGGTCAGCACCATCCCGCTGACAAAGAGCAGCGGGATATTGTCGCTGACCGGCCGCAGAAAATACAGCACCGCCAGCGCGCCAAAGCCATAGACCGGGCAGAGCGGTCCGTTGAGGAAGCCGCGGTTGACAAACTTTCTTTTGCCAATCGAGCAGTAGACCGTCTCGCAGGCCCAGCCAAGAAAGCTGTAGCACAAAAAGAGCAAAAAGACACGCAAGGGATTCCCTTCCTTTCTCTTCTTTTTTGTTCATGCCCTGAAGGCAGAGAAAAAAGGAGGCTGGGACTCAGCCTGCCCCAGCTCCTGAATCAAAATCTTAGTTTTGCGCCACCTGCTCCCGGCGCTGTGGGGCAGCTGCAACCGTCTCCTGCTGTGGAGCCGCGGGGGTGTTACCCTGCTTTGGCTGCTGGCTGTTCTGTTCGATCAGGCGGGCGTTGGCCAGCATCAGCTTGATGCGGTTCTGCTGGTTGACCTTGGAGGCGCTGGAATCATAGTCCACCGCCACAATGTTTGCCTGCGGGTTCTTCTCCTTGATGACCCGCATGACGCCCTTGCCGCAGATGTGGTTTGGCAGGCAGCCAAACGGCTGGGTGCAGACGATGTTGTTGACCTTGTAGTGCTGGATCAGCTCGACCATCTCGGCGGTCAGCAGCCAGCCCTCACCCATCTTGACGCCCTGACCGATGTAACCTTTGGCCGACTCGATGGTGCTCTCAAAGTGGCAGGGCGGCTGAAAGTCTCTGTACTGCTCGATTAAGCGGATCATGTCGCTCTTTCTGCCGCGCAGGAATTTGTTGACCCGGCGCAGCACCGCCGCAACCGGTTTTCCCACGCCGTACAGGTCGTTGTCAAAGACGACGTTGTGGGTGCAGTAAAGCAAAAAGTCGTACAGGCCCGGGCAGACCACCTCGCACCCTTCCGAGAGCAGGAACTCCTCGAGGTTGTTGTTGCCCAGCGGCGAATATTTGACATAGATCTCGCCGACGATGCCGACCTTGATCTTCTTTTCCCCGCTGCGCTCCACCTGCATAAAGCGCTTGATGATGTTGACCATCAGCTCGGAGACAGCCTTCCAGCGCAGCAGCTTTTTGCAGAACAGCTTCTCGGCCATGGCAACGCTGTCGTCCACCGCCTTCTGGCTGTCGCCCTTATGGATTTCATAGGGGATGCACTGGTTATAGAGCGTCATGATCAGATCCCCGCACAGCACGCCGTACAGCGCCTGCAGCAGCATCGTCACCGGCAGCGAGAATCCGCCGGACTGCTCGCTCTTCATAAAACTGGCGGAGATGACCGGGATGTCGCCGTAGCCGCACTTGTTGAGCGCCTTGCGCAGCAGATAGATGTAGTTGGAAGCGCGGCAGCCGCCGCCGGTCTGGGTAATCAGCAGCGCCACCTTGTCCAGCGGCAGGTCGCTGTGCTCCAGCGCGTCGATCATCTGGCCGATGACCAGCTGCGCCGGGTAGCAGGTGTCGTTGTGTACGTTTTTCAGTCCCTGCTCGATGACGCCGGGACCGCAGTTATCCAGCACCTTTACCTTGTACCCGTAGTTTTCCAGCACGTTGCCCAAAATGCGGAAGTGGATGGGCAGCATGGTGGGAATCAGGATGGTGTGGGTCTTTTTCATTTCCTTGGTAAAAGGCACCTTTTTGATTGGTTCCATCGTTGGATCATATCCTCCTTAAAAACAGGATTCGTCCGTTTTCGCACGGATGCGTTTTGCTGCGCAAAGGTTATGCGCGCTTTTCGGTTTCCTTCTGGGCGTCGCGCTCCTTGACCGCGCCGATCAGCGAGCGGATGCGGATCTTGACCGCGCCCAGGTTGTTGATTTCGTCGATCTTCAGCTGGGTGTACAGCCTGCCGCCGCGGGAGAGGATGGCCGAAACCTCGTCGGTGGTGATGGCGTCGATGCCGCAGCCGAAGGATACCAGCTGCACCAGCTCGCAGTCGTCGTGCTCGGTGACATATTTGGCGGCGTTGTACAGGCGGGTGTGGTAGGTCCACTGGTTGAGCACGTCCGGGCGCACCGGCGTTACCAGGTCGGAGACGCAGTCCTCGCTGATGACTGCCAGCCCCAGAGAGGTGATCAGCTGGTTGATGCCGTGATTGATCTCCGGGTCCACATGGTAGGGCCGTCCGCTGAGGATGATAGTCTTGACCCCGCGCGCCCGCGCCTGGGTCAGCATCTGGGCGCCCTTCTCCTTGATGTCCCTGCGCTGCGCCTGATAGGCCTCATAGGCCTCGTCGGAGGCGCGCTTGACCTCTTTGAGGGTGATGTCCGGGTACTGCTCGTGCAGCGCCTCCCAGACCTTCTTGGGGAAGGTTTTGCGCTCGGCAAGGTTTAAATACGGGTAGAGGTAGCGGATATTTTTGAGCTTCTCTACGTTGGAGGCCAGAAGCTCCGGGTAATAGGCGACCACCGGGCAGTTAAAGTGGTTGTCGCCCTTTTCTTCGTTGAAGTTGTAGCTCATGCACGGGTAGAAAATGGTGTCCACACCCTTGTCCAGCAGGTTTTCGATGTGGCCGTGCATCAGCTTTGCCGGATAGCAGGCGGTGTCGGAGGGCACCGAATACTGCCCCTTGGCGTACAGCTGCCGCGACGAGATATCCGAAATGACAAGATCGAAGTCGAGGCTGTGGAAAAACGCCACCCAGAAGAACAGGTTTTCGTACATGTTCAGTCCCAGCGGCAGGCCGATCACCCCGCGATGGCGCTTGTGAACGGCGGCGTCCGCGGCACACTGCTCGCTGAGGGCGCGGATCTGGTCGAGCTTGTAGCGGTACATGTCCGGCAGCTCCTTGTCCTTGCCCAGACCCAGCGGCTTTTCACAGCGGTTGCCGGAGATGTAGCGTTCGCCGCCGGCAAAGGTATTGACGGTGAGGTTGCAGTGGTTGGTACAGCCCTTGCAGACCACCGGGCGGGACTCGTGCTGGAAGTTTTCCAGCTCGTCCCGGGAAAGCATCGAGGAGCGGGTGTGCTCCCGCTGGTTCTGGCAGATGCCCTTGGCGTAGATGGCGGCGCCGTAAGCGCCCATCAACCCGGCGATGTTCGGGCGGGTGACGTTGTGGCCGATCTCCTGCTCAAAGCTGCGCAGCACCGCGTCGTTTAGGAAGGTGCCGCCCTGCACCACGATGTGCTCGCCCAGCTCGTCGGCGCTTCTGGCGCGGATGACCTTATAGAGCACGTTTTTGACAACGCTCATCGAAAGGCCGGCCGAGATATCCTCGACGCTGGCGCCGTCCTTCTGCGCCTGCTTGACCGAGGAGTTCATAAAGACGGTGCAGCGGGAGCCCAGGTCCACCGGGTACTTGGAAAACAGTCCCAGGCGGGCAAATTCCTCTGCGGTGTAGCCCATCGATTTGGCGAAGGTCTCGATAAAGGAACCGCAGCCGGAGGAGCATGCCTCGTTGAGCATGATCGAGTCGATGGCGTCGTTTTTAATCTTGAAGCACTTGATGTCCTGGCCGCCGATGTCGAGGATAAACTCGACCTGCGGGTCAAAGTGCTGGGCGGCCTTGAAGTGGGCGATGGTCTCGACGATGCCGTCGTCCAGATGGAAGGCGTGCTGGATCAGCTCCTCGCCGTAGCCGGTGGAGACGGCATAGCGGATGTTGACCCGGTCGCCGCAGGCCTCATAGAGCTTTAAGAGCTGCTCGCGCACTACCTGCACCGGGTTGCCCTGGTTGGAGCTGTAGTAGCGGTAGAGCGTCTCGTAGTTGTCGCTCATCAGCACCAGCTTGGTGGTGGTGGAGCCGCAGTCGATGCCGAGATAGGCGTCGCCGCTGTATTCGGCCAGGTCCTTCCACGGCACGGTGGCCTTGCTGTGGCGCTCGATGAATTCGTCGTGCTCCTGCTGGTTTGCAAAGAGCGGATTTAAGTAGTGGGTGGATTTGGAGCGGGAGCTGGCGTTCTCGAGCTTGCCCGTAAACTCCTCATAGGTGTAGCTCTTCTCCAGGCCCCTGGTGTAGATGGCCGCGCCGATGGCAACCGAATACTGCGCCCAGGATGGGAACACCGCCTTGCCCTCGCCGAGCTTTAAGGTCTCCTGGAAGCGCTGCTGCAGGCCCTTAAAGAAGAACAGCGGCCCGCCCAAAAACAGCACCTTGCCCTCGATGCGGCGGCCCTGGCTCAGGCCGGTGACGGTCTGGTCGACCACCGCCTGGAAGATGCTGGCGGCCACGTCCTCCTTGTGGGCGCCCTGGTTTAACAGCGGCTGGATGTCGGTCTTGGCAAAGACGCCGCAGCGCGAGGCGATGGGGTAGATGCGCTCGTGCTTTAAGCTCAGCTCGTCCAGCTCCTCGGTGGTGACGTTTAACAGCGTCGCCATCTGGTCGATGAAGGCGCCGGTGCCGCCCGCGCAGCTGCCGTTCATGCGCTCCTCCAGTCCGCCGCTCAAGAAGATGATCTTTGCGTCCTCGCCGCCCAGCTCGATGACGGCGTCGGTGTCGGGCTCATACTCCATCACCGTTTTGTAGGTGGCAAAGACCTCCTGTACAAAATCCACCCCCGCGTCTTCGGCAAGTCCTAAGCCTGCCGAGCCGGAGATGGCCACCTGGAAGGTGTCGTTTAAAAACTGTTTTGCCCCTTCCAGCGCTTTGAGGGTTGCCTGACGCACCTGGGACAGGTGGCGCTGGTAGATCCTGTAGAGGATCTTTTCCCCCTCCATTACCACAACCTTGACGGTTGTGGAGCCGATATCAATTCCTACATTTTTCATTACTTTTCTCCCTACGAAATGGCCGCTGTGCTGCTTTGCATATCACCCGGTCCATCTTTGCCTATTTCCCCGCCGGGCAGCTTTTGCCCACGGACATTGCGGTTTTATTTTGACATTCTTTTCCTATTTATTAGGGCACACCGAAATCCAGTGTACAATACATTATAAGGCTTCCTTAAAAAAGTGTCAATTAGCACAAATTGAAATTCATGTTCTGTTCAGATTTACTGTCTTTTTTCGCCTTGTCCAACCTTCCGTTTCCCCTGTTCTTCCTGCAATCTGCCCACCTCCGCCAGGAAATTTGTGTGAAAAAAGTCAATTTTTTGCTGTAGCAGGCAAAAGCACTTGACAGATTTTCAAAATGGGTGTATCGTTTTTACATCGCTCCTCTTCGGACGCTCCGAAAAAAGGGCGAACAACTTTTTACCGTTTTGAGCAGACTCAAAACAGGGAGGATCTGTATGAACCGCAAGCTGATGACATCCGTTTCTTTTGCATCCGTCTTTTGCTTTGGCTATTTTAGCGCAGAGCGATTTTGCCGTGCAAAAAAAGAAAATACGGATGCCAAAAGCAGCAGATCTGCGGCGGTGTTGGGATAAGCTGACACCCGCCCCAAAGATTGTTTCCGTTGTGGGAACAATTTCCGGTTTTTCAAAATCAGCCGGCGCTTTTGACAGAAAAAGCGCCGGCTTTTTCTGTCTGTATACCCGATTCATCTTGCCGCTTTGCCGCAGCAGAGAAAGAGAAAAAAGAAAGGATTTGTTCGTATGATTATTATTTTAAAAAAAGGTACCGCCCCGCAAAAAGTCAATGAGATGGTCAGCCACTTTGAGCAGATGAACTTCCAGGTGCAGGAGATCCGCGGCGTGCACGAAACCATCCTCGGCCTCATCGGCGACACCTCCCGGCTGGACACCGAGGACATCAAGTCGATGGATTCGGTCGCGGAGGTCAAGCGCATCCAGGAGCCATACAAAAACGCCAACCGCAAGTTCCATCCGGACGACACCGTCATCGACGTCTGCGGCAGAAAGATCGGCGGCGGACACTTCCAGGTCATCGCAGGCCCCTGCTCGGTGGAGAGCCGCGAGCAGATGGTGGAGGTTGCAAAGGCCGTCAAGGCTTCGGGCGCGGGCTTAATGCGCGGCGGCGCCTTCAAGCCCCGCACCTCTCCCTACTCCTTCCAGGGCCTGCGCGAGCAGGGACTGGAGTACCTGCTGGAGGCCAAGAAAGCTTCCGGCCTGCCGATTGTCACCGAGATCATGAGCATCGACCACCTGCCGCTGTTCGAGAATGTCGACATCATCCAGGTGGGCGCGCGCAACATGCAGAACTTTGAGCTGCTCAAGGAGCTGGGCAAGGTCAACAAGCCCATCCTCTTAAAGCGCGGCCTTGCCAACACCATCGAGGAACTTCTGATGAGCGCCGAATACATCATGGCCGGCGGCAACAAACAGGTCATCCTCTGCGAGCGCGGCATCCGCACCTTTGAGACCGCCACCCGCAACACCCTGGACATCTCGGCCATTCCGATCATCAAAAAGCAGTCCCACCTGCCGGTCATCATCGACCCCAGCCACGCCGCCGGCATTCGCTGGATGGTTCACCCGCTTTCGATGGCTGCCATCGCAGTCGGCGCGGACGGCCTGATTATCGAGGTGCACAACAACCCCGAAAAGGCGCTGTGCGACGGCGCTCAGTCGCTGACCCCGGCACAGTTCGACGAGGTGATGCAGGACGTCAAGCGCGCCGTCACCTTCTTCGGCAAGACGATGGACTAAGCCTTTTAGCCGCGCAGAAAGGAGCTGTTCACTGTGCAAACCGTCACTGTCAACGCCAGCACCCGCTATGAGGTGCTGATCGAAAAGGGCCTGCTCTCCCGCACCGGGGAGCTGACCGCCAACGTTTTTGCCCCCAGCCGGAGCACCGCCGCCATCATCACCGACGACACAGTGGCCGGGCTGTACCTGCGTCCGGTCGTCGAATCGCTCAAGGCCGCGGGCTTTCGCATCTGCTCGATGGACGTCCCCCACGGGGAGGACTCCAAATCCCACGAGGTGCTGCTGCAAGTATATGATTTTCTGATTCAAAATAACATCACCCGCTCCGACTTTGTGGTTGCTCTGGGCGGCGGCGTGGTGGGGGACCTGGCCGGCTTTGCCGCCGCCACCTACCTGCGCGGCATCCCCTTTGTGCAGATTCCCACCACCTTTCTGGCCGCCATCGATTCCTCGGTGGGCGGCAAGACGGCGGTGAACATCCCGGCGGGCAAAAATCTTGTCGGCGCCTTCCACCAGCCATCCTTGGTCATCTGCGACCCCGACACCTTCAAAACCCTGCCGGAGGAAACCTTCGCCGACGGCTGCGCGGAGATGATTAAGTACGCGATGATCTGGAGCGAAGCTTTTCTAAAACTACTGGAAAGCTGCGACATTCACGAGAAGATCGAGGAGATCGTGGCCTACTGCGTGGACATCAAGCGACAGGTGGTGGAGCAGGACGAACACGACACCGCCCTGCGCATGATTTTAAACTACGGCCACACCCTTGGCCACGCCATCGAGAAGGTGACCAACCACGCCGTCACCCACGGCCACGGCGTGGCGATGGGGATGGTGCTGATCACCCGGGTGGGCATCAAACTCGGCCTTTGCGACCGCGCTCTGCTGCAGCGCCTGACTGCGCTGCTCACCCGCTACCACCTCCCCACCGTCTACGGCGGCAGCGTGCCGGCGCTTAGCAACGCCTGCCTGCACGACAAAAAGCGGGCGGGGAGCAAAATACGCCTGATTCTGGTCCGCCAGGCCGGCAAGGCGGAGATTGTGCCGATGGAGGCACAGGAGTTTGCCGCCCTGCTGGCGGATGCGCTGCCGGAATAGTTTGCGAGGGTGCTTCGCTCCCTCTGCGCTCCACCTTTATTTTCTACCGAAGGGTGGGTGGGGCACCCGGGGCCTTTTGCGAGGAGGGCTGTCGCCTTCCTCTGCGCTCCACCAAAGTGGGGGCCGTTAAGCCCCCACACCCCCAAGGGGAGGGCGCTCCGCCCCTCCAACCCCGGGTGACTTTCTTGCGAAAAGAAAGTCACCAAAGATTCGCCAGGAACCTCCTGGTTCCTGGACCTCCGGCGAAGGGGGCCTCGCCCCCTTTGATCCCCGGCCCTCTACCCTAGCGGTATTGGTTGCGGGGGTATGGAAATAGCGGCGTCCTCGGGGGGGATTTTAGCTGCACAGGGTGGTGCCCTTTTCTGGTGGGATGATAATAGCCCCCAGCAGGGTCCAGGGGCAGCGCCCCTGGCACGCCTTTGGTTCCTTTCGTCGTGAAACGAA
>ERZ1643249.4531-NODE-4531-length-11557-cov-4.551122_pt1 | contig 11557 bp, 9 predicted proteins | sample MGYA00579263_ERZ1643249 | MGnify/ENA primary metagenome ERZ1643249 (study PRJEB29033, sample SAMEA4952264) | chicken gut metagenome | biome: Broiler Chicken; feature: Gastrointestinal Tract; material: Caecum | place: Ireland | collected 2018 | study: Broiler...
GCCTCGTCCACCATGGCGATGGCGTAGTCGGCGTAGCTGATGACGCTCTCGCCCATTTCGTTCAGGGTCAGTTCCTCGCCGCCCAGAATGTACTGGCCGGTGCGCGCACCGTCGGCCTGGAAGTCGCCGGCGGGGCTGATAAACGTCCACTTCACGTCGCTGCGCTGCCGCAGCTCCTGCAATGCCTTCCCCTGCGCTCTGGCCAGGGGCTTGAAGGCGTCGGGGAAGTCCGGGCCGTCCATCACCTGGGCGGTGTGCTCCGGGTTCACATACAGGCTGCCGGCGCCGCCCACCACCAGCAGGCGGGTATCCGTGCCGCTGAGGATGTCGCACAGGTGCTTCAGGGACGTGCTGTGCTGGGGGAGGGTGTCCTCCGTCCAGGCGCCGAAGGCGTCGATCACCACGTCGAAGCCCTTCAGGTCCCCGGCGGTCAGGTCAAACAGGTCCTTCTGCATGACCTGCTTGGCCTCGGTCCGGTTCTCTCCCCGGACCACCGCGGTCACATCCAGCCCCCGGTCCAGGGCCTCCTTGACAATCAGCTTACCAGCCTTGCCGTTGGCGCATACCACTGCGAGTTTCATTGTTGTCTACCTCCATGTTTTATCGTTGTTTTGATCGATTTTGTCTCAATCTCTTGACTGTTTTTATAATAGCCTCGTTTTTTCTCTTTGAAAAGTACGCACATTATTGTGGCTTAGTTACCGCCCGGTAACGATCGGCCCGTTCAGAACTTGCCGTTTTCATTCTGCCAGGTGGACGCATCCGCGATGGTCTCCATCACGTCCCAGTGCTCCGCGATCTTACCGTTCTCCACACGCCACAGCTCATAGTAGCTGGTGGGAGCGCCGCCATAGGTGCCCTCGCTCACCGCCAGGACGAAGTTGCCCTGGGCCAGCACCATGTGGGTCTCGTCATAGATCATCTGGATGCCCTGCTCCGCCAGAGCGGCCAGCGCCGCGTTCAAGCCGGACACGCCGTCAGCGATGGCGGTGTTGTGCTGGATATAGGTGTCGCCGTCGAAATAGTCCGCCGTCCTGTCGGGGTTATTGCCCTGCATCACATCGTAGAGGAAGTTCTCCACCAACTCACGGTTCTCCTCGGTCTTGTCCAGGTCGGTGATCTCCATGGCCCCGTCGATCTGGGTGCGGCCGGAGGGGTTCTCACCAGCCAGGGCCGTCAGGTTGTCCCAGTGCTCGGCGATCTCGCCGTCCTCATCGAAGCGGAAGATGTCGAAGGCCACCTGCTCCCCGGCGCCGGCGAAGTTGTAGACCGTCTGAAGGAAAACGTAATCGCCGTCCTCGAAGGCCCGGATGTTGTGGACCGTGGTCCGGACAGGCGCGGCGGCCAGGGCCTCCACAGAGCTCAGGAAGGCCTCCTCCCCGGTGCCGTAGGCCAGATTGTGCTGGATGTAGTGCTCATCCAGCAGGGCCGCCGCGGTCTCCATGTCGCCGGTGGCGAAGGTGTTGATGAGGGCCAGGGCCTTCTCCGTTTGGGTCTGCGCCTCCGCGGCGGGGACCTCCTGGGGCGCGGCCGGGACATCAGCCTCCGGGCGGTCCGGCACCTGGAGCACCTGGCCCGCGTAGATCCGGCGGGGATCCCGGATGGTGTCCCGGTTGGCCTCATAGAGCTCGCCCCAGCGGGTACCGTCTCCCAGCTGCTCCCGGGCGATCTTCCACAGGGAGTCGCCGCTCTGCACGGTGTATTCCGCGGCTGCGGCGGGGGCCGCCAGGGACAGGGCCAGCGCGGCCGCCACGGACAGGGCTCCGATCTTCTTCGTGTGTTTCATGATGCATTTCTCCTTTTGCGGGTTTTCTGCGGCGGGGCGTTCCCCGTCCTTGTGTCTGCATCATAATCCAAACAAATCCGATTGAAAAGTACGCACAATTTTGTGCTGTAGGCACCAAATGGTAACGATTGGACGGTTACCAGGAGGAAACCATCGCGGTGTTCCAGGCGGTTGCGGGCGTTTCTTCGCCCGGAAAAATTTTTTTATTTTTTTGGATCCTCCCCGCCGGAACCTTGACATCTGTATGGTATGTACCATAAAATAAGACTGTACAGTCTATTTTGAAACTATAGAAAATGGGAGGATGATGCGTATGGCCGTCGCGGCCAAGGAGCTTCCGGCCTGTCCGGTGGAGACCACGCTGACGCTGATCAGCGACAAGTGGAAGGTGCTGATCCTCCGGGACCTGATGCCGGGCACCAAGCGATTCGGGGAATTGAAAAGATCCATCGGGAGCGTCAGCCAAAAGGTGCTGACCGCCCAGCTGCGGGAGATGGAGCAGAGCGGCCTGCTGACCCGCACCGTCTATCCGGAGGTGCCGCCCCGGGTGGAATATACCCTGACAGACCTGGGGTACAGCCTGAAACCGATCCTGGACGCTCTGCAGAACTGGGGCGAGGCCTATAAGGCCCAGAACGGCGCCTCCGCAGGGGAACAGCGCACCGGCTGACGCCGAAGTTTTTGGAAGGCTCCCTGGCAGAAAAAAGCCGCCCGGCATCGCCGGGCGGCTCACCTTTTGCGGGCTCCATCAGAATTCATCTGGGCAGTCAGTGCCGGATGCTCCCGGCGTCGGCTCAGGCGCTCCCCGGCTCCCCTCAGGGCGGCGCGGGGCTGCCGTCTCTCCTTCCCCGCCGGCGGGCGCCTGGGGAGGCGGGTCCGGTAGCAGGCGGAGCCCGATCAGGAGCGGGAGCATGAAGATCATGGGCATGGCATAGCGGTAGCTGCCGCTGACCGGGGACACCAGCAGGACCGCTACCGACAAGATCGCGGGCAGCTGGGCGAGGATCTGGACGTACTGCTTCCGGCGCAGGACATCCAGGAAGAGGAACAGGACCACCCATGGGTAGAAGCCCACGCAGAACAGGAGGCCGACGCCCGGCACCCGCTGGACCGCGGCCAGCAGGATCTGGGCGATGGGCTGCACCCGCTCCAGCAGGGGCGTCTTTTCCACCACCAGCTCCGGGTAGTCCGCCACCTCCCGGTTGTCGAAGTCCGTGTAGGAGAGGGCGGTCTGATGCCCAAGGTAAAAGCTGCAGTAGACGTTGTGCAGCAGGGCCTGGAGATAGGCGTCCGGGTGGCGGCGGAGCATCCGGGCCCACGCCTGAAAATAGGCGGACAGCTCTTCCTCCGTGGCGTCCTGATTGTAGGTGAATTTCACATCGTCCGACAGCGTCGGGACGTAGAGCTCCGCCAGATGGTCGTAGTCGATGACCGCCCGGATGGCGTCGGCTTCCTCCTCCGTCACATCCTCCGGGTACATCACCACATAGCGGGCGGTCTGCTGGAACAGGAGCCCCAGGACCTCCTGCCTGCCGCCCGGCGCCACATTCCAGGCCGGCAACAGCACCTGCAACCAGACGAACTGGAACAGCACCACCGGCAGGACCAGGGAGACCGCCGCCCGCAGCCGCCGGCGGCAGAAGATCAGGCAGAACACCGCCGCGGCCGCCACGAAGTAGACACCCTGGTTTTTGGTGAGCGCCACCAGCAGGCCGTTCAGGATCAGCAGGCCGCAGAACCAGTTCTGCTTCAGCCGCTCTCCCCGGGTGCGGGCCACCTCAAAGAGGAGGATGGAGAAGGTCAGGCACACCAGGCCGAACAGGGTGTCCTTCAGCATGGTGATGGCGTACAGGGGACACAGGGGGAACAGGGCGGTGAACACCAGCCCCACTTTGCAGGATCTGCCGGGCAGGCCCAGCCGCCGCAGGTAGAACCAGACGCCGGTCAGCACCAGCGCCATCACCAGCATCTGGCACAGGCAGTACAGCGCCACTCCATAGAAGATGTTGCCGTCCAGCAGCTGGCCGATCTTGGCAAAGGCCCCATACAGCAGCGTGGTGAAGTATGGATGGTGGTTGGTGGCGTAGACCTCCGGTCCCCGCACGGCGGAATACTGGAGCCACTCCGTGGGGTAGTGCAGGTACCACGCGATCTGCATACTGGTGTCCGGATTGCCAAGCCCCGGGAAGAAGAGGATATAGTACGGGAGCCAGCAGAGGACCACCAGTCCCGCCGCCAGCAGATACCGCTTCCAGGAGAAGCGGAAGGCCCCGCCGCCGGAGGCGGCGGTCAGCCGGTCCGCCAGGCGGAAGGCATACAGCACCAGGCAGCTGGAGAGCAGCACCCGGCCGGCGAAGATGATCGCCGCCCGCAGCAGGATGAACCGGGAGCCGAAGAGGGCGTCCCAGCTGCCGTAGGTATCATAGGACCAGCCGATCATCTGCATGAAGGTGAAGAGGACTCCGAAGCATGCCGCCAGCCCCCGCTCCAACCCCGTGGCCCGCAGCCGGGGGAGAAAGTACAGCAGCGCGAAGCCCCCCAGGGTCACGCAGGCGCCGATGCCCGGCTCCACGGAAAAGGAGCGGATCAGGTAGATCATAGTGCGGAACAGGGTGCTCCGCCCCGCCAGGGCCTCGTCCGCCACGTAGTGGGCATCGATGCTGAGGGTGCCCAGCAGGCTCTCCGCCATCAGCACCGCCAGCAGGATGCTGCCCACGATCCGCCGGGCCCGGTGTCCGCCTGGGCGCTTGACCATCTCTCTCATGTCCGGTCCGCCGCCCTCTCAAAGCTGTCGTGGGCCTGCTGGAGCCGGAACTCAAAGTCCCGGCAGTCCTTCTGCCGCATATTGTCCAGCAGCAGGCCGCAGAACAGGGACTGCAGCGCCGCCACCATGATAAACCCGCTGACGATCAGGGTGGGGAACCGGGGCACCAGCCCGGTGTCCAGATAGGTCAGCAGGATGGGCAGGAACAAGATGGCGCTGACGGCGGCCAGCAGCAGGGCTAGCAGCCCGAAAAAGCGGAGGGGGCAGTAGACCCGGAACAGGCGGACGATGGTCATCAGCACCCGGGCTCCGTCGGAGTAAGTGTTCAGCTTGGACTCACTGCCCGCCGGGCGGTCCCGGTAGTCCACCACCACGTTCTCCACAAACATCTTCCGGTCCACGGCGTGGATGGTCATCTCCGTCTCGATCTCAAACCCGCCGGAGAGCACCGGGAAGGTCTTGACGAACTGGTAGCTGAAGGCCCGGTAGCCGGTCATGATATCCTTGATGTCGCTGTGGAACAGGCAGTTGATGGCGCTGCGGACCAACGAGTTGCCGAAGTTGTGGAAGGGGCGCTTGTTCTCCTGGAAGTAGGTGGAGGACAGCCGGTCTCCCACCACCATGTCGGCCCCCCGCTCCAGCACCCGGTCCACCATCTCCCGGGCGGAGGCCACGGGATAGGTGTCGTCCCCGTCCAGCATCAGATAGCACCTGGCGTCGATCTCCCGGAACATCCGGCGGATCACGTTGCCCTTCCCCTGCTTGTACTCATGCCGCACCACGGCGCCGGCCGCCCGGGCCAGCTCCCCGGTGCCGTCGGTGGAGTTGTTGTCATAGACGTAGACCACGGCCTCCGGCAGGACGGCAGAGATGTCCCGGACCACTTTGGCGATGGTCTGGCTTTCATTGTAGCATGGGATCAATACGGCGATGGTATCCATAGCACGCCTCTCCTGTACACACAAATTGCGGTCTCTCCACGGCGGGTCCCGCCAAAACCGCACGGATTTTGTTGAGGCAATCGTATCATAGATGGTACTTTGTGTCAATTCCGCCCAGGGGGTTGCCGCCGTGTCCCGCGTCCCGGCAGGGCTTGTCATTGCAGGGATTCTATGGTACACTTTTCCCGAAAACACGAAAGAATGAGGTACGATCTGGAATGCTGAAAAAAATCTGCATCGCCGCCGCAGCCCTGGTGCTGGCGGCTGTCCTTGTGGTGCTGGTCTGGGCGCTGACGCCTGCGCGGGAAATCCCCTCGGCGCTGGAGTCGCTGGACACCTCCATCGAGGACGTGCGGGACTGGGATAAGGTCATCGCCTATGTTCCCCTGGACGACCGGACCGACAACATGGAGGACGTGGTCTATCTGGCGGAGGCCTCCGGGTACCAGATGGTCCTGCCGGAGGGCGACACCTACTGCACGAAGCTGGACGGCCAGGAGCCCAACAGCAACGGCACTCAGTACGGCGACCGGGAGGCCCTGATGACCTGGGTCCAGGAGATGGACCAGCAGGGCTGCGACCTGTTCCTGCTGTCCCTGGACCAGCTGTTCTCCGGCGGGCTGGTGAACTCCCGCTCCGTCAGCGGGGAATTTCCCCTGACCTTTGACGACGGCACCACCATGACCGAGACGGAGGCCTTCGACACCTTCATCTTCTCCCTGGCGGAGGACCCGGACAACCGCATCTATCTCTTCGACAGCGTGGTGCGCCTGGCGTCCACCGTGGGATATCAGGGCTTCGGCCTGGAGGAGTACAACGCCCTGCGGGCCTATGGCATGGTGGCCCGTCCCACCCTGGAGGGGGGCGAGCTGACGTTGGAGAACGTCTTTGCCAATTACCGCTATGCCGAGGACGGCGTCACACTGGCAGAGGACACCCTGGACAACGCCGACTATGAGGCCGTTCTGACCCAGGAGATCATCGACGACTACCTGGGCGTCCGGATGCGGAAGCTCCAGCTGACGGACTATGTGATCTCCGCCCTGAAAACGGCCCCCTATGACAACATCCACCTGCTGATCGGCATCGACGACTCCTCCAACGCCCCCAACATCCACTACAATGAGCTGCATTATATCGAGCAGCAGCTGGGTCGGGGCAGCACCCTGCTGACCGGGCTGGACAGCCTGGCCCGCCTCCTGGTCTGCCAGATCGCCCAGGACGACTACGACGGCTACCAGGTCAAGACCTCTGTCCGCTACATCGGCGGCAGCCAGGGCATCCCCTCGTCGGAATACGACCGCTACACCCTGGAGGAGACGGTGGACCTCCACCTGGACCTATTCCAGGCCATCCGGGTGCCGGAGGAGGAAGCCGAGCTCCAGTTCCTGGTGATGACGGCCCCGGCAGACCCAGAACAGGCCCAGGCGTACTGTGAGGAGCTGGTCTCCGCACTGGAGTACAACCTCCAGCACCACATCCCCACCGCCCTGATCGAGGCCAGCAACAACGCCTACGGCGACACGCTGCAGCAGATGCTGTTCGACCGGGTGGACTTCGGGCAGCTGGTGGCCTTTGCCGGCCAGTATGAACAGGCCAACGTCACCGGCGCCGCCATGGCCATGGGCTTTTCCCGCTACCTCTACCTGGCCTGCAGCGAGGAACCGAACAAGGCCTGCGACATCGGCCATGTGCGGCAGCTCGCCAACTCCATGGCCCTCACCTATGCCTATAGTCTGTACGCCCAGGGGCAGCTGAATGTGTATATCAAGAACCTGGGGGAGGACCGCAACAACCTCCTGCCCAATCCCGTCACCGGAAAGCTGATCCAGAACAAGCTGGAGGACCTGTTCCTCCCGGCCTGCGAGGAGATGGTGTGTTCCAACCTCCGGGGCGGCCGGGTCATCACCTCCCTGGCCCCCTACGCCGACCGGGAGATCACCGATGTCACCATCTCGGACGTGTACTTCCCCTGGAACCGCACCTTCGAGATCGCCTTCACCATCGGCGCGGCCCTTGCAGAGGATTGAGCGGCATCTGGCGACACAAAATGAACCACGCGGCGCGGAATTTTCCGCGCCGCGTGGTTTTTATCTCTGATCTTTTATCTCTTCACTGGTTCTTATAGGCCCCGTAAATGCTGCGGCGGGTGAAGTCGCTGACCGGGGCGAACAGCCCCTCCGGCAGGGCCGTGACCGGCGCGTCGGACTTGGTGCCCCGGGGCAGCAGCCCCTGCTCGGCGCACCAGTCCATGGCGCCCCAATAGGCGTCTTCGTGCTTCCCGCTTCTGCGGACCGCCGCCCAGCGGCGGCCCAGGGCCTCCTCCTTGGGGGCCAGCAGCATGGCCAGCTCTCCGCAGGTCATCACCGCGTCCAGCCGGAGGCAGTTGTCCGAGTAGACGACGGCCCGCTCCTGCTGGAGCTTGTTCAGCTTCTCGAACAGCGGGTCGTCCCGCCCCAGGTCGGCAAAGGAGCTCTCCGCCAGCAGCGTGTCCACCGTGACCACCTGATAGCCGTACTCCTTCAGCAGCTCCAGCTGCTTGCGAAGGCCGAAGGCCACCGGCGTCCGCTTGCCCATGTTGTAGCCGTCCTTCTGGAAGATGATCTGCCCGCAGAAGAAGTCCGGGTCCTTCTCCAATGCCTTTCGCATGGGCTCCACCATGGCGTTCACCTCCGCCTCCAGGGCGGCCTCCGGGTCGGAGAGGGTGGAGGGCAGCCAGCCCGCCCCGTCGAAGGAGGCGGCCATGTACTGATAGCCCATCTTGTCGCAGACGTCGTAACTGGTGAAGCCGTCCTGCATCTTGTCCACATAGTGGGGCGGCCGGTGCAGGGTGATCTGATAGCCGTAGCGGTCCCGCATCAGCCGGTCCAGCTTCTGCAGGTCCTCCACCGCCTTGTCCAGGCTGCCAAGGTACACCCGGGCGCCGTAGACGAAGGGCTTCTTCCCAAAGATGATGTGGCGGTAGCCGTGGTTGGTGATCTGGTGCCCCTCCGCCAGGATGCGGCGGATCAGGCGGTCGTTGTGCTCCGCGCCGCCCTTGTCGTCCTGGTGGATGTCCGGATAGTGGTCGTACTTCACGCCGCCCCACGCGGCGCTGCCCACCTTGCCGGCCTTGTCCGGATAGTTCTCGCTGGTGTCCCCCACCACGTCAAAGGTCCCCTTGGCGCCGAACTCCGCCAGGGTGTCCAGCAGCACGTCCGTCAGGGACTTTCCGCCGAAGCGGTCCGGGGAGGACGGCAGATCCATGGGGCCGTCGTCAAAGGTCATGGCGCAGATCCGCCGGTCCGTCTTGATCCGCTCGATGCGGCGGGTATAGCTGACATTGTGCTTCTCCGCCGGCTGGAGCACCTTCTTCACGATCTTCTTTCCCTTTTTTCCGATTTTAACGATCAGTGACATCCGTTCCGTCTCCTTTTCTGATGAGGTCCTGGGCGCAGCACTTCAGCGCAAAGGCCGCCCATTTGGCATAGGCCACCGGCCCCGCCTTGGTCTTTTTCCGTTTGGTCAGCTGGCTCCGGGCGGTGTGCCAGGCCCTGCTCCGGCAGCCTTGTATCCGGGCCCCGCCGCGCAGCAGGGCGGCCTTCACCGCCTCCAGCGTACACGCCTCCGCCTGGATCACCGTGACGCCGTGGCCGATCTCCTGGGGCACATGGGCGTCGCTCCCCGCAAAGCGGCGGAGGCCGTGTTCCCTGGCGAACGCCTCCGCCAGGGAATTGGCGTCCGCGATCTTCCGCTCCGCCCGGCTGTTCCAGACCTCCACCCCGTCCAGCAGGGCCGCGATGGGGGCGATGCGCCCAGCGTCCCGGCTGTGCTCAAAGGGATGGGCCAGCACCGCCAGCCCTCCCTGGCTGTGGATGCGCTCCACCGCCTCCTCGAATTTCCGGGTGCCGATGGGCTCCCGGACGAACATCCCCAGCAGGTGCCCGTACTCCGTAGACACCTCCACCCCGGGTATGAGCAGGAAGTCCGGAAACTCCGGTATTTCCTCCAGCACCCGGTCGTGGTCGCAGACCGCCGCGCCGTTCAGCCCGGCGGCCCTGGCCCGCTCCGCGATCTCCGCCAGGGTCATACAGCCGTCCGGCGAGCGCTCCGAGTGGATGTGCAGGTCGATTTTCAGCTCCATCGTTACCTCCGCAGCAGGTTGTTCCTGAGGTACCGGCGCATGGGGGCCGGGTCCTCCCGGCAGGAGAGGGCCTCCTTCGCCCGGAAGCAGTCCGCGACTCCCTGGAAAAACGGCCCGGGCCGCCCGTGGCGCAGATAGTCCAGCATGGCCACGGTATCGTTGAGGAGGAACCGCATCCGCACGCCGGCAGCATAGTCCCGGGGCTGGTAGTCCAGCGCCGCCCCGGCCGCCGCCTGGGCGTACCGGACGGCGATGGGGCTCCCGGCCTGCTCCGTCATGGGGAAGCTGCCCCAGATCCGGGGGTTCACCTCCAGCACGCAGTCCCCCTTGAACTCCACCATGGCCAGTCCCACAAATTGGAACGACTGGAGCAGGCGGTAGGCGTGCCGGATCATATCTTCGTCATAAAAGCTCTCACAGCAGGTGGAGGGCCCGCCGGCCGCCGGATACTCCCGGATCCGGCGGTGGCAGATGGCGCCGACCAGCCGGCTGTCCCGGTCCAGCAGCAAGCTGGCGCCGGCGCCGGGACCGTCCACCTTCTGCTGGACGATGGGACTGGGGTCATAGGCCCCCATGGCCGCCAGAGCGGCCTCATATTCCCGGCGGTCCCGGGCCACCCGATAGCGGTCCCGGGCCTTCAGGCCGAATTTTTCGCCGCAGTGAGGCTTGATGACCACGGGATAGCTGTCCGGCTCCCCCGTGTACTCCCTGGGCACGGGGATGCCCAGGGCCTCGCACCGGGCGTGGACCGCCTCCTTGTCGTTCAGCTGGTCCAGCACCTCCGGCGGCGCGATGAGGAAGTCGCAGACCTTGGCGAATCGCTCCCGCTGTTGGGCCACGGCGTTCAGCGTCACCGCCCCCACGCAGAAGAGGACCGGGCGTTCATACTCTCCCAGCAGCGCCAGCAGCCGGTCCGGATAATCCGGGTCCGCCGCCGCGCCCCCGATCCACCGCCCCTGGGCCACGAAGCGGGAGGTGAATACCGGCGGCTCCAGGGAGGCGTCCTTCCGGGTCTGGGTCACCACCACCTGATAGCCCGCGCGGCCCAGGGCCCGCGCCGCGGCAATGGACGACCGGTACTTGCCGTCCGTGATCACCACCGTCTCCATCTCCGTCCTCCTGTCTGCGCCCAATATGGCAGAGATATTATAGCAAACCGCCCCCCGGATTACAAGTCCGGCGCCGCCGAACTTCCCCGCCCGGCGATTGACTTCCGTCGCCGGAGCTGATACAATCCCTGTTGCGGATTTTCGTATCACAACAGAGGGAGGGGCGCCGCCGTGCTGTTTTCCAAGGCGCTTGCATTTTTGAAAAAAGAGCGGGAGCTGATCCTGTACGGCATCTTCGGCGTGGGCTCCACGGTCATCAACATCGCGGTGTTCCACCTGTGCGGCCATCTCGGCGTGGCCCTGATCCCCTCCAACATCATCGCCTGGTTCTTCGCCTTTGCCTTTGCCTTCATCACCAACAAGGCCATCGTCTTTCAGAGCAAGGGCTGGCGGAACAGAGCCGCCCTCCGGGAGTTCGCCTCCTTTCTGGCAGTCCGGCTCTTCACCCTGGTGCTGGACACCGTCCTCATGGTGGTCCTGGTGGAGTGGCTGTTGGTGGACCGGCTGCTCTCCAAGATCGTGGTCAACGTCATCGTGATCCTGGTGAACTACGTCGTCAGCAAGTTCTTTATTTTCAAATAAGCGGTTGGCCGGGACCTGAAAAACGGTCCCTTGTCAGAAAAAACAGCGGAATGCCCTATGGGCATTCCGCCGTTTTATTGGATCTGTTATGCCGCTGCGGATCCGATCACACGAAGTTGCACACGCGGGCGATGGCCATCTCGGTGTAGCCCAGGGACTCGGCCTTGGTCTGCTTGCCGCAGGCCACCTCCTGGGTCAGCTTCAGCAGCTCCTGGCCCAGCTCCTCGATGGTCTTGGTGCCGTAGATCAGGG
>ERZ1643249.4532-NODE-4532-length-11557-cov-4.290123_pt1 | contig 11557 bp, 9 predicted proteins | sample MGYA00579263_ERZ1643249 | MGnify/ENA primary metagenome ERZ1643249 (study PRJEB29033, sample SAMEA4952264) | chicken gut metagenome | biome: Broiler Chicken; feature: Gastrointestinal Tract; material: Caecum | place: Ireland | collected 2018 | study: Broiler...
TACCAGCTGCATCATAAGAAGAGGCTTGGAATGACACCTGGACTCACCGGAGTATGGCAGGTCAGCGGACGAAGCGATATCACAGACTTTGAAGAAGTTGTCAATATGGATGTAGAATACATAGAAAACTGGAGCTTAAAACGAGATATAAAAATACTGTTTAAGACTATACAAGTTGTACTAAGCAATGAAAGTGGTGCAAGGTAAGGTCTATGAGATAGAAGGGGGCTATTTGTAATAAAAAAATTAGAGGTTATTTAAAAGAATGAATGTATTTAAATTACAAAAAGAAAGCAATTTGTAAAGGAAAAATATTATGAGAAAAAAATATAGTGTTTTAATGTCTGTGTATAAAAAAGAAAAACCTCAATATTTAAAGCTTGCAATTCAGTCCATGATAAAACAAACGGTTAAAGCAGATGAATTTATTATTGTAAAAGATGGTCCATTAACTCATGAATTAGATAGTGTAATTGATAATTATGTAAAAAGATACCCAGGTTTATTTACGATAATAGCAAATGAAACTAATTTAGGATTAGGGCCAGCATTAAGAAAAGGTGTTGAAGTTGCAAGAAATGATTTGATTGCAAGAATGGATTCAGATGATTATTGTGTTCCAGAGAGATGTGAAAAACAGTTAAATTTGTTTGCAATAAACAATGAATTAGGGATGGTTGGAACTTATGAATCAGAATTTGTTGACCACATAGATAATGTGGTATCGATTCATAAGGTTCCTGAAAAACACGAGGATATTAAGAAGTTTATGAGAAGGAGATGTGCTGTCCTTCATCCTACTGTTATATTTAAGAAAAGTGAGGTTATACGTTCGGGTAATTATCAAGATAAATCTAGATTTCCTGTATATGAAGATTATGATTTGTTTGCGAGAATGATTTTTGATGCGGGTGTTCAGTGCTATAATATCCAAGAGTCTCTTTACTACATAAGAACCAATGAAGAATTTTTTGAAAGACGTGGTGGAAAGAAATATGCAAAAACTGTATTACGGTTTAAGTGGAATTTGTTTAAAAAAGGTAATATGTCTTTTTTTGATTTTGTGATAAGTGGGCTGGGACAAGCATTTGTATGTATTATGCCTAATACGTGGAGAAGGCTTATTTATATGAAATTGTTGCGGAATTAGGAGCTTGTTGTAATAAAATGTCTAAAGATAATATGAAAATATGAGAGGTAAAGTGGTGATAAAAAATATTTCTGGAAAGAATGTAATAATTGCAGTTGGTATAGTTTTGTATTGTCCTGATTATGGAAGGTTAAAAGAAAGTCTTATAAGACTCTCTTTGCAATTTGAAACTATTATACTTTATAATAATGGGGCTAATATTAAAGCGATTAATGAAATGGTCAGCGAATGTAAAAGTACAGTTATAATAGTTGGGGATGGAGAAAATAGAGGGATAGCTACAGCATTAAATAAAATAATGGAAAAAGCTAACGAATTAAATTACAAATGGGTTATTACGTTAGATCAAGACTCTATTGTTCCAGATAATATGTTGCCTGCGTTTCTTTCTGAAATAAAGAGGGAGAATGTAGCGATAATTTGTTCACAGAATATTGATCGTAGAAGAAAATATATGAAACCTGTTATGAATCCACAATATGAGTATGTAAAGATGTGTGACACATCTGGAAGTTGTACTAATCTCCAAATTTGGAAAGAACTTGGGGGATTTGATGAATGGCTTTTTATTGATCTTGTGGATAACGATTATTGTAAGCGAGTTGATATAAAAGGCTATAAAATATTAAGGATTAACACAGTGGTTATGGATCATCAGTATGGCAATATTAAACCAAGAGGAAAGTTATTGGAAAAGTTTTTTTTGAAAATGGGACAAATATTCCATAATACGAACATTGCTAAATTATCTTTTAAAAGGATTGTTAATCCAATGAGAATTTATTATGAAAATAGAAATATTTTGTATCTGAATAAGAAATATAGACAATATGGTGGAATTGGATACGCTAATCATCACTGTAGAACATATATAGGTTTTTTCTTGACTTTCTCTCTTTATAGTTGGATTGTAAGTGATAAAAAGAAGGAAGTTTATAGAGCAATAAGAAATGGAATAAAAGATGGGAAAAGGGTTAACCCTAAACCGTGGAGTTAAAGGGATGGAGGAAGTGGATAGATATGGATTATAATAGAGAAATAGCTATTCTTTTAGCGACATATAATGGTGAAAAATATATTGAGCTTCAGTTGCAGTCATTAATTGATCAAACTTTTGATGATTTTATATGCTATGTCCATGATGATAATTCAACTGATAAAACTGTTGAAATTATAAAAAAATTTGAAACAAAATATCCTGATAAAATTAAATTACTAAATTATGAAAAAGGACATGGTGCGATTGGGAATTTTTTATCATTAGCAGAATTTGTTTGGGAAAATACCAAGGAACCATATATTTTCTTTTGCGATCAGGACGATTATTGGTGTCCAACAAAGTTGGAAAAGCAAATTGAAGTATTAAGAGAAAATGAAGATACATCAGAGCCTTTTTTGGTGTATTGTGATCAGGAAATAGTGGATAGTGAGTTAAATACTATTGCTAGATCAGGTATGGAGTATTCGAAAAGGAAAGAGGGTATTGATGATTCGTTTAAAGAATTAGTGTTTGAAAACTGCGCAGCAGGTTGTACAATAGGATTAAATAGGAGTTTGTTGAACATAGCAATGAGTTATATAGATGAAAAACATGTAGTAATGCATGATTGGTGGTTTATGTTAATTGCTCGTTGTTTTGGAGAGATTGGCTATGTAGATGAACAGTTAATGAAATATCGACAACATGGGAATAATACGCTTGGTGCCGATAGTAAATTATTAGTTAAAAAAATGAAAAAATATCTTTTTTCAATGAGAAAATCCATTAAAGGTAAAGCTATGCATGTTAAGAAATGTGAGATGCAGATAGAGAGTGTTTATACTATTAGTCGCAATATAAGTGGAATTAAATATCAGCAGGAATTAAATAATATTCACAAAATCATATATAAAAATAAAATCAAAAGAATGTTTTTGTTTTTGAAGTTAGGATACCTTAAGATTGGTGAGATATTTACTGCTATATTTGTTTAAATAGGTATTATATTTCGCTTGCAAGGTGATTCTAATTTCATCAGTTAGATACCTATAAATAATAATATTTATTAACTAGTCATGGAGAATGAGTATGAATAAAAAAAGTGTTATAATTAATATATATATGATTATTCTGGGGTTTCTTTCTCCAGTTTATATATTGATGGTCAATGGTACTTCATTTATAGTATATTTGTTATTGCTGGGGTTTGTTGTATTATTTATCCATATGTTTACAAGTAATAAGGCAAAAATAAGAAAAAATAGAATTGATACACTTTATTTTTGGATTTTTTTATCTTCAATTTTTACTTTATTATCTGCTGTTTTATTTATGGAGATAGATCAGTGGAAGTGGCAAGCAATAACATTTTTTATATATTACAGCATTTTTTATTTTTTCTATTTTTTACTCTGTAATGAAACTAGTGATTTCGTTAGTGGATATTGTTCAGGATTAAAGAAAATAATTATAGTTCAAGTTGCATTTTGTTATATACAGTATATAGTTTATACGGTATTTGGTATTGATATAAATGATATTGTATTTAATGAAACATTGCATATGGTAGAGAAAGCTAGCCATTTTTATTATGGAGAGTATGTACCAACAGGTTTTAGTTGGCATCCAGCTACGCTTGCGCCATTGTTGGTGATAGGTTATTGTTTTTATTATAAAAATAATTTCATAAAACTATTTTTAATAGGAGCTGCTATTCTTACAAAAAATTCGACCTGTCTACTTGGTATTGCAGTATGTATAATATATGATATTATTAATTCGATTATGAAAGTCAGGAGAGAAGGAAGTAGGTTAGGTTGGAAAAGTATTTTGTCTTTATTATGTGTTATTTGTTTAATAGCCTATTTCATAGTTTTTACTGATTTTATGCAACTTTTTTCGGATCAGTTATTAAGACTATTTAATAGGGTTTTAAATAATAATATAAGTGTGACTGATATAAGTACTTATTATCATGTACGGTATATTACGGGGATATGGGATATTATAAAAGTAGCAAATCCTTTACAAATTTTATTTGGTACAGGGTATGGTTGCTCAGGCTATGCATTTGTAAAGGTATTCCATCAATATACAAATATTGCGCCTTGGGATATTGAATGTCAGGTTTCAGCTGATTTAATTAGTAGAGGGATTATAGGATTTATTCTGACTTATATATGGATATTTAAAATAATAAAAAAAGGGAAAAAAATAGATCATCGATATATATTATGCATGGTTGCATTACTAATTCAGTATTTTACATATAATATTTGTTTTATGTGGGTATTGATTTTTCAGATGATTATTTATTTGGCAGTTAGAGAAAAAATTAATATATGGAATCTTAAGAGGTGAATGTATGAAAATTGGGATTATGGGAGTTGCGCTTCAGTCTACAAATAAAGGATGTGAAGCTTTAGCATATTCATTTTTAGAAATACTAAATAGCATTGCAAAGAGAAATAATGAAACATATGAAGTTCTTTATATACAAAAAATGCCTACTAAGAAATTTATAGAGAATAAGTTTTCGATTAATAAAACAATTAAAGAAATAGGAGCAATAAGAGATTATTCAAATCTAACTATTAAATATTGTCTTCCATGGCATACAAAAAAACATATTTTTTATAAAAGAGCTATTTCATCATGTGCTATGGTTGTTGATTTTACAGAGGGAGATAGCTTTTCTGATATTTATGGTGAGGAACGGTTTTGGTCAGATACAAATTATAAGATGAGTATCATTGGTCATGGTGTCCCATACATACTTGGAAGTCAAACTATAGGGCCGTTTGCCACAAAGCAAATAGCAGAGCAAGCAAAAAAAATTATACTGGAGTGTAAGGAAGTTTTTGCTCGTGATAAACTTTCATATGAGTGTGCAAAAGATGTTTCTGGTCGTGAGGTGATTTTGACAACCGATATTGCTTTTAAACTTCCGTATGATAAGATAAACACTCAAACAACGCATAAAGTAAAAGTGGGATTTAATCCATCAGGGTTATTATGGGCTGGAGGAATTGAAAAAGAAAATCAGTTTGGATTAAAAGTTGATTATAAGAGATATTGTAGATCTATGTTACAGTATTTTACTAAAAGAAATGATTGTTTAGTTTATTTAATTCCACATGCAACATCTGTTAGACCTGATGGAACAATAGAAATTGATAGCGATCTTAATGCTTGCAATGAGTTAAAAGCAGAATTTAAAGAATGTGTAGCAGTAGATGAATTTGTTTCATGTATTAGTGCGAAATCTTATATTGCAACCATGGATTTTTTCATCGGGGCTAGAATGCATGCGACTATTGCTGCAATGTCTACTGGAGTTTCTACAATACCGTTTTCATATAGTCGAAAATTTGAAGGTTTGTTTGGGGAATTACAATATCCATATTTAATTTCGGGTAGGAGTATGACAACGGAGGAAGCAATTCATAGATCCATAGAGTGGTTTGAAAATATTGATAGTGTGAGGCAACATACAAACGTATCCCTTAAACTTGCTCTTGAAAGAATAAAAATATTTGAAGCTACACTTGATAAATATATGAGACAGGAATGATAGCTGTTTTAAAGAGTTTGATAATTATATTTTTGATTTTGGCGTATGATATCGAAAAAAATGAAAATATATTTAATGATTACAGGATACTGCTAATTTTTTATAAGTTCCTTTATAGAACAATAGTAGTATGATATAAGGTTTTTAATTATAAATATTCAAATCCGTGTGTATTTTACAGCTAACAAAAATGTGTTCTTATAGTGGTATTCTTATAATAGTATTAGGAAGGACTATGAAAATGGATTATAGATTAAAAAATATTGATATTGTTATACAACTTTTAAAAGAGAATGGATTAAATCAAATAGTTATTAGCCCTGGAGGGACTAACATTGCTTTTATAAATAAGGTACAGGATGATCCCTTTTTTACTTGTTACTCTGTAGTTGATGAGCGTAGTGCTATGTATTTTGCTATAGGATTATTTTTACAAACAGGGATTCCTGTGGTTACTTCTTGTACCAGTGCACAAGCAACAAGAAATTATATACCTGGATTAACAGAAGCATTTTACAAAAAAGTACCTATTTTAGCTATAACAATGGCTAAGCATCCACGATTTACATATCAAGAATATATGCAAGCACCAGACCAAACTTCTCTGCCAAGAGATTGTGTTAAATATTCTTATTCTCTGCCTTTTGTGAGTGATGAAAATGATATATATCACTCTATAAGAGTTGCTAACCAAGCAATATTAGAATTAACACATCATGGTTCTGGACCAGTTCAATTATGTATTCCCTGGCTTGATTTTCCGCTTGCATCTATAGAACCTAAAATTAGAAAAATAAAAAAATATAGTATTGAAGATAAATGGAAAGTGAATTTTAATGAAAAAAAAATTATGCTTATTATAGGTGAGCACAGACCATTTGAAAATAGAGAAATAGATGTAATCGAAAAATTTTCAGAGAAATTTGATGTTATGATATATACTAATCATTTATCAAATTATCATGGAAAATATACAATAAATGCTAATTTAGCCATGTTGACCTTAGAAGTAGATGAATTTAATAAACACTATAAGCCTGACATAATTATATCAATTTCAGGACAAACTGGCGATTATCCTCTGTATAATATGATTTCAAGAGTTGAATTAAATGATGTAGAGCACTGGCGTATTAGTGAAGAAGGAAATGTTGTAGACACATATGATAAATTGACTAAAATATTTGAGTGTTCAATTTTTAGATTTTTTTCTTATGTTAATGATAATTGTGATTATGAAAAAAATTTGGATCATGAGTATTTCCATAGGTGGCTAACGCTTGTAAATAGATTAATATATAGGGATAGATTTCCTTTTTCTCATGTATCTATAGCACGATATCTTTCGAATATTATTCCTTCTAAAAGTATAATTCAATTTTCAATACTTAACAGTCTGCGAATTTGGAGTTTCTTTGATTTAGATCCCTCAATTCAGTGCTATTCCAATGTTGGTGCATTTGGGATTGATGGCGGTCTTTCTACTTTAATTGGCCAGAGTATGATAGTTAACGATCTATGTTTTATGATAACAGGGGATTTAGCTTTTTTTTATGATATGAATTCTTTGGGAATACGACATATAAAAAATAATTTAAGAATTCTTCTGGTAAATAATAATGGAGGGATTGAGTTTAAATTGGGAAATGTGAATAATAAGAGTTTTGATAGGTATATTGCAGCGGCAGGTCATTTTAGCAATGCTTCAGGGTGGGCTGAAACGTGTGGATTTTTATATTTATCTGCTAATAATGAGGAAGACTTTAGATCAAAAAGTAAAAAATTTGTTTCTATTTCAGATGCGCCAATTATTTTTGAGATATTTGTTTCTGATACAGATGAAGCATGTGCATATAATCAACTTATAGGTGATAATAAAAAAAATAATTTCACTAGTATTATGAAAAGCAATATAAAAGAAGTTTTAAATAGTAATGTTGTAAATAAGATAAAAGATATAATTAGGTAATCATTTATTCTCAGGAGTTTCAGAAAATATGAGTAGAGAAAGCAATATACTGAAAAATACTGCTGTATATGCTGTTGGTAATTTAGGATCTAAAATTTTAGCTTATATAATGGTGTTAGTTTATACCCACTATATTAATTCAAATGAGTTAGGCTATTATGATCTGATATTGACTACAATCAATTTAATTTTGCCAATTGTTTTGTGGTCATTTGATGAAGGCATATATAGATGGCTGATTGATAGTACTAATGATAACATTATTAAAACAATATCGACTTGTTTTAAAACTATATTGGGAACAACATTTTTGATTGGATGCTGTTTGCTAATAGTTGATCATATTGTTAATATTAAATATGTGTGGCTTATTGTTTTATTATTATCAAGTATGGCTATTTACCAATTGTTTTTGAGCGCTGTAAGAGGATTATCAAATAGTAAAACTTATGCGATTAGTGGAGTTATCAATAGCACAGTCGATTTAGCCTTAGAATTTGTTGGTTTAGTTTTTTTTCATATGGGAGTCGAAGTTCTTTTATTTTCAAAAGTTTTTGCCAATTTAATAACCATAGGTTATTTATCTATCAGGCAAAAAGAATTGCGAAGTTGTATAAAGGCTAATTTCAGTGTAAAAATTGCAAAGGCATTATTTAAGTATTCTTTGCCATTAATTCCAAATGCTGTAAGTTGGTGGATTGTTAATTCATCAGATAGATATATTATTTTGTTTTTTTTGGGTACTGCTTATAATGGGATTTATTCGATTTCTAACAAGTTTCCTACTATAATTACAACAATAACAGGAATAGTATACTTTTCATTACAAGAATCAATAATAAAAGAATATGGTTCTCAAGACAGAGATCAGTTTTATAGTAAGATTTTTAAGAAATATTATACAATTCTTTTTTCTTTAGTGATATGTGCAATACCTGCTACTAAGCTTGTCATTCAGTGGTTTGTAAGTACTGCGTATAGAAGCGCATGGGAGTTCACTGGATTTTTATATATTAGTACTGTATTTAGTGCATTAAGTGCGTTTTTAGGAATTGGTTACCAGATCTCAAAAGAAACAAAGCGAAGTGTAATTTCAACAGTAAGTGCAGCTGGTATAAATGCGTTGATTAATATTGTGTTGATTGATCACATAGGATTGTATGCTGCAAGTTTTTCAACAATGGTTGCTTATATATTTTTATTTGGGCTAAGAATTAAACATTCAAGAAAGTATTTTCAATTGAATATTCAGTGGACGCATTTTTTAACATTGATTCTTTGTGTATGTATGTCGATGATAGTTTCGTATTTACCAGATACATTAGATATTATGATAAGTGAATTATTACTAATTTTATTTGTTTTAGTTGGAAATCGGAAACTTATACTTGATTTATTGGGTATAGTTAAGAAAAGATAGTATTATTATGAACTAATCAAGAATAGTCTAATCAAGTAACCATTACTTTTTTATAAGTCTCCAAAAATAGTTGAAAATAGGTTAGAATTTTAAGTGCTTTATATTAGATATGTATTGATATCCAGATAAGAAGGGAGTGAATAGTTTGGATTTAAAAGGTAAAGTAAAAAGCTTTATTCAATTTTTGAAGCAAGAAAAAAAAGTACCTATACCGCAGCCAATAAACTGTCAAAAAATTTTAGAAGGAAAAACAGCTTTAATTACCGGTGGTAGTGGAGGATTAGGACTTGCTTTTGCAAGGGCATTCAAAGATGTAGGTTGTTTTGTTATTATTGCTGGAACGAATGAAAGAAAACTAAAGGAGTGTCGATCCAATCTTGGAAAAGATGTTTCTGCAATTGTAATAGATATAAATGATGTGAATTCACTTGAAAATAAAGTTAAAGAAGCGGTTCTTTTGTCCCCGGATAAAAAGATTGATATACTTGTCAACTCCGCAGGGTTAAACAAGGCACAATCTTTTATTAATGTACAAGAATCAGATTATGATAGAATTATGAATGTTAATGCAAAAGGAACTTTTTTCATGTGTCAGGCAATGGCAAAATATATGATTAGCAATAATATAAAAGGTCATATATTAAATGTTAGTTCTTCATCTGCTTTAAGACCTGCATGGACACCGTATGAGATTTCTAAATGGGCTTTAAATGGTTTTACAAAAGGACTTGCGGATGTACTTTTACCGTATGGTATTATTGTAAATGCTATTGCACCTGGACCAACAGCAACACCTATGCTTGATAAAAAGGAGGGAGACAGTATTTCCAATTTTCATAATTTAATTGGTCGTTTCGAAATGCCTAGTGAGATTGCTAATCTAGCCGTTTTTATGGTTAGCGATATGGGAAATATGATTGTAGGCGATACATTTTACATTTCAGGGGGAAGTGGAGTGATATCGATGCATCGTTAACAGAATGAAGGTTTGTTTTGGTTTATACTGTCTTTGTATGTGTCTAAATAAAAATGATTGCTAATGTAGATTTATAATCTGCACAGTAGTATTCTATATATATTATAATGAGCTAGCGATAAGGTGATACATTAACCTTGCTTTTTGACTATTGAAAATATAAACATAAATTATAAAATACAAAAAGGAAGTGAGGTATCATGTCGCATAATAAAAGTTTATACTTTTTCTAATAGCCGATTTGGAAAATTTTTATTTTTAAGAAATTTAATAAGGGATGGACGTAGCTTTATATTTTGTGATATATTAGCAAAGGTAAGAAAATTATTTTATTTTTTTAGTATTTCAAGGAGATTAAAGTTGTTTTTTTGGTATATTTGCAGTATTAGGGTGGTGTAAGTCTATAGGGCTATTAGAGATGAAATACAAATTTTCTCAGTTTGCGATATAGTACTTGGAGGTGAAAAAACGAGAATGAATTTTAGTGATATACATACCCATATTTTGTATGATGTTGATGATGGAGCTAAAAATTTAAGAGATTCCATGGAATTGATTACAGAAGAATGGGAACAAGGAGTAAACCGGATCATTATGACACCGCACTATGGCCCCAAGTTTGGACGTCCCGATAGAAAACTATTAGAGAATCGATTTGCAGTGATTCAAGAAGAGACAAGGAAATATTATCCGGATATGGAATTGTATCTTGGAAGTGAATTATATTATCAGAGAGATACAATCCAAGATTTAAAAGATGGGAAAGCGCTAACACTAGCAGGCAGCAAATATGTTCTTGTGGAATTTGGGGTGAATGATTCTTATTCTAAGATATTTCAGGCAATCCAGGATTTTATATACGCCGGTTATCTTCCGATTATTGCCCATGTGGAAAGATACGAAGCGGTGCGGCAGCATCTGGATCGTGCAAAAGAGCTAGTAAAATCAGGTGCTTATCTTCAGATAAACGCTGCTAGTTTTTTAGGAGGGTTTTTAAATAAAACAACAGCATTTTGCAACAAGCTCTTGAAAGAAGATCTGGTCTATTTTATTGCTAGTGACTGCCACGATTTAAAGAATCGCTGTCCGAATATAGCAGAAGGATTAGAAGCAGTTCATAAAAAGGACAAAAATTATGAATATGAATCTTTTGTGGATAAAGTAATAGAAAGAAAATACATTTAAGGAGAACATTATGTACGAATTAGAAAATGAAGAAATTGAAATTGATCTGATGGAGTTGTTTGGTGTTCTGAAAAGCAAGATTTTGGGTATCCTTTTGACAACAGTTCTTTTTATTGGAATTTTTGGAGGAGTCACAAAGTTTATGATAACACCAATGTATTCTTCCACAGCACAGTTATATGTTGTATCCAAAGAGGGGATATCACAGTTAACTGACTTAACAATGGGAACTCAGCTGACACAGGATTATATGGCAATTGTTGAAACAAGAACGGCGTTGGAAAAAGTAATTCGGAATCTGAAA
>ERZ1643249.4533-NODE-4533-length-11555-cov-256.478870_pt1 | contig 11555 bp, 10 predicted proteins | sample MGYA00579263_ERZ1643249 | MGnify/ENA primary metagenome ERZ1643249 (study PRJEB29033, sample SAMEA4952264) | chicken gut metagenome | biome: Broiler Chicken; feature: Gastrointestinal Tract; material: Caecum | place: Ireland | collected 2018 | study: Broiler...
AAAAATGCTGCTTCTGACAAACTTCATCAGGCAGGTGACAAAATCAAAAACTCTACTGCTTACCAAAAAGCAGGCGAACTTAAAGACGCTGCAAAAGATAAATTTCATCAAATGGCAGAAGAGTACAACTCTACAAGAGAACTCATGGCGGAAGACGGTGCTTCCTTCAAAGACTTAGCTGCTGATAAACTCCATCAGACCGGCGATAAAATCAAAAACTCTAAAGCTTACCAAAAAGCAGGCGAGCTCAAAAATGCTGCTTCTGACAAACTTCATCAGGCAGGTGACAAAATCAAAAACTCTAAAGCTTACCAAAAAGCAGGCGAGCTCAAACATGCTGCTTCTGACAAACTTCATCAGGCAGGTGACAAAATCAAAAACTCCAATGCTTACCAAAAAGCAGGCGAGCTCAAAGACGCAGCAAAAGATAAACTCCACCATGCCGGTGATAAAATCAAAAACTCTAATGCTTACCAAAAAGCCGGTGAACTTAAAGACTCAATGAAAACATCTATTAAAAGTAAACTAAAAGAAACGAAAGTAGGAAAAAAACTAGTTCAAGATTATAAAATTGCTAAAAGTAATTTTATGAATATTCCTCAAAATAATAGTGTAGATGCTCAATTGGTTCAAGATCTGGCTCAATTTGCAAAAAAAGCTCAAGAATTTTTAGACAGCTCTAATACTTCATTAAATAATCATTTCACAAATTTTGAGAATACATTTTCAAATCTCACAACAAGTGTTGATGATGTTATCGGAGATATATCATCAATAAGAAATAAAATACTTGTTTCTTCTTCTGAAAAAAGTGCAATGGTAAAAGAATTATTAGAAGAAATAAGAGCTGGGAAAGATGTTTCTCCTAAAATTATTGAACTTATAGATAAAGGTATAGATTTAACTGATTTATTCGATGAAAATCTCTTAAAGGTTACGACTGATTTAGAAGATAAATTGGGTAAAGTTTCTACATATTCTCAAGAATATAATAAATCTGTAGAAAATCTTATGGAAATATTATCTGAACGTACTGATGAAGCAACAGGTCTTGCGAATGAAGCAATAAATGTTATTAAAGAAGTGCCTGATACAAATGCTTTTAAACAATTAGGTGATTTGCCTGAGAGAACTAAAATTTTTGCAACTAAAATACAAGAAGATATTTCTTCTTTAAAATCAAAGTCCGAAGCTGCTAAAGCAAAAATATTAGGCGGAAATATTGAAGAAGGACTTCAAGATCTTGAAAAATATTATGATGAAGTAGAAGTATTTCAAAGCAAACTGGAACAAGCCTCTATTGATGCTCAAACAACAGCAGAACGCTCCGGTTTTATAGAAACAATTTCTACTTTAAAAGATAGAATTCAGAGTAAGCTTAACTCTCAAGGTTTTTCCTCTATGTCAAAAACTGCACAAACTCAATCAATTATAGAAGAAAGCAACATAGCTTTTTCAAAATTTATACAAACAATGTCTTCAGATGAAAACTTACCCCCACAAGTTCAATCATTTTTTAAAGAATTTACAAGTAATTGCACCGTAACAAGAGATTTGGCAGAAGCCCAAAAATTTGCAGATGAACTATACGGTGCCGGAAAATATACATTGAAAAAGTCATTCGGTGCGGGAACTGTAGGAGAGACCTATCTTGTTACCGATGCAGAAGGTAAAGAATTTGTGATGAAAATGCTCAAAAAAGGAGTATCAGAAGAAAAATTTGAAGCAGATAGGGCTATGTTCACAAAATATATAGAAGAATTTATAAGTGATGAGGCAGATAAAGAATATAAACTTAAATTGATTAATGGATTATTTGACAGCTGGGAAAAAGAACTGGATTATGGTCTTGAAGCTGCCGGAGCAAAAAATATGCTCGATGGTGCAAAACGATTTAATGTTGCACAAACGGTAGAAATAGGAACCAAAGAAGGGCGCAATATATCTTTAGTTATGGAAAAGGCTGATGGAGTCGGTCTGGATACATTACTCGACCTTCTAAAATTTAAGAATGAAAATCCTACAGATTATATGACAAAATCAATTTTAAATGATGAAGGAAAAGAACTAAATCCTTGGATTAAAAACAAAAAATTAATAGAACAAAACAGTTGGATTAAAGATACTGAGAGCTATCGCGAAGCACTACCGGTTGCTTATCAGAAAGCACAGAATGAACAAGCTATGTTTCTATCCAAAAAAGGAATAAAAACAGTACATGCGGATCCTCACGGAGGAAATGTCTTTGTTGATTTTGATACAAAAACAAAAACTCCCAAAATTACATACATTGATACAGGAAATGTTGTACAAAGAACCAATTCCGAAGTATTGAGCGACATAAGTCTTTCCTTAAACATGCTTATAGGTAATTCTGAAGGAATTGCTCACTCTCTTATTCAAGGTGCGACGCTTCCTGCTGGAGCAACTCAAGAAGAAATGGCAAAGAAAATGGCTGACTTGCTTGATGAAAGACTATATAAAGCAGGAATTAACTTAAAAGATGTCAACTATACTCAATCAACAATTAACAATATAATGAAAGAGTTAAATATTATTCCTGATGCCGGAAATTCAAATCTTATGAAAGCTACTCTTCAAAGAATTAAGACTTCTCGTGAAATATTCAGTGTTACTGGAACTGAGGCAAACAAGGCTATTGATATAAAAGATATGCTTAAAGGAATTGCTCAATCATTTAAAACAAATCCTAAAGAAACATATAAAACGATTAAACCTATTATAAAATGGGCTTATAAAAATAAAGATCAAACGTTAATTACTTTCTTCCAGATGATGTTAAAAAATAGTGATTTTGAAAATATAAACTAAATATCTTAAAGATTTGATATTGCTTCATTTAGATTTGGAAACAAATAAGGCATAAGGTTCTTATTTTCTTTATCTAAGATTAATGTCGTTCCATAGCATCCACCGCCTTTTTGCTGCCAAGCAAACAAATCAGCAATAATTTCATCAACAGGGAGATATGCCTTTTTATTGAAAAAATAATGCGATACAAGTTTTCTTTCTGACTCACTTAAAGAATCCAGTTTTTTTTGAGTTTGAATTTCTCCCAAATCATCTATAAGAGCTTGTCTAAAATTTAAATCAGAATCTAATTTTTTTATATTACATAGACCATGTCCAAATTCATGATTTACAATATTTTGCATATATATATCAGAAAGCGGAGGTTTATCACAAAAACAGAAAAAATTGAAAAGTCTGCTTTGTTCATTGTGATGTGTTACACCTAATAATCCGTTTGGATTTATTTTTTCTGATTGCTTTACCAAAGAAGAACGAACACCTTTAGCTTTATAAGCATCAGTAATATTTTTTGATAATACTATTTTATAGTCATTTTCCTTAAACAAATCTAACCATCTTTGAGGGAAATTATCTATTTGTTTTGATATTTTTTTTATAAAGTCTTGTGATACATCTCCGACTATTTCTACAGGAATCCCTTTTATTTCCTTGATTGGCGAATTTTTTATCGTCCGTTCAAAAACATCTGCTGACCGATTCGGGACACATTTGCCAACACAAGAAATCGGGCGTTGTTGAACGCCTCCAACTATATTAGATACTATTTTACCTGTTATTTTGGATAGCAAGTATATAATGCCTCCTTAAAAGTAATCCATTTATATTAAAAATTTTAACAACAAAAAATTGCCAATAATAAAGGCTGATTTTAATCTCAAAATACTATAATAATTCCTTACCCACGACAAAAACGAGCCTTCACTTTCTTAAAGAAAGCATAAGCTGACTCGTCTTTCAGAAGCACTGATACAACAAAGAAAATACCAAGACAAACAATTGATATAACACAAAGCTTGATGCCTATCAAAAGATTGCTCTCTTCTCCGAGCAAAAAAGCCCCCCTCATCATAAAACCGGCAACACTCATAACAAATGTCGAGATACTCACCTTCAACAGAGGCTTCACAAACTTTGCATACTCAAGATTAATCTTCGGCATAATCAAAATCCCGAGCATAATCATATTGAAAAACGTCACAATCGTTGTCGAAAGCGTAATACCTCCGACGCCGAATATCCTTACAAAAATAAAATTCATCACGCTCTTGACAGCTATTGACAAAATTGCAATCAAAAACGGGGTTCTTGAATCATTGAATGCATAAAAAACTCTGGTAAGCGCATCACGTGCAACATAAGGTATTATCGATACTGATAGAAAGAACAGCGCCTGTGACACCAAAAAAGTATCATCAGAGTCAAAAGCCCCTCTTTCAAACAAAAACTTTATCGCATCATAAGAAAATATCGCCATCAAAGCAAACACGGGGAAGGATAAAAACCATAACGAATTCAATCCCTTATGAAAATACTCTTTCAAAGACGAAAAATCTTTTTGCCCGACGAATGATGAAAACATCGGAAACAAAGGAACGAGAAAGGCAGTTGTGATTACTCCCACCGGAAATTGAAAAATCTTGTTCCCGTAAGAAACAGCTGACCACGCACCCTCTTCCAATCCAGAGGTAAAAAACATATCTATATAAACATTTATCTGACCGACTGTTGTCCCGAGCATCGCAGGAAAAAGAATCTCTCCAAGCTGCTTCATCTCATTTGATGAAAAAGAAAAAGACGGCCGATAAAACAACCCGACCCGAAAACATGCAGGCAGCTGCAATATTAGCTGGAATACTGCACCAACAAGCGTTGAATAAGCAAGTATCAATCCGTATTTATCATTAGGCAAAAATATCAACGCAAAAATTATCGTAATACTCGCCATCAAAGGACTCAAACTCGTGTAAAAAAACTCACGGTAAACATTTGCAACACCATAATAAATTCCGATAACACCACCGATTAAAATCATAGGCGACATAATCTTCAGCTGCATTGAGGCAATTTTTATGAGTTCAGGCGTCCCCTGAGATATAATCAAGCCGATTATGGTATCGGAGAAAATATAAACAAGCACGCTCAACACACCAAAAACAAGAGCGGTAATTGTTACGAACTGATAGAATGTTTCTTTGACCGTTTCATCAGGCTTTTGAGTCACATCAGTGACAATCTTTGAAAATACTGCAACCGTTGCCGTATAAAAAGGACCGCCCAATCCCCCGAGCAAAATCAACGCCAGAGACGGTATCTGATATGCATAAAAATAAGCATCGGAAACACTCGTCGCCCCATAAGCCTGAGCAACAAACACATCCCGCAGAAAACCCGCAAATTTGCTTATAATTGTCAGCACAGCAATGAGTCCTGCGATACGAAAAATGCTCTTACTCATCTTCAGCCTCAAAGATTTCAATCCAGACTTTTACTTTCTTATCTCTCTCTGAAGAATCAAGCGCCCAGAACGATACAATGTTAAAGTCCTTTATTAATCGTGATATGTCAATTTTCATCCGTCTTTTTAGCTTTATTTCATGGTCGCTTCCGTTGATACGAAAAGAGAGGTGCGATACACCATCCGGGTTGTCTATAAAAAGATAGCCTTTCTTTTTTGGAGCAACAAACTGCAAATCAAGCTTCTCATCTACTGACACAAAAGCGGGCCTTGTTCCGATAGATATACCTGAATAATAATGCTGCAAAATCTCATCAAAGCTATCTCCCTGCATAGCCATAAAGCCGGCGCCATACTGGCTCATCCCGACGCCATGCCCGTATCCGCCTCCAAAGACCTTTATTTCTGAGAGATTCCCTTCTTCATCATAGACGTTTTTGAACACTATATTCGCACTCGGCAGCGCAGAACCGTCCTTTGTGAAAGTTCGTCTGATAGTCAGTTCTTTTGAGAGAAAGAAAGAACCGTTAGAGGTAACTATCTCAAGGGTTATAACTTTGCCTGAAACGCCTCGTTTCAAAACCTTTATATCAACAAGATTGCCTATATCAACATTAATCGGTAGCTGAGGTTCGACAAAAACTCCTGCTTTAGGGAGATTATCAGAGAGGACTTTCTGCATTTCTTCTTTTGTCCAGGAACGTGTCCAGCGATAATTCGGAGAATAAATATCATAACTGTTAGGACAGTTGACATAAAAATCTTCTGCATCCTCATCATTAGAGAGATCTCGAGGACATGAAGACTCTATATCAGGTCTTCCTATTAAATAAGGGATAACTTCATCTGATGGGAGTTTATTTGACTCACCCGGGAATGCATTGTGATGGCTCTCGGTAAAACCTCCAGCAGTAGAAGAATAAAGCGCAAGTATCAGCTCTTTATCATAAATTGCATAAAGCCCTTTGGTTTCTTCAACAGCCTGATCAGACAAAGAAGACTGAGTCGCAGCCCCGAAATAAACCTGACATTTCACAGAATCGCAGACATCAAAGTTATAATACAACTTTGTATTCGAACTCATTGTATAATTTCTTGCCGCTACAGCCTGAGCCTTCAAAGCCTCAAGTCCGAACCTGACAGGCATCTCATTTGGGACAACACCCTTCAAATACTCTTCAAGCGGCAAAATATTTATGAGAGAAAATTTCTGCGACGTCGGTTTTGGAAAACTTACTTCGAACTCACCGTGATAAAACGCCTGCTTTCCTTTTCTCTTCAAATTCTTTACCGTAAACTGGTTATCTTTTGAAAAAGCCTTTGATTTGATTCCTATCGGATTTCTAATCCCTCGTTTGTAAACAACTCCGTTAGACGAAACTGTTATTCCCCCGTCTTCAACATCAAAATCGACATATATGCCGCAGGAACCAGTAAAAATTTCTTCCTGTGTAACTTTGTCATACACAACATATTCATCAACAGCGCTGATGGAAGCTGATGAGTATTCAAGTACGGAAAAATCAGTCGGGCTGATTCCGACACGAACTATATCATCACAAAATGCATTACTGCTGCCCATTGCCAGCAACGAAAAAAATAATGTAATAATTAAAATAAATTTTCTCATACCCCAATTTTATATAAAAATAGTTAATACGCAAAAACTTTATTATTTGATATAATTTATTTTACAAAACAAAAACAGGAGAACTCTCATGACAACAATTCTCGGAATAAAACTTTTTGAAAGAGTCACAACAGCAGCTGATTTTCAAAAAATACTCTCTGAATACGGTTGTTTCATCAAAACAAGAATCGGACTCCACTCCGTATCCGACGGAATTTGCGCTCCAAACGGGATTATTTTAATCGAATTTATCGGCAACGACGAAACTCTCGCAGAGTTTGAAAAAGCTCTCAACTCTCTTGGAAAAATCGAAATACAAAAAATGACTTTTAAATAATCATGAACAAAACAAAAACCCCCGCATTGTTCGACAGACATATCCATGGCGGATATGGCGTCGACTTCAACAACTGCTCTTCAGATGACGTAGAAAAACTGTGCTCCATTCTCCCGAAACACGGACTAGGCGCAATATGCCCGACAGTTATGACTGATGATAAAGAGCAGATAACCAACCAGATTGATATAATTTCTAAAGCAAGAAAAAAACTGAAAAAAGGCGACACACAAATCTTCGGAATCCACCTCGAAGGTCCTTTCATCAACCCTCAAAAAAAAGGCATACACCCTGAAGATAAAATCCTAAAACCTACCGTAAAGAATTTTCAAAAAATAGTCCCCCCATCCCTTGAATCGGAAATCAAAATAGTCACACTGGCACCTGAACTCGATGAAAACCTCGAGCTTACAAAATATCTCAAATCAAAAAACATAGCGGTAAGCGCAGGGCATACGATGTCAAAAGGCGACGAGCTTGATGAAATAGAAGAAGTCACTCACTTTTTCAACGCCATGCCTGCATTACACCATCGAAATCTCAACATAACATCAAAATCATTAATAAATAACAATATTTTTCTTGAGGTGATAGCCGACAACTTCCACATAGCGCCAGAAATGCTGAATATGATTTTGAAGGTCAAATCAAAAGAAAAAATAATTTTCATCAGCGATGCTCTTAGTGCAGCTTATTCCAATCAGGAAAAAATAATATTCGCAGGAGAAGAAATCTACATCAAAGATAACACTGCCAGAGATAAAGAAGGAACCATTGCAGGGGCAACAAAATATCTCGATGAAATAATCAGACTCAATACAAAAACAGGATTGATTTCTTTTGATGAGGGTATTCAATTTTGTTCACAAAATGTTTACAAAAGCCTCGGAGCAGATATGCCTGAATCTTACATCGAATGGGATGAAGACTGCTTTGTCACATCTGCTCATATAAATAGCTTAAACTTATAGCTAGATATTAATAAAAATGTTATTATTAATTTATACAATACAGAAAAGAAGATATTACGCTTAAAAATGCAAATATTAAAATACGGTTCTATTTTTTGGTTAATTTTAGATATGTGCGGTCTGTTTTTTATCTACTGCAGACTGATTGCCAAGTCAAACTTTTTTCAGAAACATAAGTCAAAAATGGACTCCTGGACACTTGCAACAATTTTGTGGGTGCTAATCGGTTCTACACTGTTATTATTGGAATTATTCAAAATCCTCCATGCAACACCGCTGCTGCTAGGACTAACGACGGCATCTGTTGCGGCTGCTTTTGTCAGTTATTATCTTTCGAACTTCAGCCTTCAGATAATAACGTTTGTAACTATTGTTTTAATATTTTGCGCAAGTACATCAGCGCACTACGGTTTTTTCCTTTAAAAGTCAATAAGAGGTGCACAAATGGAATTATTAATCTCAAAATTATGGATAGTATGGGCAACGGTAGGATTAATCCTATTGATAGTAGAAATGGTTACTCCGACTCTTTTCTTTGCAGGAATGGGTATAGGAGCATTTCTTGCAAGTGTTGCTGCTTATTATGGAGCAAATTTATACTGGCAGATTATTATATTTGCAATTTTTTCAATCATATTCACCGTCTATATCAAGCCAATATTCAAAAACAGCCTGCTAAAACTCCCGAAAAACGATACAAATATGTATGCTTATGAAGGAGAAAAAGCAAAAGTTCTGATAACAATCAACAATGAAGAGAACACAGGAAGAATAAGAGTCTTTGATGAAGAATGGAATGCAAAATCAACAGACGGTCAAATTTTTGAGAAAGATGAAATTGTAAAAATCAAATATATCAAAGATATGACAGCTTATGTAGAAAAAGACGGTCAATAAACAATGTTTATCGCTCTTATTGTTGTAATTTTTATATTAATAGTTGTTATAGTTGCGCTCCAGCTCAGGAATGCAATGAAGAAATACAACAACTTTGATAAAAATGCAGATATTCTATTGCAAACATTGAATATGAGCATAAACTTCACTATCAAAGACATCTTGACATCAGATAATAACAAAATATCTGCAAAGATAGCTCTGAAATATAAAATATTGAACTCTGACTCTGCCTTCAAAAAGACAACAAACGTCGGAGAACTTGCAGAAAAACTCACAAAAGCGTCTATCAGAACAATGTCAAAGAATATATCTGAACAGGAAATATTCACAGAGGAAACAGCAAAAAAACTGCAAAGCCTTATCAACCAAACAGCTCTAAAATATGGAGTAAGAATTACTGAAATAACCATAAATAATTTTGAAAATACGGAGAATTAAAAGGAGAAAAAAATGTTTATTTTACTGTTAGTATTTTTAGTATTCATTGTATTCTTATTAATCAAATGCGTTGTCATCGTCAAACAAGCCGAGGTTATGATTATTGAAAGACTCGGAAAATATGATAGAACACTCGAATCAGGTTTGAATATCATATTCCCGATTATCGATGTTCCAAGGGGCATACACTGGAAGGTTTCAAAACCGACACTGAGCGGAACCCCCATGGATGTTATCGAAATGAGAAGCAAAATCGACCTGAGAGAAACAGCTTTTGACTTTCCAAGACAAAACGTTATCACAAAAGATAATGTTTCTATCGCAATCAACGCCTTGATTTATTACCAGATAACAAACCCAAAAAGCGCAGTATACGAAATTTATAACCTGCCTGAAGCAATAGAAAAACTCACCCAAACAACACTGAGAAACATAATCGGTGAACTCGACCTTGATGAAACTCTTATCTCAAGAGATACAATCAACGGAAAACTGAGAACAATCCTCGATGAAGCAACAAGCAAATGGGGCGTAAAAATTAATCGTGTTGAACTGCAAGACATCATTCCTCCCCGTGATATTCAGGCTTCTATGGAAAAGCAAATGAAAGCAGAAAGAGATAAAAGAGCTGCAATCCTTGAAGCTGAAGGAAACAAAAAATCAGCAATCCTCGAAGCTGAAGGTATCAAAGAAGCAAACATAAACAAAGCGGAAGGTGAAAGACAGGCTGCAATCCTTCAGGCAGACGGTGAAGCTAAAGCAAAAATCAAAGTTGCAGAAGCAGAAGCTGAAGCAATCAGATTAATCGTCGACGCAATTGCAGAAAAAGGCGACCCTGAAAGATATCTTATTGCAATGAGATACATAGATACTCTCAAAGAGATGATCTCAGGAAAAGACAACAAAGTTGTCTATATGCCTTATGAAGCAACAGGTGTCCTGAGCTCACTAGACAGCATAAAACAGATGTTTAACGCTAATAAATAAAAAACGTCTTTCTTTTGTGCCGGCTCAACAACAAGCCGGCACTTTTTTTATAGCAAATCTTAAAACTATGTTAAAATAATTAAAAATAGGTCGTGTTTTTATGAAAAAAATAATACTCTCTCTCTGTTTAATAACAGCAGCAATATATTTGCCTCAGCAGGCTTACGGTGTCTACTACACAAGACCGAACGTCAACATAAAATTTGTTGACTCAAACACAACAGCTGAACAATATTTGCAAAAAGCACTGGCTAACGAAAAACTCGGAAACATAACAGGCGCAATCAGTGATTGTTCTGACGCAATCAGAAGAGATTCAAATTACGTGCCTGCATATATGAACAGAGCCAGACTATACAACAAAAACGGAAACTTTCTTGCAGCAAGCGCAGACTATGGAAAAGTTCTCAGACTTGAACCAACAAACTATGAAGCCCTATATCAACGCGCAGAAACTTATCGCAAAACACGAAATGATATGGGGGCAATCAGCGACTATAACAAACTGATAGATAAAAATTATCGAACGGCAGATGCTTACGTCGGTCGAGGGCTTGTGAACTACAACATGAAAAGATATTCATATACGCTGAAAGACCTTGAAAAAGCACTCGAACTCTACCCCGAAAACAGTGAAAAATACAACTCTACACTTGTTTTAATAAAACAAATTCAAGAAAATTACAGACCGTATCCGTATTTTTAAAAATTTGGAACTTATATAATAAATTCCGCAGATACTATTAAAAGTCCGTTATTTTGAGGGTTTTAGCCAGAAGAATTCTTTTTGTTTAGATACTTCGCTAACGCTCAGTATGACGTTGTTTTTGGAAATTTGGAAGGAATTTGCTATATAAATCCCAAAATTTTTAGTTGACTTAGAAAAATATCTTGTCTATCATAATAGAGAACCTAATATGTCGATGTGGCGGAATGGTAGACGCGCACGTTTGAGGGGCGTGTGGAGAAATCTGTGGGGGTTCAAGTCCCCCCATCGACATT
>ERZ1643249.4534-NODE-4534-length-11555-cov-11.418870_pt1 | contig 11555 bp, 9 predicted proteins | sample MGYA00579263_ERZ1643249 | MGnify/ENA primary metagenome ERZ1643249 (study PRJEB29033, sample SAMEA4952264) | chicken gut metagenome | biome: Broiler Chicken; feature: Gastrointestinal Tract; material: Caecum | place: Ireland | collected 2018 | study: Broiler...
TTGTAGAACATATATTGCATATTAGTTACATTACTTGTATTAAATTTACTTACATTTATTTTTATTAAACGGTTACACCCATAAAACATTCCTAACATGTTGGTTACACTATTTGTATTAAATCCACTTACCTCTAATTCTATTAGCCCACTACAATTGTAGAACATATATTGCATATTAGTTACATTACTTGTATTAAATTTACTTACATCTAGTTCTGTTAATCCGTTACAATTACTAAACATATATGATATGCTTGTTACATTACTTGTATCAAAGTTTCTTACATTCAGCTCTTGCAATTTATTACAATCCTTAAACATTGCATACATACTTATAACATTACTAGTATTGAAGTTACTTACATCTAATTTTATTAAGCTTGAACAACCTGCAAACATCTGCCCCATTCCAACTACATTAGATGTATCCCATTTACTTATGTCTAATTCTACAAGGCTACTACAATTCTTAAAAGTTCCTCCATAACCCCAATAGCCTGCTTTTTCTCCCATATCTACTACATTACTCGTATCCCAATTACTTACTTTTAATGTACTTAATTTTGAACATCCTTCAAATGTTGAAAATAAAGTGGTTACTTTGCTTGTATCAAAATTATTTAAATCTAAACTTGTTAAATTACTACAGTTATAAAACATATATTGCATATTTGTTACATTTTCTGTATTAAATGAACTAACATCTAAACTACTTACTTTACACTGTCTAAACATATATGCCATATTCGTTGTTAGACCTGTTTCTAAATTATTTAATCCTGTTATAGTCACCTCTTGGTTTTCTACACTATTTCCTATAAAATTAAACAAACTATTTGAATCACTATTTGCAACTACTCCTCCTTCTCCTCCTATTGTCACTTCATAATATCCATCATTATCTTTATCTTCATACCATGCTAAATATAATCCATTTTGACTTTCTGATACATCCCAGCAGTTTTCATCACTTAGGCTATGCCCTGATAATGATGTTGTAATATTTATACTCTCTATATTTCTTCTTTCTACTTCTTTTACTGTTTCTTTTTCTTGAGTCTTACTTCCCAAAAATCCTGATGTTGTTTCATTTTCTGAAGCTGTTCCTATTAATGTTGTATGATCTCTTATTGCATATGGTCCAAAACATTGTGTCTTTTCTATTTCTCCTACAACTATTCTTACCCATAAATAGTAATTTCCTCCTACTGTGTCAACACTACTTACTGTTGTTTTCCTTATTCTTCCTGTTCCTGTTAATGTTGTCTCCATAAATTCACTATCTTCTGGTTCATTATCTTTATCTTGATTCCATGCATATACTAATGAATATTCTGCTCCTTCTATATCTATTTGTGTTTGCACTGTTAATTCTACTTGTTGTAATAATTGTGGTGTTGTGTTACTTTCTGGATTTGCTATTATTTCTGCTTGTGATATTAATTCTCTTTCTTCTCCTAAATATGTTACATCTCCATCTAAGCTTACTTTATATATTCTCTGGCTTGATACAAATTTTACAAAATATCCTTGTCCTTCTGTATCTTCTGTTACTATTGTTTTTCCTTCTCCTGTTATTTTGTCCAGTTCTTCTTGTAATTCATCTTTTACTATATTTCCTCTTTTATTATTTTTCATTGCATTTAATGCTGCTTCTTCTACTATTTCTTTTTCATTTGCTATTTCTGTTTTTTCTCTTGCTTCTAATGCATTTTTTATTATTCCATCTTCTCCTGTTATTGCTCCTATTGTTACTCCTGCTAAAATTAATAACACTATTATTGTTATTGCTAATGCTATTAGAGTTATTCCTTTTTGCGTTTGTATTATTTCTTTATCTTTAATGTTTATTTGATCTTTTATAAATCTCATATTTTTACCTCTTTCTATTTTCTTTTGTTATCTTTTCTATAAACTCTTATTGTTTTCATAATATTAATTATTTATAAATTAAACTATTGTAATGTTTTAGCTATTCTTACTAAAGCAGGCCTATTGGCCTTTTATGTCTAATTTTTTCTTTTACTTGTTTTCGACTTTTTATAATTCTATATTTTTCTTTTAGTTAGATACTCTATGAAAATATAAAAAAACAGAAAAAGCTTGATTTTAATATAAAAACAAACTTTTTCTGCTTTTTATTTTTTGTATTTTTTTATTAAATTTTATTTATTTTATATTTCTTCTATCTATTGACATTACTATGTTTTACTGGTATTATATTTTTAGTTTTTATTCTTTAAGTATCTAACTTAAGGAATTTTTTATATTTTATGAAAAATTAGATCTCTTTTGAATATAAAATATTTTACTTCTATAATCCTTCAATCTCTTTTTGCGTTAATTTTGTTAGTTCTTGTATATCCTTAATATCAAATCCTTTTTCTTTCATTCTTTTCGCTATTTCTTTTGAATTTTCTCTTCTTCCTCTTTTTAAGCCCCTCTCCATTCCAACTTTCATTCCATATCTTTCTGTTGCTTTCTCATCTCTTATAGCTTTTTCTTTTAATTCTGCTAATATTTGCATTCTTTCATCTTCACTCATTACTTCTAATTTTTCTTTTGCTTCTTTCATTTCTTTATTCTCTTTCATATATTCCCCCACCTTCTCACTTTCAGGATTTTCTATAAAATATATCCATTTTGTTAATTCTTCTTCTTTTCCTTCTGTTCTATATATCTTTGGTATCTCAATTATATGTAACTCTAAATCTTCTGTCAATATCAATTTTCGATCTTTTTCTTCTATTATTTTCCATTTACTATGATATTCTAACTCTTTTAATTCTTTTATTTCAAAATTTACAATTAGTACTTCTATTGTCTTTTTTAAATTTATATAATCGTTTCCTGTTTTTAAATTTCTAGTGTATATCCTTGCCCAATAATATAATTAAATTGCTTTTACAATTAAAAACTTGTTTTACATTTATCTTTTGCAATATTTATACATTTTGGAATTTTAAATACATAGTAAACTAAAAAATAAATTTGACTTTTAGTAATTTGAAAATTGAAATAATTAGATTTAAAAATATGATATAAAAATATTTGATTATATAAATTAATATTATTTTGTGTTTGAAAATTAATAAATTTTTACGTAATAAAATATTATATATAAATTTTATTTTTGATATAATTTTAAATTAATATTTTTGAAATTTAATTTTTAAAAAATAAATTTTAGCTCCTGAATTATAAATAATTATGTTAATAACTATAACATGTATTATTATAATTATCAAGTATTTTTCAAAAATTGATTTAATTAGTAGTAACTATTTGTTACTATTCACAGCCTAAAAACATCTAAGGCTTTGTGATATATATTATATCACATTATCCAGTGATGACTGTGAACTGTAACAACTTAAATATACTCTATATTTCTCTTCTTCCTTCCAAGGCTTTTGTTAAAGTTATTTCATCAGTATATTCCAAATCTCCTCCTACTGGTATTCCATGTGCTATTCTTGTAACTTTTATACCTAAAGGCTTTATCAATTTAGATAAATACATAGCTGTTGCTTCACCTTCCACTCTTGGATTTGTAGCTAATATTACTTCTTTTACTGTTCCATCCATTAATCTAGATAATAACTCTTTTATCTTTATATCATCTGGACCAACTCCATTCATCGGAGATATTGAACCATGTAAAACATGATATACACCTTTAAATTCATGTGTTTTTTCCATAGCAATTATATCTCTTACATCTTCAACAACACATATTGAACTCGTATCTCTTTTAGGGTTACTACAAATAGGGCAAGGATCTGTATCAGAAATATTATAACATTTACTACAATATTTTAAATTCTTTTTAGCTTCTAATATTGAATTAACAAATTCTTTAGTATCTTCTTCAGAACTATTTAATATATAAAAAGCTAATCTTGCAGCAGTTTTGTGCCCAATACTAGGTAATTTTTCAAAACTTTCTATTAATTTTTCTATTGATGGTGAATATAATGACATTTTGTACCTCCGTGTCTATCTTCCTTATTGCTTTGCTTACATCAATCCTGGTATATTAAATTTTCCTAATTGATCTGCTTGTGCACTATCCACTTTTCTTAATGCCTCATTTATGCATGTTAATATTAAGTCTTCTAGCATTTCTACATCATCTGGATCTACAGCATCTTTTTGTATTTTTATTTCTTTAATTACCTTTTGTCCAGATACTTTTACATATATAGCTCCTCCACCAGCTGTTGCTTCAAAATCTTTGCTTGCTAGCTCTGCTTGAGATTTTTCCATATCTGCTTGCATTTTTTTTGCCTCTTTCATTAAGCTATTAATATTCATTCCTCCAAATCCTCCCATACCACCTGGGAATCCACCTCTTTTTGCCATTTTATCTCCTCCTTATTTTTTATTCTATAACATTAAAAGGTATATCTGATTCTTTTGCTAAATTTTTTATATTCTGTTCTTCAGTAACTTGTCTTGAATTTCCTACATTTGTAATATATTTTATATTCATTGGTTTTCCTGAAGCCATTGATACTAAATTGGATAACTCTTTTATATTTTCCTGTTTTTCTAAAACTGTCTTTCCAAATGATGTTAAACCATTAGGAAATTCAATTCCAACTGTCATATCATTGATTTCTCTAGCTCTTGTATTAATTAAATTTGTATATAATACTATTTTTCCATTTTGCTTTAATTCTCTTACAATTTGTGGCCAATACTCTTCTGCTTTACTAGAATATGTTTTCATTGTATTTTTTGTTTCTTTGTTAACTGTTGAATTATTTTGATTTTTTATCATATTGTTTGTATTATTTGTATTAGTATTATATGCTATTTTTACTTCTGATTTTACACCAGTATCTACTTGTTGTCTATAGTTATTTGTGTTTACACTATTGTTTCTTAAATATTTTTCTATTTTACTAACTCTTTGTTCCAAATCTTCATTATTGTTAACTGTCAATTTACTACATAGCTTTATAATTCCAGCCTGGAAAATGATATTTTTTTGCGTAGAAAATTTCATTTCGTTCTCTAGTTCTGAAAATTCGTATACCAAGTTTATTAATCTTTCTTTTTCTACTTCTTCTGAGATTTCTTTTAACTTTTTTTGTTCCTCTTCACTATATAACTCTACTTTATTAGTTGCCTTATAAAGTAATATATCTTTTATGTATTTTATGATTTCCCATAACAAATTAGATATATCTTTTCCATCTTCTAAAACTTTATTTACTGTCATTAATGCATTGTCTACATCATATTTAATAATTGAATCTACAATTTCATGTATAAATACCATTTTAGGTATTCCTACTAGATCTTTAATTTTATCTTCATCTATTTTGTTTTCTCCATCTTGTATACATCTTTCTAAAATAGATAAAGCATCTCTCATAGCTCCTTCTGATAATGTAGCAATTATATTTAATGCTTCTTTTGTTATTTCTATATTACTTTCTTTACATACAATTTCTAGTCTTTTTATTATATCTGTATTTGATATCCTTTTAAAATCAAACCTTTGACATCTTGATAATATTGTCGCTGGTAACTTTTGAGGCTCTGTCGTTGCTAAAATAAATTTTACATGTTCTGGCGGTTCTTCTAATGTTTTTAATAAAGCATTAAATGCCCCTGTTGACAACATATGTACCTCATCTATTATATATACTCTATATTTTGCTTTTGTAGGTAAAAAGTTTACTTCTTCTCTTATACTTCTAATATCTTCAACACTATTATTAGAAGCTGCATCCATTTCAACAATATCTGTCAATGAACCAGAAATAGCCCCTTTACAAATTTCACATTCATTACATGGCTCTCCATCTTTTGGGTTTAAACAGTTAATAGCTCTTGCTAATATTTTGGCAGCTGATGTTTTACCTGTTCCTCTTCCACCATTGAATAGATATGCATGTCCTACTCTATTTGCTATTATTTGATTTTTTAATGTTCTTGTTATATGTTCTTGCCCCACCATTTCAGAAAAGTTTAATGGTCTAAATTTTCTATAAAGAGCTGTGTACCCCATAATTATCACATCCTTTATATCTTTTGCAAACATTATTTTTTATTTAATAAGAAAAACTTGATTTTTCCTATTGGACAAATCTCGCTTCGCAAGAACTTTTCTCTACTTCTCTATTTTAGCTATCTATTTTTTTAAGTTCTTAAAGAAGCGTAAAGATTTGTCGACGCGAAAAATTGCTATGCAATTTTTCTGTGCAACATTATTTTTTTATAGAATAGGAAAAACTTGATTTTTCCTATTCTATAAAAAAATGGTCCTGATTATTTAATCTCTCTATGGAAAGTATACCACATAAAGATAAACTACTTATTGCTGCTTCCTTCCGGACCTGACAAGATTCATAGGTCTTTATTGGATACTCTCCATACAAAGATTAAATATCATACCATTTGTATTATATAATGATTTTCATATTTAATCAAGTACTATTTTTATTATTTTTAAACCAAATTAATTATTTATTCTTTTAAAAATTATATCTTTTAAATCTGTAATTTCTTCAGATGTGTTACCATCATTTATAACATCACCTGTTGGTAAATCTGTTTTTATTTCTGCTTGATATTCCTTTCCACTTTCAAGTTTTACCGTAAAATTAAATGTTAAAACTAATTTTAAATCATCATTATTTACATTTGCCTTTTTCAATAATTGGTTATGATCAATTTCTTCTTCATCTGATTTATATTTTGCTACATTATTATTAGAACATCTAAAAGCTATAATTCCACCTTGATTTGACACTTTCAGATTTTTTAAATCTGATTCCACATCTCCTACATATTCTAAATTTTCTACAATATTTTCATCTTTATATTTAAATATTACTTTTTCTTCTTCTGTATCTGGCTTATAAATTTTTATATTTTCCTTATTTTTAGCTTCTACATTGAAATTATCTACATCTACTGATTTTATTATTTCTGTCTTATCATATTGATCATTTTTGTCAAGATATATGTATATATCATTTGCTTGATGCACATCAAATGACCATCTTGTATCTGTTTGTCCATCATCTATGCCTTCTTGCGAGCTAATAATTGCTATTTTAGTTATCTTAAATGGCATATTAGTCTCACCTTCTACATTATATCTTAAAACTAACATACCTACTACAAATAATATTACTGTTATCATTACAATAAACATACAAATATGAAAAGCCTTTGTTTCCGTTATTCTTTTTATTCTTTCTAACATTACAACCTCCAAATATTGGTATAATTTATTTTTATAGTACAGTTCCGTATATAAAGATTTAAATATATTTGAATCTTTGCATTACTATTTATCCTTTTGCTTTTTTATTAATCTTAATTCTTTAAAAAAATCTTTAAGAATCTTCTCACATTCTTCCTTTAGTATTCCTGTTTCTACTTCTACTTTGTGATTAAATGTATAATCTTGAAATAAATTAAACACTGATCCTGCTACTCCTGTTTTTTCATCTAGTGCACCTATATATATTTTTTTTATTCTTGAATTGATTATTGCTCCTGCACACATGCTACATGGCTCTAATGTTATATACATTTCACAGTCAATTAATCTCCAGCTATCTAATTTTTTGCTGGCCTTTTGTATTGCAATCATTTCTGCATGTTTTGTTGTGTCTTTTTTTGTTTCTTTTAAATTATGTCCTCTTGCTATTATTTTCCCTTCTTTTACAATTACACATCCTACTGGAACTTCTAATTTATCATATGCTTTTTTTGCTTCTTTTAAAGCTTCTTGCATAAATTTTTCTTCCATATTTCCTCCAATTTAATTTATCTATGTTCGACAAAGTATTTTTTTACATTTTATTATAAAAAACCTGATTTGTCTAGATAATATGTCTAAAAGGTTTTATTTTACTATAATACATAAAATAGAGATTATACAAATATAACCTCTATCTTTTCTCATATTATTTCTTTTTAAAGTTTTTTGCATAATAGCTACTATTTGTTATTATGCTTTCATAAACTTCATCACCATACTTATCTTTGGCTACAAGGATTATACTATCTCCTTTAGTAAGTTTGGCATAGAATTTTATATCTTCGTTTTCTAAAATTTTCTCCAGCATTTTTACTTTACTATTATAACCAAAAGAAGACTCAAAATCAAAGTAAACTTCTGTATATGTCTTGGTGGATAAAGAATTTTTTATTTCTTTTTTTATTTTTCTGTTCGTTTCCACAAATTCTCTCTTAGTTCCTTTAAAAAGTTTATCATAAAAAATGCTTTCTGTCAGTGCAAATACTACGATTCCCAGTGGTATCAAAAATGTACATAGCGTTACTCTAGTCATTTCCTCGCTTAAATAACAAAAAATAATTATTTCTAGTGCAATAAAACTAATAACAGAAACTATTATCGCTATCACCATAGATAATATTTTTGCCTGCTTTGTTGTTATTTCATTTTTTTCCCGATTCTTTGCCATAACTTTTCCTCCTAAATAAATTATTATTACAGGTTACTTAGTTTAATTTTTCATAATAATATCATGATTTTACTATAATGTCAATTTGGTGTGCCTAGAGGGACTCGAACCCCCATCGGTCGCTTAGGAGGCGACTGCTCTATCCCGTTGAGCTATAAGCACATATTTAATATATTTTCTATCCTTTATATTTCTATAATATACTATCATTTTTATATTTTGTCAATTGATATTCTGTTTATGATTTTAAATTATAACAATAATGGTTACAATTTAGTATATCTCGTAAATATATATTTTTATCTTTTACTATATCAACATTTTATATACTTTATACAAACCATCAACTTGACAAGTCTGTTATAATATTCCTAAAAAAGATAAAATAAAAAAAGGAGTTATTATGCAAAGAATATTAAGCCATATGAGAAAAGCAATAGAAGAATATAATATGATAGAAGAAGGAGACAAAATAGCCATTTGTCTTTCTGGAGGTAAAGACTCTATTACTATGCTAAAAGCTTTTAAAAACTTACAAATCTTTTATCCTAAAAAATTTGAAGTAATTGCTGTAAGTATAAACCCTGGTTTTGACTTTTTTGATACTGAATTTTTAGGTAATATTTGTAAAGAAGTTGATATCCCTCTATATATTGAAAACAGTAATGCAAAAGAAATTGTATTTGATATAAGGAAAGAAAAAAATCCTTGTTCCTTATGTGCTAATTTACGTAGAGGAGCAATTAATTCTATAGCTATCAGGGAAGGTTGTAACAAAATAGCTCTTGGTCATAATCAAGATGATGTTTTAGAAACATTTTTGTTAAACTTATTTTACACTGGAAGTATTAGAACTTTTTCACCAAAAAGCTATATGGATAGGTCAAAAATAACTTTAATTAGACCTCTTGTTTATACTCCAGAAAAAGAAATAAGAAGATTCGTTAGAAAAAATAATATAACTGTAATGCCTAAGGTCTGCCCAATGGATGGAGCATCAAAAAGAGAAGATATGAAAAACTTGATATTTGATTTAACAAAAAAAATACCTATGTTAAGAGCTAATCTATTTGGAGCTATCCAAAGAAATTTAGATGATTGGAAAATGAAAAAATCATGATTCTATTTTTAATCATGATTTTTTCTCTACCTACAAATTTACTACTATTATTTAACTATATTTAGCATTGCTTCTTTTAATTTTTCTAATTTTTCATTTGCTTCTTCATCTGTTTTACCTTTTATTCCCATATATAGTTTTATTTTTGGCTCAGTTCCAGAAGGTCTAACACAGCACCAACTGTCATCTTCTAATTCATAATATAAAACATTTGATTTTGGAAGACCTGTCTTTGTTACTTCTCCTGTTACCATATCTTTAACAAAATCTTTTTCTATATCTTTAAATTTTAAAACTTTATATTCACCAATTTTTTCTATTTCTTTATTTCTTGTATTTGTCATCATTTGTTTTATTTCTTCTGCACCTTGAGCACCTTCTCTAACAATAGAAACTTGAGTTTCTTTGTAATATCCATATTTTTCATATATATCAATCATTTGATCCCATAAAGTTTTACCTTTTGCTTTATAGTAACATGCTGCTTCACAAAGTGCCATTACAGCAGCAATACCATCTTTATCTCTTGCATAATCTCCTATTAAGCAACCATAACTTTCCTCAAATCCAAATATATATTCCTTATCTTTATTCTCTTCAGCTTTTCTCATTATAGCACCAATGTTTTTAAATCCTGTTAATACTTCAATTACTTCTAATCCATAATTATTTCCTATTGCTTTTGTTAGGTTTGAAGATACTATTGTTGTTATTATCATTCCATTGTCTGGTAATATTCCTTTTTCTTTCATTTGAGAAATTCTATATTCAGCTATTAATAAAGCTGACATATTTCCTGTATAATCCTTATATTCTCCTGTTTTTGTATCTTTTGCATATACACCTAATCTATCTGCATCTGGATCAGTTGCTAATACAATATCTGCATCTACCTTTTTTGCTAATTCTAATGCTAATTTAAATGCTTTTGGATCTTCTGGATTTGGATAATCTACTGTTGGGAAATCCCCATTTGGATCTTTTTGCTCTGGTACAACATATAAATTAGCTATTCCTATTTCTTTTAATAATCTTTCTGCTACCATATTTCCAGTTCCATGTAATGGAGTATAAACTACTTTAAGGTCTTTTCCTTGTTCTTTTACTATTTCTGGATTTAATATCAAGCTTTTTAATTTTTCTATGTATTTATCGTCCATTTCTTTTCCAACAATATTAAGTAATCCTTTAGATTTTGCCTCTTCTTCTGAAATTTCTTTTATTTCTGTAAAACTTTCAACCGCTCTTACTTTTGCAATAATATCTTTATCTCTTGGAGCTACTATTTGAGATCCGTCATCCCAATATACTTTATATCCATTATATTTTGGTGGATTGTGACTTGCTGTTATCATTATTCCTGCTGTACATTTTAATTCTCTTACTGCAAAAGATAATTCAGGAACAGGTCTCAAATTTTCAAATAAATATGTTTTTATTCCATTAGCACATAAAATCAATGCTGTTTGTAAGCTAAACTCTTTAGACATTCTTCTTGAATCATAACTAATTACTACTCCTTTGTCTTGTGTTCCCTCTTCTAATATATAATTAGCTAAACCTTGTGTTGCCTTTCCTACTGTGTATTTGTTCATTCTATTTGTACCAGCACCAATAACTCCTCTTAATCCTGCTGTTCCAAATTCTAACTCTTGATAAAATCTGTCTTCTATCTCCTTCTCATCATCTTTTATTGCTAACAATTCTTTTTTTGTTTCTTCATCAAACTCTGGACTTTCACACCATTTCTTATACTCGTCTAAATAATTCATATGATGACCTCCTTTTTTTATATATTTTTTTATTTCTCTTTTAATATACTATCATATTTTATATTATTGTACACAAATTTATAAATTGAATTATTATAATTATTCTTAATTTTTAATCTAAATGATAAAATTTCTTATATAATTCTTTTGCAGTCTTAGGGCAATCCACACCTGCTGAATCATTATTTTTTACTGGTGCAAA
>ERZ1643249.4537-NODE-4537-length-11544-cov-4.613892_pt1 | contig 11544 bp, 8 predicted proteins | sample MGYA00579263_ERZ1643249 | MGnify/ENA primary metagenome ERZ1643249 (study PRJEB29033, sample SAMEA4952264) | chicken gut metagenome | biome: Broiler Chicken; feature: Gastrointestinal Tract; material: Caecum | place: Ireland | collected 2018 | study: Broiler...
CCCCGCCAGCCCCCGATAACTCTCAATCTGGGAGGCAAATTCCAGAGACTCCGTCTCAATGCCATCCACATATTTTCCCGGCTGGGAAATCTCAAAGGGCAGACCATAAGAAATCTCCGCCCGCAGCGTCATCCCCACACTGTGGAGCCACTCCTGCATCGGTTTTAACATGTTGTCCATGTACAGATCTGTCATGGTCTGATAGAGATCGTTGTGGAATTTTTCCACAAACTCCTTATCCTCACAGATATAGTGGTAATCATGTACCAGCGGCATCATACCGCCCTTCTTTACCACAAAGGGCAGATACGGGACAATGTCATATCCCCTTCTTCTCTCGAACTCCTCGTTAAAGTGATAGCCCCAGAACTGACCGCCGGCTCCGAAAGTGGACAATTCCAGCGAGTCCATGTACATCATCGCCCGTCCGTCCCGCAGAATGTCTGCACGCAGCTCATCGGTCAGTACTACCTTGTCCCAGTAGTCGATAAAGGCATCAATGCCGTAGTGGTCAATATAGTTGATCGTGTAGGAAATCGCGCAGGATGGGCCTGCCGTCTGTCCGGTTCCGTGCAGCCAGAAGAAGAACAGATGATAGCTTCCATCCTCCGGCGCCATCCACTCCAATTTGCCGTCCTTTACCTGATCCGTCAGAACAATCGTGTCCTTTGCGAGTACCCGCTTTTTCTTCTCTTCCCCCACAACCTTTGCTGCCACCACAGCCACAAGCTCCTGCGCATGAACATGGTCGATCCTGATGGCGCATTTGGGGAGTTCGCCGCACCTTCTCTCGCCGGGGCCTAAAATTTCCACCACATAGTCCAGCTCCTTCGCCGCTGCCCTGTCATCCGGTGTGATGGAAATCAGGTTTGCATTAGACCAGTTGGTTCCGCTGGTCATGGAAACGCCCATCTGCCGGTCTGCCGACTCCTTTACCAGCGTGTGGGTATCGTGCACCCACTCTTCCGCGCCCCAGCCGTAAAGCTTTGAGTCCGCACCGGGATCCTCCATGGCAAGGAATTCGATAGCACCCATGCCCATGTCGTCCAGCATCTGCATTTCATTCTTCAGTGTCTGATCCGTGTGCATTCCTTCCGCCAGCCACCATCGAACATCCGGCCGGTACTGCTTTTCCGGTACCTGCTTGAAGTTCTTATCCATAGTTTCTCCTCCTTTTATGAATTTTTCGTTCATTCCAACAGAGTATACAAAAAATTCTGTTTGTATTTTTATTTTATTGTGATAATATACAGATAACAATGTTGCTTGCTGCTGATTTTTTTCATGATCCTGCTGATTTTCAAAGAAATGAGGTAAGAAATGCTTATTTTTTCCGGCGATATCACAGATGAAATAGCCCAGACAGAAGAGTTTCAGGAGCAGATGAAACGCTTTTCCGAACGCAACGGCATTCATCTGTTTCCAAGCTTTCCTCATCACGAGAAAATTTCCCTGACAACGCCCAGTATTCTGGAGGCTGATGTCCGTATACAGTTCAGCGCATACAATTACGACTATCTGCCTGATAGGGATGTCATGAATGCGCTGCTGTACCCGATTTTCATCAGTCACTGGCTCACATCCCCCACCCACTATACCAAGCGTTCCGGCTGGAAGAATTACGAGCTGATCTATACCCATTCCGGTTCCGGTATTCTGAACATGGAGAATAACGTCTACTATCTGTCGCCGGATACGCTTTGCCTTCTGGACTGCCAGCCTTTTCACTACTATTTCGCCACCGACGACGGCGGATGGGAGTATTCCTTTATCCATTTTTCCGGTCCTTCTGCCGACTTTCTCTATCGGAAAATCGCAGAAAACGGCATTGTATTCAGCAACCTGAAAAATACGAATCTCAAGCAGACATATGACGCGATTCCTGCCTTGGCGGGAAAAAATCCACCGGATTTTGATCTGCGCTTTCATTTGCTTCTCACATCCCTGCTGGTGGATATGGCCTGCGCTCATCCGGCAAAACCTGAAGCCGTCATCCCGGAATGGCTGTCACTGATCCAGTCCTATATCATTGAAAATTACAATAAGAATTGGAATATCAAAGACCTGGCCCGGCGTTCCTGCCTGAGCGAAAGCCGGTTTTCCCATGTATTCAAGGAAATCATGGGTTTTTCTCCCGTGGAATACCGGGATTACCTGAGAATTGAACATGCAAAAGAATTTTTGAGAGATACCGCTCTGTCTATTGAACAAATTGCAGAGGAGACGGGCTTTGCATCCATCCCCGGCTTCTACTCCGCCTTCAGCCGCCGCACTGGCCTTACACCGGGCAAATACCGGAAGCAGACATTTACCCCGGACTCCCGAAGCTCTGATTCTCCGCGCACAGATTGCTGACCTGATTCTATAAAAAACTCAGACGGAGGATCTGTAAATCTCTCCGTCTGATCATCGTCTACAATTTGATATTTTTGAACAAATCCCCCAGAGAAGTTCCGATCTCCTCCGATTTTGGGATCTCAATCGCCTCTTCCTCGGCCTGCTCCTGATCCTCCACCAGGGCGCGCATACTCAGGCCGATCTTTCCATCCTGGTTTTTGATTACCTTTACCGTGACTTCCTGCCCTTCTTTCAGCACTTCGCCCGGGTGTTTCAGGCGTCTGGTGCTGATCTGGGAAATGTGAAGCAGACCGGAAATTCCGTCTCCCAGATCCACGAAAGCGCCATAGCTCTGAAGAGACTCCACCGTTCCCTTCCTCACTTCCCCTACTTTCACGTCCTCGACTTTACGTCTTTTTTCCTCCCGCTGCTGTTCCCGGATTACTTCCCGGGCGGACAATACCAGTTTTCCTTTTTCCATGTCTGCCTCGATGATCCGGGCCTTTACCGGGCGGTCCAGCCAGGCGTTGAGATCCTCCACGTGCTTTACATCCAGTCTGGACGCGGGAATGAATCCGCGGATACCCTCCACCATGACGATGACGCCCTTATTCACGATCTCATACACTGTGAGGTCGAGAACCGTCTTCTGTTCCATGTATTCTTTGATTTTTTCCCAGGCCAGAAGGGTATCGGTATCATGCTCCCCGTCTCCCATTACCTGGTAGGATGCCTCCAGCTCCCTGGAAAAATCCTCCATGCTCTCCGTTGTCTTCTGCTCGTCACTCATCTGCATTTCCTCCCTTTTTAACTTTCAACTTATCCTTTATCCGGCCGCACCCTGGCCGGGAACCTTTAACCTTCATTCTGCTGCTCTACCAGGTGCTCAGCCCCGTACTTTTTCCGCAGAGCGGGCTTTTCGATCTTTCCGGTGGCATTTCTGGGCACATCCGCAAAAATAATCTTTTTGGGACGCTTGTACCGGGGCAGCGCCATGCAGTAATCCATGATTTCCTGCTCGGTGCACTCCATGCCGTCCTTCACAGCGATGATGGCGCCGGTAATCTCTCCCAGACGTTTGTCCGGCAGGCCGATAACCGCCACATCCTTGACCTTTTCATAACTGCTCAGGAAGCTCTCAATCTGTACCGGATAGATATTTTCCCCGCCGCTGACAATCACGTCCTTCTTGCGGTCCACCAGATAATAGAAACCTTCCTCATCCTGGCGGGCCATATCTCCGGTGCGGAGCCATCCGTCCACCAGGGTCTCCGCAGTGGCCTTCGGATCGTTGTAATAGCAGGTCATCACTCCCGGTCCCTTCACACAGAGCTCGCCCACCTCTCCCCCGGGCACCTCATTCATATTATCATCCACAATCTTGCATTGCCAACGGTATCCGGGAATACCGATCGCTCCGACCTTGTCGATATTGTCCATACCAAGGTGCACACATCCCGGGCCCGTGGACTCCGAGAGGCCATAGTTGGTATCATATTTCTGATTTGGAAAATATTTCTTCCAGCGTCTGATCAGAGAAGGCGGTACCGGCTGTGCTCCAATATGCATCAGCCTCCACTGATCCAGATGGTAGTCGAAAAGCTTTATCCTGCCGCTGTCCAGCGCGTCCAGAATATCCTGAGCCCAGGGCACCAGGAGCCAGACGATCGTACATCGCTCCTTGGATACGGCATCCAGAATAATTTCCGGCGTCGTTCCCGTCAGAAGCACCGCCCGGCTGCCCGCGCAGAGACTCCCCATCCAGTGAAATTTCGCTCCGGTGTGATACAGCGGCGGAATGCAGAGGAACACGTCGTCCCGGCTGGTCTGATGGTGTTTCTGCTCCATCTGGGCTGCCTGCATCAGGCTCTCATGATTGTGGAGAATCGCCTTCGGAAATCCCGTAGTCCCCGAGGAAAAATAGATGGCCGCGTCGTCCTCCTCTTCCAGACGCACCAACGGCGGCTGACTGGAACAATCTGCCACCAGTTCCCGGTAACTCTCCGCGAAAGTCGGACATCCGTCTCCCACATAGATCAGCAGGCGTCCCCGGCTGATCCGCTCTTCGATAAACTCGACACGCCCGATAAATTCCGGACCGAAGAGCAATACATGAACCTCCGCCAGCTCCACGCAGTAGGCGATCTCGTGAGCGTCAAAGCGGAAATTGAAAGGCACCGCAATGGCTCCGGCCTTCAGGATTCCGAAGTAGATGGGCAACCACTCCAGACAGTTGAACATGAGAATCGCTACCCGATCCCCCTTCTGAACCCCTCGGGCCAGCAGCATGTTTGCCACCCGGTTGGCCTTCTCGTCAAAGACACTCCAGGTAATCTCCCGCCGATAGGGGATATCGGAAGTCTGCTGTACCAGATCATATTCCTTCCAGCTCTTCTTCTGATTGTCTTTTCTCGTGGGATTCAACTCCACCAGGGCCACCTCATCCCCGTACAATTTGTGATTTCTCTCCAGCAAATCCGTAACCGGCATTGTCTTTTCCTTCCCTTCTCCAGCTTTTTCTCTTCTACGCTTCAACTCTTTCATACGTTAAAGAATCAAACTCTCTTAAGAATACCATAGAGAGTGGAAAAAGTCAAACCTCCTCCCGGCGCTTTTCCTGGCATTTTTTCAGAAATAATCTCCATTACCTAATAACCAAAGATTCCCCGCTGATAAAGCAGAAAATGAACAGTTGTCGCAATAAGCAGGAAAAGATATAATAATAGGCGATTATATATTAGTATCAGTTTACAAAATGGGCACTACGGTAAAAAACAGACCTGCTCTATAATACCCGTAGGATTTTCGAGTGTTATACCGCTATAATACAAATTCTGATTTTGCAACCGTATTTTCTTAACAAGATATACCGTAACCGATCAGCTTTGTAGTTATGTGACCGTACAGACATTTCCCTTTGTACGGTAAGAAAATTAAAGTTAGTCAAATAGGGGTATGGCACCAACAATTCTACCTCTGGAAACATTGATTTTTCAAAAGTACCCGTAGTGTCAATCAAATTCTAAAAATCGCACGGTCTAAAGTACACGGCTTAAAGCGTGCCATCGAGACAGCCATGGACAGCTGCATCGAGGAGGGGATCCTCAAAGATGTGCTGATCCGGCAGAAGACGGAGGTAATGCATATGCTGTTGACAGAGTTTGACGAGAAGAAATACAAGAGAAGCGTCTACCAGGACGGGTATGAGGATGGAGTTCGAGAGGGCGAGATTTCCGGTTTTACCAAGGGCGAAGAACACAAGATGCGCGAACTTATCCGCGCAAAAGCTGCCAAAGGAAAAGCCATTCCCACCATCGCCGCCGAACTGGAAACGGATGTGGAGACAGTAAAGCGTTTTCTCGATTTGACATCCTCCGATCATTGAACTATCATAAATCCCGGAGGAAAAAGACGATGATTATTGATTTTCATACCCACACCTTTCCGGAAAAAATCTCGGAAAAAGTGATGGATAAACTCGGGCACCTCTCCGGCATTGAGCCGGGAACCAACGGTGCTCCATCCGGTCTGGCCGCTTCCATGAAGGAGGCCGGTATCGACTATTCTGTAAATCTGCCGGTTATGACTTCGGTAAAGCAGACCGGATCCGTAAATGAGAAAATGATCCAGGCGAAGGAAGAACTGAAAAAAGAGGGCATCCTGACCTTCGGCGGCCTGCACCCGGACATGGAAAATTACCGGGAGGAACTGAAAAAGCTGGCGGACGCAGGCATATCGGGCATCAAGCTGCACCCGGCATACCAGGCGGTAGACGTGGACGACATCCGCATGGAACGCATCATCGACGCCGCGTCGGAGCTTGGGTTGATCGTTCTGATCCACGCCGGGATTGACATCGGCATCTACGACCGCAACTACGCATCGGTGGCTCAGATCCTCAACGTGATAAGGGACGTGCAGCCGGAAAAATTTGTCCTGGCCCATATGGGCGGCTGGGCCTGCTGGGAAGACGTGGAGCGGGATCTGGCCGGTGCACCGGTATGGCTGGACACTGCCTTTACCATCGGACCCATCACGCCCCACCACGAAGCGGCTCCCGGCCCCTACAGCCGCATTACCATGGCGGACGAGGATTTCCTTCGGCTGGCCCGCAAGCACGGAACGGACCGGATTCTCTTCGCCACGGACAGCCCCTGGCAGGAGCAGCCCCGGTATGTGAAGCGCTTCAAAGAACTGGGCCTCAATGATGAGGAATACGAAAAGATCATGAGCCAAAACGCCCTGCATCTTCTCGGCAAAAAACTGCAGCCCCGGGTCTGACCCGAAGCTGCAGTTCTTTATCTCACTCTTATTTCCCCAAAATCCTTCTCGATTTTTCAGTCCTCTGATCTTTCGCATTTTCCCGGGCACAGACAGCAACCACAAGGGAAGCCGCATCCGCGCCCTTCAAAATCAGGTGCCTCAAGATCAGGCCCACATCCCGGTCTAACAGCGCACGGAGAAAGGAATCGCGGGAATATCCGCCGAATTGTACAGATTGATCTGATACCATCCCGTCTGCGCGAGATCCACTTTCACGGAATCCTCCGGCAGCGTATCCGGCGTCAGCACCAGGCAGTTTCCCTCTGCTTCCGCGGTAAATGGAATTTCCTCCTTCTCCTTCGTGATCGAGAGAGCTGCCACCTGATCTCCGGCGATACGGAGCCCTTCGCCGGCATTGGCAAAGGTCAGCACAATCTTTTCCCCATTCCGCTCCGCCTTCTTCAAAACCGGCGCATCTGCCAGCAATTCTTCTCCATAGGTATACTTTCTTGCCAGCAGAGCCAGACGGTAACCTACCGTCTTCTTATCTTTCGGATGAATATCCTTCTCCTCTCCCACATCGGAGATGGAGCACAGATACACATCTTCCACACTGTCCGCCACTTCCTCCTGGCATCTGCGGATCGCCGGGAAGTCCAGAGAACTCTGCATCATCCAGGAATCATAACCGGGAAGCTGCACCACATAGAAAGGCAGCTTTGCATCTTTCCAGATATCTCTCCAATCGCCGATCAGCCCGGTCAACATATCCTTGTAGAGAGACTGCAGGCCGGGAACATCGTCGCTCTCGCCCTGGTACCAGAGAACGCCCCGCGCTGTAAAGGGAGCCGTCTTCTTTACCATATGCTCATAGAGGCATCCGGGAAAAACAGTGGGCTGCAGCTCATTGGCGTACTTTGCCATTCCCTCCTCAAAGCTCATCTGAGGCACGTCCACTCCATTTTCCGCTCCAGCCTGAGATGCCTGCTGGGCCATGGCAGTTTTGATCATTTCAACGATCTCCTCCATGGTTGGCGTTCCCGACAGAATAAACGCGTTCATGGGGTCCATGTTCACATTTCCCTTATCATTCATGGGATTTGTGTGCTGTTTCTCCCAGAATTCCTCCATATCTACGCCCGCCGTATCCTTCGCGAAGAGATCCATCCAGGGTTTCCCCACACGCTCCACGGTCTCCTTCCTCATCCAGACGCAGGAGCGGGTGCCGCCCCAGTTACAGCCGACAATTCCCACCGGAACTTTCTGATCCGCGGCGATCTCCTTCTGGAAATAGTAGGCCACAGCGGAGAAATATTTCAAATCGTCCTCGCTGTCCGCCTTTCTCCAGACTCCCATCTTGCTGTAATCGAAGTCCTTCTCCTGTCCGTCGTAGCAGACCTCCGGCACATCGTAAAAACGGAGATTCCGATCTCTTGTATCCTTCTCCCGGGCCCAGTGCTTCTCATAGCAGATCGGGAACTCCATGTTGGACTGGCCGCCGGCAATCCACACCTCGCCTACCGCCACATCGGTAAGGGCAAGCTCCATGTCGCCGCTCTTTGCGAGAAGCGTCTCCTGCTCCGACGCCTCCAGAGACGGCAGCGTCGTCATCCAGGCTCCGTCGGCATCCGCAACGGCCTCCGCCGATTTGCCCTGAATGGAAATCAAAATTTTTGCTCCCGGATCTGCCTTCCCCCACACGGCTACCGGCTTCTGCCGCTGCAGGACCATTCCACTCTGAAACATTCTATCAAACGTAAGCATCTGTCCGTCCCCCCTATCTGTCATTTTTGATCTGATGGAACTGCGCGTCCATCTGGTTCTTTACTTCATCCGGCACATTGCCATAATCCAGCATCTGGCGAAGGGTCATAGCTTTGACCATCTGCATCATGGTCTCCGGGGAAAATGCCGCCGCCTGGTCTCCGGCTATCTGGGATGCCGCGTCCATCATGGGCTGCATGATCTTCATCGCCTCAGGATATTTCATCAGGTGTTCCATGGTACAGTCGATATTCAGGTATTCCTCCCGGTTGCCGTTGAGCTTCGATCCGAACCTGGGTTTCGTCATCTCGCCATTTCCAAAATCTCCCAGCACATCCTTCAGCCACTCGATGCTGTCGGCTACCCAGTGGGGCACGCGGTTGCAGAGCTGGGTCACATCCTGCACGGAAGAGTCACAGGCGGAAAATCCGTGGGGGCCGTTGGAATAAATATGGGCCTCGTAGGCAATCTCTGCCTTTGTCAGCGCGTCGATCATATGTACCGTGTTCTCCACCGGCACCACATTGTCCGTCCTTGTGGCGAAAATAAAACAGGGACAGGTATGCTCATCCACCGCGGCGATCACGTCCGGCGCCGTGGACTGGTAACCTCTGGCACAGTCTCCGTCGATAACCGGATAACCGAGAATCGCCGCATTCGGACGGTTTTTCGACATGGTCGCAGCGCATCCCGCCAGATGGCCGCCCGCGGAAAACCCGATAACCGCGATCTTGTCCGTCAGCACATGCCACTCCTCGCTCTTTTCCCGGATCAGCTCCATAGCCTCCTCATAGTCATTCATCGGGTTCGGCCAGACGCTGTCCTTACCAACCGAATATCTGAGGATAAATGCCTGATAGCCGACTTTCAGATACGGGAACGCGATGGGGTCCGCCTCCCTGTCCGAACACATCTGATACCCTCCGCCCGGAAGAATCAACACTGCCGGCCGTTTCGGAATCCCTCCAAATTCGCCTCCCACCGCCTGCACATAGGCTGTCAGCGTGACGTTTCTGTCCTCATGCAAGGTAATAAATTCTCTCTCCATTCCTTCTCCTTTCATCACTGTTAAATAGATTAACATCATATTAACTCTTTTTTGTGGAAAGTGCAATAAACTTTTCCGAATATTTGCGCATCTCTCAGAAAAATGCTATAATAACCCGGTTGAAACAACAAGGAAAGGAACAATATGGATCAGACAGCATATTTTGAACAGATGCGGCAGAAGCGGAGAGCCGAAATTCTCGAGGAGGCCCGGCAGATGATTCTCGCGGAGGGACCAATGACATTTACCATGCAGAATCTCTCCAAACGGCTCGACATCTCCAATGTGACGCTTTACAAATATTTTAAAAACAGCGAAGATCTCCTTCGAACCTTATATCTGGAAACCTCGCAGAAATATGGCGGATACAGCGGCTCCCGTATCTCGGAGGAAACACCGCTGGAAGCCTTTCTGCAGAATATCCGGTTTTCTCTCGATGAATACCTGGAATGCCGGAAGGACATGGCGCTGCTGACGACCCTCTCCCTCTTCGGGCGCACGTTCGGCGAAGCCTCGGAAAATCTCTTCGGCGAAACGTTCTGTAAGAAGGAGATCACTCTGCTCGCGGAAGCGCAGCGCCAGGGGCAGGTCCGCGACGATCTTCCGGTTGAGGAAGTCTTCCGATTTTTAGCGGCCCTCTGTTCCTCCTATCTGCGCCGCATCGCCCTGATGACGGAGCGCGAATACCAGGAGCAAAAGGAAATGATTTCCTGGCAGAAAAGGGAATTGCTCGCCATGATCCACGCCTACCTGACAGGACATCTGGCAGATCCACACCCGTAAAGAAAACGCCGGCGCGGCATTGACCGCCAGGCGCCGACGAAAGGAATCGAAAAAAAGCGCATGCCGAAGCATACGCTTTTTCTTTTTTTCTCAACTGTTGTACAGATTTCTCTTATCGATAACGCGTACCGCCTTGCCCTCGCTTCGCTCGATGGACTTTGGCGGCACCACCTTCACATCCACCCGAATTCCCAGCATGGATTTCAGCTTCGACACCAGTTCTTTCTCTCTAGCCTCGTTGGAACGGATCGTATCCTCCACCATCTCCGGTGTCAGCTCCACCTTTACCAGACAGGTATCATGATTATCCTTCCGATCAACGATAATCTGATAATTTGCCTGATAACCTCTCTTCAGAAGCACGGTCTCAATCTGGGACGGGAATACGTTGACGCCCTTAATAACCATCATATCGTCGCTTCGTCCCATCGGCTTATGCATGCGGATATGGGTCCGCCCGCAGGAACAGGGCTTTCTGGTAAGATAGCACAGATCCCTTGTCCGATAGCGGATCAGCGGGAAGGCCTTCTTGGTAATACAGGTAAACACCAACTCGCCGATCTCTCCCTCCGGCAGCACCTCTCCGGTATCCGGATTGATGATCTCGGGGATGAAATGATCCTCCTGGATATGCATACCGGCCTGTTCTTCACATTCAAAAGAAACACCCGGTCCGGAAATCTCTGTCAGGCCATAAATGTCATAGGCCTTGATGCCCAGTGCATCCTCAATATTGTGGCGCATCTCCTCTGTCCAGGGCTCTGCACCGAAAATTCCGGCCTTCAGCTTGATTTTATCGCGAATGCCTCTCTCGTTGATGGCCTCCGCCAGATTCGCCGCATAAGAGGGCGTACAGCAGATGATCGTAGACCCCAGATCTGTCATGAACTGCAGCTGTCGCTCGGTATTTCCCGAAGACATGGGCAGCGTCAGGCATCCCACCTTGTGAGAGCCGCCGTTTAATCCCGGCCCCCCGGTAAAAAGCCCGTATCCGTAGCAGACATGGCACACATCGTCCCTGGTGCCTCCTGCCGCTACAATGGCTCTGGCACAGCACTCCTCCCAGATATCCAGATCCTCCTGCGTATAGAAAGCCACTACCCGTCGTCCGGTAGTTCCGCTGGTAGACTGGATCCGCACACACTCAGAGAGCGGCACACCTACCAGCCCGTAGGGATACTGATCCCTCAGATCGTCCTTTGTAATGAATGGCAGTTTGTGCAGATCCTCGATCCCGTGAATATCCTCCGGCTTCACACCTGCCTCATCCATTTTATTGCGGTAAAACTCCACATTTTTGTATACATGCTTTACCTGCTCCACCAACCGCTCACTCTGCAGTAGCTGCA
>ERZ1643249.4538-NODE-4538-length-11542-cov-4.007835_pt1 | contig 11542 bp, 9 predicted proteins | sample MGYA00579263_ERZ1643249 | MGnify/ENA primary metagenome ERZ1643249 (study PRJEB29033, sample SAMEA4952264) | chicken gut metagenome | biome: Broiler Chicken; feature: Gastrointestinal Tract; material: Caecum | place: Ireland | collected 2018 | study: Broiler...
AAGCTGAAACGTCTGTGCGTTCTTCCGTACTTTTCCATCTCTTCAATTTTATCAGCCAAATTAATTTCTTCCTGCTCAATCGTCCCGTACTTGCTCCGTATCGGGTCTATCTTGTCGTTTTGCCGTTTTATGACAGACTTAAATATGCGGTGCAGCTTCTGGATGGTCATATCTCCGATCAGCGCATCAAGATCCGGCGGCGGTTCCTCGTACTTTAAATCTGCCGGCATTGTCGTTTTTTTAAATACCGCCCTTCCGGCATCAACCTGCCTGTCTTTAAGTTCAGCCGCCGCATATTTGTACATCTTATATTCCAGAAGGCGCTCAACTAATTCCGCACGGGGATCTTCATGATCTGCGTCCTCTTCTTTTTTCTCCTCAGGCAGCAGCATCTTGGATTTAATTTTTAAAAGCATCGCCGCCATAACAAGAAATTCGCTCATCACGTCCATATCCTGAGACTGCATCTGATGAATATAATCCAGATACTGATCTGTGATCAGCGAAATCGGAATATCGTAAATATCAATTTTATTGATGTCAATCAGATGCAGCAGCAGGTCCAACGGACCTTCAAACACCTGAAGTTTCACCGGAATAGCCATATTTTTTATCCTCTCTGAAAAAACGTCAGCCTAATATATGCCGTTCATGTATTATATCAAAAGTTTGCAGCAGAGTCAAAGGCACTGTCCCCATGCTTCACCTGCTTTTTTCAAATGATCGAGAAAGCCTGCGCGCTCCACCGTCTCGTCCAGTACAACCTCAACACTTCCTATGGTTTTTCCCCCAATATTATAGGTGATTTCTCCCACTTTTGTACCTTTTTCGGCTGGCGCATTGATTTGTTCATCCACTTTTACAATTCTTTCAATCTGTGACAAATCTTCGCCGCCCATGGACACATATGAAAAGCTGCCGCTTACGGCCAGCCTCGCCTGCTCCGACTTTCCCTTATTGACAATGATATTCTCAGGAACCGGCGGATTATCATCTCTGTAAAGACTGCACCGGGCAAATCCGTAATTGAGCATGGCCGCCGCTTCCGCAAACCGGGTCTTTGAATCCGGCGAAGCTAAAAGCACTGCGATCATATCGATACCATTTCTGCTGGCTGTTGCCGAAAGGCAATATTTGGCCGTCGACGTGCTTCCGGTCTTCAGCCCGGTGCAGCCGTCGAACTGACGCAGCAGCTTATTTGTATTGGACAATGTAAATGTTGTACTGCCTTTTGCAGTAACATGGGTAATGTCTTCCATCCATATTTGCGCGTAATCATAAATCTGCGGATATTTTGTAATCAGTTCCCGTGTCATCAGGGCGATATCCCGCGCCGTCGAATAATGGTCACTGCTGTCGGTCAGCCCGCAGCAGTCGACAAAGTGTGTATTCGCCATGCCAAGCGCCTTAGCTCGCCCATTCATCATTTCAACAAAAGCTTCTTCACTGCCTCCGATATACTCTGCCATCGCCACAGCCGCATCATTACCTGAAGCAATCACAATACATTTGATCAGAGTCTCAACCGACTGTTTTTCTCCTTCCTCCAAAAATACCTGTGAGCCACCCATAGATTTGGCATGCGCACTTGTTGTCACCTCATCAGTCAGTTGGATACGTCCGTCTTCCAATGCATCGAAAATAAGCAGAAGCGTCATGACTTTGGTCACACTGGCTAAGGCTCTTTTGTCATCCGCTCCTTTTTCAAAAATTACTTCTCCCGTAGAAGCTTCCATTAAAACTGCAGATGGCGTCTGCAGAGTCAGATCAGCCGTCTTGGAGGCCGCCTCATCTTCTGCAAACGCCATATTTCCCAAGAGCATTACTATACAGCAGACTGCCGCAATGCCCCTGACCCAATATTTTCTCATAAAGGACTCCCATAAAGGTTCTTTTTTACATTGTAATCTCTCCCAATGTCAATTATGACTTTTTAATTTTCTGACCTCGCCCGGATCCTTTATGAATATTTTCAATCTCCTCATAGGAGGCTGCAAGTCTGTTTTCTACCGTTGTCTCTTCATAATGCATCGCAAAAACCAATTTTAATACAATGGGTGTAATAATCGTTGTCGCTACAACCATAATGACGACAGGCCCGAACAAACTTGATGACATCAGGCCTACCGCGTTGCCCTTGTTGGCAACAATCAATGCAACTTCACCCCTTGAAATCATACCGACACCGATCTGAAGGCTTTCACGGTTTGAAAATTTCATTAATTTTGCGCCAAGGCCGCAGCCGATCACTTTCGTCAGCACTGCCACAATGACAAGAAGCACGGCGAACAATATCACTGTACCTGTCATACTCGGAAGCGCCACTTTCAAACCAATGCTGGCAAAGAAAATCGGAGACAGCAAAATATATGACAATGTGCCGAATCTGGCTGCCACATATTTGCTCCGCTGCGTATTTGAGATCATCAGTCCGGCAATATAGGCGCCTGTAATATCTGCCACACCGAACCACTCTTCCGCCACATAAGAAAGCAGCAGACAGAATACAAATGCAACGATGACAAACCGACGCATATCCCTTTCATAATGCGCGATCCAGTGTTTGAAGAACAGGTAAAACAGCAGTCCTGCACCGATGGCAAAGGCAAAAAACAGGACAATCTGTCCAAGGACAACGAGCACGTTGACTGTCGGATCTGTCATACTTGTCACAAGTGTCAGCGCAATAATACCCAAAATATCATCAATGACTGCCGCACCCAGAATAGCATTGCCAGCTCTTGTATTGAGCTTGCCCATCTCTTTGAGTGATTCTACTGTAATGCTTACTGACGTCGCTGTTAAAATGACGCCTATAAACATATTCTGCAAAAAGAGTGATGCGCTTACATCGGATTCAATCATGCCCGGTCTGTTGAAGAAACATGCCAGTCCGAAACCTCCGGCCAGAGGCACAAGTACGCCGATCAGCGCAATTACAAAGGAGGCCACACCTGTTTTTTTCAATTCCTTAACATCAGTTTCAAGTCCCGCAGAAAACATGAGGACAATGACACCCAGTTCTGAAATCTGATCGAGAAATTCTGTCTCCTTAATCCAGCCTAAAACTGCCGGGCCCAGCAGCAGGCCTGCCAGCAGTGCCCCAACAACCTGAGGCATCTGAAATTTTTTTGTGATCAGTCCGAATACCTTCGTCGAAAGCAGGATCAACGCGATATCCAGAAGAAAATGGTAAGACTCCATCTGTCTTTCCTCCCCAAAAACAGTTTATATCAATTATTTTTCTTCCGCTTCTTTTTCTGTCTCCGCACGGCATACAATACCTTTTTCTCCGTCCAGAGTAACAAAAGCACCGGATTTTAAAATCTTTGTCGCATTCTCTGCGCCGATCAGCACCGGAATATCAAGGCTTAAACCGACGATGCATGCATGGGAGTTCGTATCCGCATTTTCAACAATAATACCGGAAGCGCTGCGCAGCTGACGCATCATCGCATTATTTGTGTCTTTGACAACAACAATATCACCGTGTTTAAAATAAGTCAGCAGTTCCATCTCGTCTTTTGCCACGCAGAGATTTCCCTTGACTGTCTTTGCCATAATACCCTTGCCTGTAATAAGGACATGGCCAACCATATGAACTTTAATCAGGTTTGTCGTACCGGACACACCGAGAGGCACACCTGTTGTGATAACTGTCAGATCGCCCTGCTTTACAAGTCCGTGATTCATCGCTGCTTCCACCGCATGTTCAAACAGTTCATCTGTATTATGTTCCTCAGCGATCTTGATTGGTGTCACGCCCCATGAAAGATTCAGCTGGCGGCAAATATGATCGTGAGTACTGCAGCCGATGATCGTACAGCTCGGACGGTATTTGGAAATCATACGTGCTGTACGTCCGGAAATAGAAACCGTAATAATCGCAGCCGCGTCAAGATCCATCGCCGTCGTACATGTTGCGTGGGAAATTGCATTCGTTACATCCGGCTTGCCGTAACTGCGCATCGCCTGACGGAAACGTTTTCCGTAATCAATATCTTCTTCTGTTCTTTTTGCGATTCTGACCATTGTCTTTAATGCTTCTACCGGATACATACCCGCAGCAGTTTCACCGGAAAGCATGATCGCGCTCGTGCCGTCATAAATCGCATTAGCAACGTCTGTTGCTTCAGCTCTTGTCGGCCGCGGATTTTTCATCATGGAATCCAGCATCTGCGTCGCGGTAATAACCTGCTTGCCGGCATTGCATACTTTTTTAATGATTTCTTTTTGGATAACCGGTACATCTTCCAGCGGAATCTCAACACCCATATCGCCGCGGGCAATCATAATACCATCGGATACACGGATAATTTCGTCGATATTTTCAACGCCCTGCATATTTTCAATCTTTGCGATAATGTTCATTGTCGTGCAGTGCTTTTCCTGGAAAATCTTACGGATTTCCAAAATATCATCCGCACTTCTCGTAAATGAAGCCGCAATAAAATCAAAGCCGTTTTCAATACCGAAACAGATGTCGTCATAATCTTTCTGACTGACAAACGGCATAGAAATATGTGTTCCCGGAACATTAACGCCTTTATGATCTGAAATCATGCCGCCGTTTAATACCTTACAGATAATATCCGTCTCTGTCAGATGTTCCACGCTCATCTCAATGAGACCGTCATCAAGAAGCACTTTTGCGCCTTCTTTAAGGTCATTCACAAGGCCCTTGTATGTGATAGAAACCATATCCTCTGTGCCTTCAACATCTTTTGTCGTCAATGTAAAGAGCTGTCCCTCTTTCAGTTCGACTTTCTGACCACCTTTAAAAGTTCCAAGACGTATTTCCGGTCCTTTCGTATCTAAAAGTGCCGCAACCGGAAGCTGGAGTTCCTCACGCAATTTCAGCAGCGTCTTATACTTTCCCATATGCTCTTCATAATCACCGTGGGAAAAATTGAATCTCGCTACATTCATACCTTCAAGCATCAATTCACGCATGATCTTTTCATCACTTGATTTAGGCCCTAATGTACAAATAATTTTGGTTTTTCTCATCTTTTTCTCCCTTCACTTATTCGGCACTCATGCCGAAGGATACTGGAATATCAGCGTCCCAGCGTACCCATTGTAACACTTTTATCGAAAAAAGAATAGCTGTTTTTGAGACTTTTTACATCTTTTTTACATTAGATTTTTGACAACCAAAGTAATCTATATTATAATTGGTAGTAAACTACTTCACTAAAGGAGAAAAGCATTATGAGTTTTATTATGTCACATAAGTTGCCGACACCGAAAGAAATTATCGCGCAGTATCCTGTGCCTGAAAAAGTTGCCGCCCATAAGGCCATGCTGGATCAGGAAATATGTGATGTTATTTCGGGAAAATCGGATAAATTTTTAGTAATTATCGGCCCATGCTCCGCGGACAATGAAGATTCTGTCTGCGATTATATCAGCCGCCTGGTTCCGGTTGCCGAAAAAGTTAAAGACAAAGTCATCATTATCCCGAGAATTTATACAAATAAACCCCGCACAAACGGTCAGGGCTATAAAGGCATGATGCACCAGCCGGATCCCAACAAGGCACCGAACCTTCTGGGCGGACTGATCGCCATCAGAAAGCTGCATATGCGCGCACTGGAAGAATTCGGTCTTCCGGTTGCCGATGAGATGCTCTATCCTGAAAACTTCAGATATCTGGCGGATATTTTGTCTTATGTCGCTATCGGTGCCCGTTCTGTGGAAGATCAGCAGCACCGTCTTGTTTCCAGCGGCATCGACGTGCCTGTCGGCATGAAAAACCCGACAAGCGGCGACTATTCTATCATGCTCAATTCGGTTTTTGCCGCGCAGCACAGCCATAATTTTATTTACCGCGGCTGGGATGCCACAACTTCCGGCAATCCGTATGCCCATACAATTTTGCGCGGCGCCGTGAACCGCTACGGACTCAACCGTGAGAACTATCATTATGAAGATTTGATCCGCCTGTATGATATGTATATGAAAATGGATCTTAAAAATCCTGCCTGCATTGTTGATGCCAACCATTCCAACTCAGGCAAGAAATTTAAAGAACAAATCCGCATCGTCAAAGAAGTGCTCCACAGCAGAACCCATTCCGATGATATCCGCAGACTTGTCAAAGGTGTCATGATAGAGAGTTATATTGTTGAAGGGGCTCAGAAAATCGACAACGATCCTCATGTCTACGGCCAGTCCATCACTGACCCGTGCCTTGGCTGGGATGATTCCGAACGTCTTATCTATGAAATTGCAGAACGCGCATAAAAAAAGTGTGTGCCTTGGCACGCACTTTTTTTATGCGGCTATTTCAATTGCTGTCGCCGCCGCAGCGTACTGCCGAGTATGACATTGGACGCCCGAAACAGCATGGGCAGCGTTTTTTTTCACGGCCTCACTGTCACTGCTTTCCGGGCGTATCAGTCAGACATGGAAAATACTTTCCTGCCCGGTGCAATGAAAAAAGCAGCGGGCAATAATCATACCTGCTGCTTATGCTCTCGGATGCGCTTTTGTATAAACTTCCTTCAGACGATTACTGTTCAGCTTTGCGTAAATCTGTGTCGTAGACACATCTGAATGGCCGAGCATCTCCTGCACCGCATGAAGATCCGCACCATTTTCCACAAGATGCGCCGCAAACGAATGTCTCAGCGTATGCGGCGTTATATCTGTCTCTATCCCTGCACGTTTGGCATATTGTTTTAATACTTTCCAAAAACCCTGCCGGCTCATCGGCTGTCCGCTGCAGTTTGTAAATAAAGTATCCTCTTCATCGGAGTGGATCATCGCTTCCCGGGCAGATGTCATATAGACTTTTAAAGCCGCCCTTGCAGCGCTTCCAAATGGAATCACCCGCTCTTTTGTTCCATCCACACAACGGATATAGTTGTTTTGCAGATTCACATCGCTGACTTTCAAAGATATCAGTTCGCTGACGCGAATACCGGTCGCATACAAAAGCTCCAGCATCGCTTTGTCCCTTATTTCCTTATTGCTTGTCCCCACGGGCTGCGCCAGCAATAAATTCACTTCCTCAATACTTAAAACACCCGGCATCTTTTTCTCAATCTTCGGCGCCTTAAGCATCACCGCCGGATCATCGTCCACGACATGTTCTCTTTGAAGATACGTAAAGAAAGCCTTTAATGTCGCAATATTTCTGGAAATCGTTGAAGCTGCAAAATGTTCTCTTTCCATCATCAGCATATAGGCATTCATGACCGTATAATTTACTTTCCGGATATCATCAATGCCGTTCTCTTTCAAATACTGGGCAAACTTTTTTAAATCTCTCTGATAGGACAATATTGTATTTTTTGATGATTTTTTTACGGATTGCAAATATTCAACAAAATCTGTAATATACTGCTCCATCACAATCTCCCTCATTAGTAATTTTACATCTTATTTCCCATTATACTCAAATCTTTCAAGAAAATCAAACAAAAAATATTCCTGAATTTTACAAAAATCCGTCACTTTTCGTTCAAAACACAAGATACAGCTCGATGATATTTTTATGTCTACTATATCTTGTAAAATTTCCTCAAAAAAATTTTACAGTTTGTGCCACCACAAAAGGATTCACATAGCTTTCAAGAGCACAGCCCATCATGATCACCAAAATCACTATACTTATAAGCAGGGCGTACCTTTTTACCCCTCCGTCAGACGTATGTTCCATTGTATCACCGAACGGCCGGCTGTCAACCATTTTCAGCAAAAAAATATAAACCGGCACATACAGTGCATACTGGGGAAACAGCATGGCCACAGAAATCACAACACCGTAAAGTCCGCAGGCCATTACCGTCATTGATACCGTGCAGCCGAAAGCCGCGCCGGCAATGCCCGTGACCGCATAAAAAAAGAGTCTGCTTTTAAACATCATCGCCAGCACAGTGAGCAGCAGAAAAAACGCCATCCGGCTGATGCAAATATAAATAAAAAAATGAATGTCATTAAACGGTTTTGCGGCCAGTGTTTCGATGTAAACAGATACCATGCCTTCATCCATGCGCATCGTCCGTACCATTTCATTTGCAAGGAAAGTGCCTCCTGCCAATCCGATGCAAAAAGCCAGCAGCCATCTGAGATTTTTTCCTTTCCGGACATTTCTCATATTTGACAAACCTCCTGTCATCATCTCCATGTTGTTAATATATGTCCGGCGCGGCAAAAAAAGAAGTCCGCCGGCGCTGCCGCCGACGGACCTGATCAGGCGTGATTAATCTTCCCAGTTATGATAAACGTTCTGGACATCATCGTCTTCTTCCAGCATATCCAATGTTCTGTTTAACTTTTTAATATCTTCCTCACTGGTCAGCGTCGTCCATGTCTGCGGAATCATCGTCACTTCCGCTGAGGCCATAGGAATACCGGCAGCCTCCAGTCCTTCCCTGACAGCTGAAAAATCATCCGGTGCTGTCGTAATTTCATAGCTGTCCTCTTCATCCGAGAAATCTTCGGCACCTAAGTCCAGCGCCGTCATCATCAGATCATCCGGATCACCGTCATATTCTTCTTTGTCAATAATAATCAGGCCTTTTTTATCGAACATATAAGAAACACAGCCCATTGCGCCAACGGAGCCGCCGCCCTTTGTAAATGCGCTGCGCACGTTGGCTGCTGTTCTGTTGCGGTTATCTGTCAGTGTCTCAACAATAATTGCCACACCACTCGGGCCGTAGCCTTCGTACGTTACATTTTCATAGTTTACGGCATTGACATCGCCTGCTGCACGCTTAATGCCTCTTTCAATCGTATCGTTCGGCATATTATTGGCCTTCGCTTTTGCGATAACATCACGAAGCTTGCTGTTGTTATCAGGATTTGGGCCGCCTTCTTTCACAGCGATAGCAATTTCCTTACCGATAATTGTAAAGATCTTACCTTTAGCTGCGTCATTTTTTTCCTTTTTATGCTTAATATTGGCGAACTTTGAATGTCCTGACATAAAAACACTCCTTTTCTTTTTGTTATTTAATCATCTTTTTCTCTGCAGTGTCCCCGTCTGCGGACACATATACCTGCCCTATTTTATCACTATTTTTCTGAAACTTCAAGCTGTAATCTGCCTGCCTTATTTTCGGCATTTTCTTCGCTGCCTGCGATTTTTCTGACTTCCACACTGGCGATCGTATTATGTCTGACAGATAATACATGAAATGTATAGCCTTCCAGCTCCACAGACACTCTTTCATCAACGGCCGGAATATGTTCCAGTTTTGCCACAAGCAGTCCGTTGAGCGTATCGAAATCTTCCCCACCGTCCAAAGAAATCTGAAGCGCCTCCCTCACTTCATCAAGCGGCGCCTCGCCTTTCATAATATATGTAGAACTGCCGATTTTCTGAATATACGTTTCTGCCACATCATATTCATCAAAAATATTGCCTACGATTTCCTCTAAAATATCTTCCATTGCCACAATACCGGCGGTCTGTCCATATTCATCAATGACAACTGCCATATGCAGTTTCCGCTGCTGCATATCTTTAAAGAGGCTGTCGATATTCTGCGTATCCGGCACAAAATAAGGGGTACGCATGGAAGCTCTGATGCTGACATGTTCCTGCCCGTATTTCATTGCCGCCCGCAGAAGGTCTTTTAAATGCAGAATACCGATAATATTGTCTATATCTTCTTCATAAACCGGATACCGTGAAAAACGTTCTCTCAGCATCAGGCGGGCCGCTTCCTCAAAGCTCATACCTACCTCTACCCCGACAATATTTTTTCTGTGGGTCATAATATCTGCCGCTTCCTTGCCGCTGAAATCAAAAATATTATTGATCATCTGCGCTTCATCATCTTCAAGCGCGCCCCGCTCATGGCCTTCGCTCACCATCTGTCGGATTTCCTCTGTCATTTTTTCCGGTTCCTCCCGGTTCATGCCGAATACATGACCGAAACCTTCTGAAATCTTTTCAAAAAAGCCTTTGTTTTTACCCGGCCTTCGGTCTTCCATCTCTAAAATCACCTGCTCCTTTTGCTTATGTATCAAGCTCCAGACTGATCAAAAGCGCTTCATCCACCTTTTTTAAAATATCGCAGTCCAGATGACACACCTTTTCTTTTAATCGTTTTTTATCAATCGTTCTGACCTGTTCCAATAAAATCACAGAATCTTTAACAAGTTCATAATGACCGGCATCAAGTTCCACATGCGTGGGCAGTTTTGCCTTATTCATCTTTGACGTGATCGCCGCGCAGATAACTGTCGGGCTGTGCCGGTTTCCTGTATCATTTTGTATGATCAGCACCGGCCTGATGCCGCCCTGCTCAGAGCCGACAACCGGCCTTAAATCTGCATAAAAAATATCTCCTCGTTTAATGACCACAAATTTTCACACTCCTGATATACCTTTTAGATCATTATTCCCACTCATCTAAAGTGTATTCATCAAGTGCTTCTTCATTGAATCGGTCCGTCAGTTTACAGCAAATAAGATACTTCTCCGACTTTCTGTCCGTTTTTCATATAGACTCTCGGCACACGGCGGCTGACATTGCATACAAATTCATAATTAAATGACCCCGCCAGCGCTGCCGGCTCCTCTACGGGAATTTCCCGAATGCCGTCTTTGCCTACAAGCGTCACCACATCTCCCTCATCAATATCTGAAAGATCGGTGATATCGACCATCATCTGATCCATACAGACTCTGCCTACGATCGGCGCATACTGGCCTTTGATCAGCACCCGTCCCTTTCCCGAGAGCTGTCTGAAATACCCGTCCGCATAACCGACCGGCACTGTAGCTATCTTCGACGGACGGCTGGTCACAAATGTGGCCCCGTAACTGATTTCTGTCCCTTCAGGCACTTCTTTTATAAAAGTAATATGACTTCTTAATGACATAACCGGATGAAGATCAATAAGGCTTTTGTCCACCTCATCTGAAGGATAAAGTCCGTAGATAATGATCCCCGCACGCACCATATTCATATAAGCGCCTTCATAGGCCATAATGCCCGCGCTGTTGGCACAGTGTTTTACAGGAATATCCAGCCCTTCATTTTTCAGCCGTTCAGCCATTGCTTCGTAGCGTTCAAGCTGTCTGTTCGTCCGCTCTGTCCCGTACATATCGGCACAGGCAAAATGGGTAAATAACCCTTCAATCCTGAGATTTGGCAGTCTGCTGATTTCCAGTATGGTCTGTATGCTTTTTTCATCATCGGAAAAACCGATGCGGCCCATCCCTGTATCCAGCTTAATATGGATATTAACCGGCTTTTTCTCAGGAAACGCATCTGCGGCCCGGTCCAACGCCCTTGCCGCCTTCAGTGTAAAAATTGTCGGTGTAATATTTTCACGGATCATATCTTCAAACTGACTGTCTGCGCTGGCTCCAAGGACAAGGATCGGCAGAGTGATGCCGCTATGACGAAGCTCTATCCCTTCATCGGCACATGAAACGGCCAGCCAATCCACCCCCATCGCTTCCATCGCTTTTGCCAGCGCTACCGCTCCGTGTCCGTAGCCGTTTGCTTTAACCACTGCGCAAAGCATTGTATCTTCACCGATTTTGCGGCGGATCTCCCGAATATTATGT
>ERZ1643249.4542-NODE-4542-length-11538-cov-4.812070_pt1 | contig 11538 bp, 11 predicted proteins | sample MGYA00579263_ERZ1643249 | MGnify/ENA primary metagenome ERZ1643249 (study PRJEB29033, sample SAMEA4952264) | chicken gut metagenome | biome: Broiler Chicken; feature: Gastrointestinal Tract; material: Caecum | place: Ireland | collected 2018 | study: Broiler...
CATGGGCTGACTGCCAAATTTCTAATTTCTATTAAGGCGTTTTGCTCATCTCTATCTACCTTATTTAAAAAACGAACCGGGCAGCCGCTTCACTGTTTTATAAAAGAAGCCAAGCTCCAGGAGGCGCGGGTACTTCTGCTCTACACCTCCCAGCCCCTGACTTCCATCGCATCCTCCCTGGGATTTCACTCCCTGTCCCACTTTTCCAAGGCCTTCAAGGCCGCGGAGGGAATTTCCCCGCTGAGGTTCCGCCAGCAGGGTTCCGACCAGAAGCCTCGGAAATTTTACGGGGACAGTTTTCTTACAAAATCCGAGCAGCAGACTCCCTGATGAAAAGGTTGATCTGTACCACGGCATTACTCTGTTGTTCCCGCTGCCTGGTGCTCATTTATGTATGCCTGAATCTCCTTCCGTTTCGCCTGATCAATCGGGTACCGGCTGATAATCAACACTGCAATAACAGCCAGAATTGCGGGCACGAGACCCATAATAACCGTCATCCATGTCAGCATGGACGGCATCGCGGAGAGTTCTCCGATATAGTCCCCGGTCACGGAATCCACCTCGTATCCGATCGCGATCAGGATACTTCCCACGAGAGCGGAAGACACCGCGGACTGGGCTTTCTCCAGAAACTTATCCAGCACACCGGTCAGAGCGGAGCGGTCTTTTCCGGTGCTGTAAATCGTGTAATCCATAACCTCCATGATTTTTTTGCTCTCCCCTCCTCTCACTTCTCTCAAAATCATCTGCCGCGCCCTGTGATAAGTCACACAGGCCCAGTGCTCGCTCTTCTCAAAAAGACCCCCGATCTCCCGAAACGACAATTCTCCGAAAACTCTCAGAGAAAAAACTTCCTTGTAGGGATCCCGAAGCCGGTGCAGCGCCTGGTAAATTTCCATTGCCGTCTCCCGATCCGCGATCCTGTCAATCAGCGTTTTTTCCTGACTCTCCCCCTCCGGGAAATCCTCATCCGCGACGGGTATCGACTTTTTCTGTTTTTTCATCTGGGAATAAAAGAGATTCTTTGCGATGGAACAAAGCCACACCCGAAACTCCCCTTCTCCCCGATAAGTGTCAATGGAACGAATGGCCCGCAGAAAGGTCTCCTGGGTCAACTCCTCCGCCAGATCCCGATCCCGTGTGAGCGCGCGAAGGAAACGATAGACATCTTCATAGTACTGTTCAAAGACAATTTCATCTCTGTCCATATTCCTCGCCTCCCCTCGCATCTCCGGTTTTCCATCCGGCCTGTTTTCCGGTTTTCATCCGCAAAATCTCCATCGCGGATTCCTGCATCTCTTCTGTCTATAAGACTGGTATACGCTCATAATATCACAAACTTTTCCAAAAAATCTTCCTGCATCTGGTATCTGTCGCCGAAAAATGGTAACATCAGTATAGAACAAACAGAAAGCAGGTAATTTAATATGATAAACGTACAGAAAACGGTCACTTACCACAACGGCATTACCGTCCCCTCCATCGGGTACGGAACTTACAAGACGCCGCTCGAGGATACGGCCGAGGCCGTTTTTACGGCATTGAAGCTTGGCTATCGGCACATTGACACCGCCGCTTACTACGGCAACGAGAAGGCTGTGGGAGAGGGTGTGCGAAAAGCGATGAAAACACTTGGCCTGAAAAGAGAAGAAATTTCCGTGGCCACCAAGGTGTGGAACACAGACCGCGGATACGAGAAAACCCTGGCAGCCTTTGAAAAAAGCATAAAAGAGCTGGATCTCGGCTATGTGGACCTCTATCTGATTCACTGGCCCGCCAATCAGAAAATGTTCGGCGACCAGGCAAAGGAGATCAACGCCTCCACCTGGAGGGCTCTGGAGGAGTGCTATCAGTCCGGCCGGGCAAAGGCCATCGGCGTCTCCAACTTCCTGCCCCACCATCTGGAGGAACTGGCCGCGACCGCCAGAATCAAACCCATGGTAAATCAGATTGAATTTCATCCCGGATGGGCGCACCTGGACGTTGTGGAATACTGCCTGAAAAATGAAATTATCCCCGAGGCCTGGAGCCCCATGGCCAGATCCGGCGCCCTCTCCAACGAGACGCTGATTTCCCTGGCGGAAAAATACGGCAAAACGCCGGCCCAGATCTGTCTGCGCTGGGTACTGCAGCACGGCCTGCGCCCGATTCCCAAGAGCGTCACGCCCTCCCGGATGGCGGAGAATCTGGATATCTACGATTTCCATATTGAGGAAGCGGACATGGCCGCTATCGACGCCCTGGAAAACTGTGGCGGAAGCTGCCATAACCCGGATACGATTGAGTTGTATTAGATGTTGAATCCTCAGGTTCCATCTGGATCGGTTTTGCCTACTTTTTCATAATCTCTTCATCAATAAGCTGCAGTCCAACAGGTCTGCCATCCCGGTCTTTGATAACCTGATAGACAGATGGGGATTTCGCGATGGAAATCGCGTAGAAATACTCCCCATCTGTACATGCAGACTGTATACGCTCACTATCGGTTTCCTGCATCTTCCATGCTTTGCCTGTCTCTCTGTCCAGACACCATATCGCATAATCCGATAAGTAAAAGATATATGGTTGAACATCTGCTATTGTGTCCCCATATCCCAGAACATAGGAAGCTCCCTCCGGCAGGAGTGACTGTTCATCAAGTCTAACATTTACGCTATCATCGTACAATTCAGTGTCAGAATAAGAAACATAACCTGTCAGGTTACATAAAATTTCTCCATCTTGCCCATCTACGAGAATCTTTTTAACCGTTTCCTCATCCTTATCATATAAATTGACAAGAATGCTTCCATCTCCTCTCAGGGAAAAGGAAATATGGGAACATCTGCTGTCCGTCGCTTCATACAGTTTCCGCTTTCTCCCATTCTCTGTATCCAGCGAATGCAAACTGCGCCCATACTTATAATACAACGCCGTTTCGTTTACGTCCCAGTCCTCCACCCAGAAGGAACTGATCAGTTTTTCCGGCTCTTTTCCCGGATGATACGAATAAATCCCATCTCGCGGAGCTTCGAAATAATAGGCTTTTTTCGTCAATATCCCGATATATTCATTTCCTGCTTGAAAATATCCTAAGCGAAACAGGACATAGCCGGAACCTGACAAAAATAAGATAAGGCCCACCGCTAAGATTAGCACAATTTTCAAGGTGCGTTTATTCATAGCATCCCCTCCGTATTCGTCTGTCGCCAATTAGCAACTCCTTCTGAGATAGATATACCCTACTTTCAACGCCCTGGCAATATCTGTTTCTATTTTCAGCTCTTTTCGACGGCCCCCACCAGACAGATTTCCGCGCAGTTCCCGCAGTGGTTCCGCGCAACCCTGACGGGCGCACATCTGCTGATTGGTCTGTCTGTGGTAGAAAATGTACCACTGCCCGCGGATGTAAACCATTCCGCCATGGGTGTTTCCCGTAAAATTCCGGGGATTTTCCTCCGTTACCCCCGGCAGCCCGATGTTTCCGATGCTTACAATGATGCCGCCATAGATCCAGGGGCCCGTAAGGGTCTCTGATGTGGCATAACAGAGATCATGGCTTACCTCCGATGAGTACACGAGATAATACACCCCGTTGATTTTACGAATACTGCTGGCCTCATAGAATCCATGTCCCTCAAAAGGCGTTCCCTTTGCTTTAAAAATACCGGGAACTGTATGATACAATTTCCCTTTGACAGTGAGCATATCCTGCTCCAGTTCCACCACAGAGCCGTAATCCACCTGACCGCCGCCCAGCTTCATCAGATTCCGCATCCGCTTGCTGTCCGGGCAGGATCCGGTGTACATATAGATCCTCCTGTCGTCATCCACCATGACCGACGGATCAAAACTGTAGGCGTCCCCTCTCTTTTTCCCAAAGAGCGTTCCTTCCTTATGCTTTACCAATAGGACATTGCCATATAGTCATCCAGCGTCTTCATCATTATTTGCCTCACTTTCCACTATCTGCCTTACCATTTCTACATATACTTTTTTGATCGGTTCATGCCTCGGTATTGTGATCGGCATACAACCTTGTTTTATATGTGGCGTCATATGCGGTGTCAATTATTTTTATCAGGATTGTTGATTTATTTACCTGATAACTTTTTCCTATCAATAGAAAAGACCGCAGCATGTCAGCGCATACCGCAGTCTTTCCTGTTACAGAGGGTATCAAGTAATGTTAATATCGATTATTCCACTTCCTTTTTACTCGCAATTCTTTTCTGTACCTGAACCATCTCTTCTTTATCCAGTTTATAAAACTTCATCGATACAATCGTACAGATCCATCCCAGAATCGGCAGTCCATATGAAATGGTCAAAGCTACTACCAAAAGCGGTGTCGTCGGAGCATCTGTAGGCTGTGGCATGGTAGTGCTATAACCGATCAATGCCAACAACGATGTGGTAACCAGCATTCCTAAAGAGGAAACCATCTGATCAATAAAATTGTATGTAGATGTTACCACCGCCGACAAGTACTTACCGGATCTGTCCAGTTCATAATCAATAATATCCGCCCGCATTGCTCCGTTTACCGTACTTACATTTAATCTTCCAAATTCCATACCTAATTTCAGAACGATAAAAATAACTAACAATACCGGTGTTACCAGAATAGCTCGCATATCAACCACAAAACAGAACAGCATTTCTACCGCCGCGAAAATCATCGCCACCCATGTCCATACGACAGTCGCCTTTTTTGCACCATATTTTCCAGCGTATTTAGCCCCGACAAAAGTAAACAGAACTGCCGGCAAAGCCACTACCACATTTAAAATGGATCCAAACTGCATATTCCCCATCAAAATTCCAAACATGATCGTTCCGACTACCGCCTGACTGGTTGCCTGCACTGCGATTTTATCCGACACCGCCGCTATGACATACATCTGAAACGGCCGATTTTCTTTTACCAGATTCCACATATCTCTCACTTTTACCTTTTCCTGAGAAATACTCTGGAAATTTTCTATTTTATCCACACCGCTGATACCAATACAGCACAGTATGTGCATAACTACTGCAATTGCCGAGTAAATAAGGCAGCTGGTCGCCAGCATTTCGTTGCTGTACTGATTTCCAAACATCGGAAGCACAACAACGGTAGAAACCAGTGAAAAGACAATCGTGCCTACTGTATAATATGCAATCCCCCAAAATGCAATGGCCGGTCTCTGTTTCGGATCATTGCTGAGCACAGGGCCAATCATGTTGGCCGCTATATCCCCAATGGAATTCCCCAAAATGTACACTAAATACATGAGAACAAAAAATACAATTCCAAATTTTCCGCTTCCCCAGACATACAACATAAAAACAGCAAACATTCGTATCAACAGACCGACCGTCATCATAATTCTTATCTTCCCAAGCCTGGTTTCCATACGGTCAATAACCAGCGCAATCACAGGATCAATCAATCCGTCAAATATCCTGGACACAGTCAAAATAATACCAACCGCTCCCACTACAACCCCATATCCCGAATTTGCCAGATAGCTGATCATTCCAATCAAACTTGCAAACGCAACGCTTACCGTACCATTTAACTGGCCAAGCGCCACCTGCCATCCTTTCGCTTTGCGATACTGTACACCATCAATCTCACTTTGTGATATTTTTTCCCTCATAATATATCCCTCATCCTTTCATAAATTTTACATTCTATCTTACTTTTCAAATTTCTGCGGAAAGAGCGTTGCTTTCAACAGTGATCCCAATGCCGGTCTCCCCATCTGGCTTTTATCCGCATCAAAAATCATAAATTTCTTTTCCGTCAGCGGCTTCCATTCCGGATGATTTCTGCAATTCGGATTGCCTGTTTTGATAAATTGTACAAAATAGTCCATCATAATTTCCGAAAGTTTCCGGTCTTCGTCCGAAAACGGTCTCCAGGATCTATGCAATGTACCATAGGTATACCAGAGATCACTTCCGTGCCAGGCTCCGTAGGTGTCACCAGGAAGCTGTCTCTGAAAATAATATCCATAAGTCTCCGCACTTCCCCTCTGAGATTTTGCCAACATTTTACATAGAAGAAACAAAAGCAACGGCATCACATCCTGAGAAGTAAAACTGCAGATAATATTTGCACTGCAAGGTGCATTTTTGGCATTTCCGGTAAAATTTTCATCGTAAACGGTGGTCGCATATCCTATCGGATTTTTTTCGGACACCTTTTCGAACAGGGCATACAACTGCTCCACCGGCATTTTTCGAAATTCATCAATAGATTTGCACCCACTCTGCCGATAAAGAGCTTCCCATTTTCTATACACGCTTTCCCGATTATCTTTTGCTTTCAGCACTGTGGTAAATCCTGCGCTGCTCTGAATGATTGCCCCCTGAAATACGCCTCTATTCAACGGCGATTTAATCTGAGCTTCCGCACTGGCTGCTCCGGCTGACTGTCCGATCAACGTCATTCTGGATGGATCCCCTCCAATTGCTTCGATATTATGTCTTACCCATTGTATGGCGGTGTACTGATCGTAATAACCATAGTTTCCGCTTTTTCCATTTTCATCTTCCAGTTGTTTCTTGGGCAAAAACCGTTCCATCAAGTTCCAACTCATCTGTCTGGCCAGAAAGAAGTCCGCCGCCATATATCACGATCAATACCGGGCAATGCTCCGCTTTCAACGGTGCCCAGATATTCAAAAACAGGCAGTCTTCAGAATATTTTGCCTTTACATCGAGCATAAACTCATATTCTCCAGGTCCATCTTTTTGGGAAATTTCTTTTGTATAAGCTCTCTTCTGAACAGGAGCCGCTCCAAAATGCAGCGCAGAATAAATGCCCTGCCAGGATGTGATCTCCTTCGGATATTCCCATCTCCCGGCTGTCGCATACCGAATCCCCAGAAACTTCCGAACTTCTTCATCACTAATCCCCTCCATCTGTCCGCAAGGCGTATCTATCATAATTTTTTTCATATTATTTCAAACTATGTTCTTCCAGATATTTTTTCATATCCGATCTTGTCTCATTGGTAATCGGATAAAATTTGTAAATCAGACAGGCAATCACGCCAAGAATGCAGGGAATCAACCCCATAATGACAATAAACCAGTTCAACATAGCAGGCATATTTGCAAGATCTCCCACATAATCCCCTGTCACAGAATCCACATTATAACCAATAGCCACCAGCACAGCGCCAATCAAGGCGGAGGAAACAGCCGTCTGGGCTTTGGTCAGAAACTTGTTCAGCACACCGGACAGCGCGGAACGGTCCTTCCCAGTCTTATAAATCGTATAATCCATAATCTCCATTTCAACCACAGACTGCGGTATAAAATCCGTGCCAATTGCCAGCGCCATGACAAACATTGCCAGAAAAAACAACAGTGGTGTTTTGGCAAGAATACCTGTAATCTGTGCGATAAAGAGAATTCCACCACCCAGTGCCTGAAAAATCAGAAGCAATCTTGTCGCACGAACCGGCGACCCAAGTTTTTTCATCAGAGGTCTCGCTATGAACATTCCGAGTAAAAGCGGAATCATAATCAACATGAAAACAACCGCGGAATACAATCCGAATTTTCCCATGTCAACCTCCCCTGTAGACAGATCCGCGCAAAACGCCCATTTTACATAATAAGTAGGCGTCGCAAACAGAAGCGTCAAGATAAACCCGGAAAAAAGATTTTTACAGGAATATATAACCATCGCCTTATTGGTCTTCAAAAGACTGATAAAATCACGCAGACGCACCTTATCGTCCTTCTCATAGGCAATAATATGCTTCTCTTTTACCATGAACCAGCCGATTACCGCAATGAGCGCCCCTATGATCATGACAGCTCCTACCAGAATCGCAAAAGCTGTATCGTAACTTCCAACCACTTGATAGATGGCTACCACCATTGCGATCATGGCTGCGCCGATTATTCCGAGCACCATAATCCACAACCGCGGCCCTATTACCAGTTTTGACCGTTCATTCTCGTCGTCCGTCATTGTTCGGTACAATAGATTTCCGTCATAGAAAGAGGCTCCGATATCGTAAACCAAGTAAAAGAAGATAACCCATATCGTTACCAGCAGCGGGTTTGACGCAATTCTTTCGGGCAGACAATACAGCAGTACTGTCCCGACAGTTGTCAGAATGATGCTGATCAGGAAAAACTTCTTATATTTTCCATGTTTTCCGACCTTGGCGTTATCCATAATCATACTCTGAATCGGATCATCAATTGCATCGAAGAGACGCGCTACCAGTAGCAAAATCGTCGCCAAAGTTGCTCCCCAGGCACCCAGTCCCGCATAATCTGTCATATACTGCATAAAAAGCGACGACATAAAAATTGCGGCTACCCCGGACGTCGTGGAGAGTGCGGTAACGCCGAAATATTCTTTCCAGCCCACTGCCTCCGGATTCCTGATTTTCTGTTTCCTCATTGATCAATCCTCCCTGCCTGTTCTTCTGTTATGATCTTATTTTATTTCTATCATTGGCCCTGTTTATATTAAATAAGTATCTTTTTTTGCAAAAAAGTGCTATTCTATTTTTGATAGCATCGATATGCAAGGAGCAATACGCCTCCTTTATACACCGACACTAAACAGCAAATTAAAAATTTGAAATGGAGGTCAACCATTGAAATATCGTCACGAACTTCTGCACACACTCCATCTTGCGACAGGAATCCCTCTCTCTATATACAATGTCCAATCCGGCATTATGCTCTCCTACCCTGACGTTCTCCTGTCAAAGACAATTATATACGCTATAGAAACATTCCGATCACAGCAATGTGATTCCAGGCATCCACTTGTAATTAACGAACAGTCTTTCTGCTTTATTGCTCTGGCGGAACTGAATCCCAACAGCTATATTATGCTAGGTCCTATAAGTCCGGTAAAATACAGCGAAAAACAACTCCGACATTTTTTAAGCCAGACATCCTACTTGGAAGACACCGAAAAAATATTAAATATGCTCATTTATGGTTCTGAGAGTTCCATTCAAAATATTATAAATGCTCTGATCCTGGCCGTGCATATTTTATCTGACAGATTTGTCTCTGCAGATGATGTTCATGTATTATCACACATTTTTCTTATGAGGGAAATAAACGCAAAATTAGTTAAGAAACAATACGAAGCATCTGAAAATGAGATTTTTCATACGCCAAAGAGATATGAAGATCTTCTTTTTGAGGCGATACAAAAGGGAAATCCTGAAATTTTTGAAAAATACCGTGTTCAACCCGTCCCCGGCACAATCGGGAAAATGTCTTTAAACTTTGATCAACAAAGTCGCTATCTCTTTGTCACGACCTGTTCTCTGGTTTGCCGAGCTGCTATGGAAGGTGGCGTCGACCCGGAAACCGCATATACGCTATGCGACAACTTCTGCCAACAGATGGATAGCCTGAAGCCCCCTGTCAACATCAAATATTTATATGACAGCATGATCTATACTTATATTGATAAAGTTAATGAGGTACAACAAAAGAACAATCATTACTCCCCTGCAATCAAAGACTGCTGTTACTATATCTCGAAAAATATACAAAACAAGCTCTGTCTCTCAGATATTGCAGCATACTGCGGACTGTCTCCCCGATGGCTTTCCCAAAAATTTTTAAAGGAAACCGGGGAATCTATCACGGAATATATTCAGCATGTAAAACTTGATCGAGCACGTCAATTGCTGTTGTACACAGATTTCCCTATTAGCGACATCAGCAATATTCTTCAATACAGCACACAAAGCTACTTTACCGAGCAGTTTAAGAAGCGTTACCATGTAACACCAAAAAAGTTCAGAGAGGAACATTCTTGTTGAACGCGGCAGTCGCCGCGTTCCTGCTAAGGTTGGCATTATCCTGACAGGCCAGAAGACAAGCAATCGTGGAAATCATTTTCTGAATAATCTCAAATTCTGTGCCCTCATATGTAAACACAAGCCCCAGCAAGTTCTTTTCGCTGTGATATAGCAGATGGCGATGCTGACCACAATCTTCCTGTCCGTCGCTGTAATCTGTATCTTTTTCTTCTTTGTCTCCCGCATATTCTTCCGGCCTCTTCAAGAATATTTGAAATTATATCCCTTTAAAAGTTCAATTTTCAAGGAGAAATCCGCCCCTGAAGATATTTTCCTCCTACAGGCCAAACTTTTTTGAGCCCTTTCCCTGGAGACTTTTCCTTTTGTCTGCCCCTAAGAGCTTTTTTCTTGTGAGAGGCTGAAAATTTTACTGGCTTCCAACGGCTTTCTCCCCTTTTTACGCCTGATACTGTTGAAAATATCAGCCTCTTACGAGGATTTTTGCTTTCAGGCCCCAGAAAAGTCTCTACCCACACAAAATCAGCAGAAAAAAATCAGCCCCGGAAGACAAAATGCCTTCTGGGGGCTGAAAATAAGAAACATAGGCTTCTAAATGAGCCAAAAAATGCAGAGAAGAGCATGAAAACTCTTCCCTGCATAATCGCAACGAGAAGCCGCTCGAAAAAGCTGACGCTTTTTCTCACTGAACGCGGCAGTCGCCGCGTTCACGGAAATAACAAAACCCGCTGTGAGATACAAGTATATCTCTTTTCTGCAATGAGCCGTGCGCACCTCGAAAGCGCACAGCGCTTTCTTCGGTCGCGGGCTTCGCCCTATAAATGAGTAAAAAAATACAGGGAAGAGTACAAGTACTCTTCCCTGATTTTATTTCCTCATTTGCACGGCTCATTGCCAACGCGCAATTACTCGATGATCTCGCTTACACGTCCGGATCCAACAGTACGTCCACCCTCACGGATAGCGAAGGTAAGACCCTTCTCCATAGCGATCGGATGAATCAGCTCGATGGTCATCTCAACGTTATCGCCAGGCATGCACATCTCGATTCCTTCCGGAAGGATGCAGACACCGGTAACGTCAGTTGTTCTGAAATAGAACTGCGGACGATAGTTGTTGAAGAACGGAGTATGACGGCCACCCTCGTCCTTGGTCAGAACGTAAACCTGAGCCTTGAACTTGGTGTGGCAGGTAACAGTGCCGGGTTTTGCCAGGACCTGTCCTCTCTGGATCTGGTCACGGTTGATACCACGAAGCAGAGCACCGATGTTATCGCCGGCCTCAGCCTCATCCAGCAGCTTACGGAACATCTCGATACCGGTAACAACGGTCTTCTGAACGTCTTCCTTGATACCGATGATTTCTACTTCGTCATTCAGATGCAGAGTACCACGCTCTACTCTACCTGTAGCAACAGTACCACGTCCGGTAATGGTGAATACGTCCTCAACCGGCATCAGGAACGGCTGATCCGTTGCACGCTGGGGATCCGGGATATACTCGTCGATGGTATCCATCAGCTCCATGATCTTGTCTCCCCAAGGTCCGTTGGGATCTTCCAGAGCCTTCAGAGCGGAACCCTTGATAATCGGGCATCCCTCGAAGCCGTACTCCTCAAGCTGCTCGGTAACTTCCATCTCAACCAGCTCGATCAGCTCCTCGTCGTCTACCATGTCGCACTTGTTCAGGAAAACAACGATGTAGGGAACGCCTACCTGACGGGACAGAAGGATGTGCTCCTTGGTCT